>Ga0172381_10003081_pt1 | contig 17873 bp, 24 predicted proteins | sample Leawel6488metaG_FD_119754 | JGI IMG/M metagenome (GOLD analysis project Ga0172381, IMG submission 119754) | Leachate microbial communities from a municipal landfill in Southern Ontario, Canada - Leachate well 64-88 metaG | ecosystem: Engineered > Solid waste > Landfill > Unclassified | place... | reverse complement strand
CAGCGTAAGCCGCAATGCCGGCCCTTGGTTGTGTGTGTGCGTTTCCCTTTCGAGATTTAACGCCCGTTTACAGTGCCGCCCCTCCGCCTCTCGCCGTATTATAGGCTATCCTTTAACGCCGCATAGGTATTCTGGATCATCGTTTTTATATCCGTCTCGGTCTTGTCCTTGATTTCCGATTTGCAGAACTCCCATACCTCGCTGAACTTGTCATCGCCATCGATATCCTTCGCCTCGACCTCGACTATCTTGGCCTTTATGAGCGCCAACTCATCTACCGAAAACTTCAGAGCCGCATCCCATGCCGCCTTCTGCATCTTCGCCATCAGGTCGACATACCACTTGGGAGCTTTCCAAAACCTGATCTTATTGTAGATATTCTGGACCCACTCAAATCCTTTTATCATTTTTTCTCTCCTTTTGTTTGCGTAGGATATCTTCCTTTGCCGTTGTCCTTTTCTGCGACCAGGGGTTGAATGCTTTCCCTGCCGAGAAGGTAAACATAAAACCGCGCTTCAGCACGGCCTTGAGGTCTATCACTCCGCCTTGAACCTTTTTATGGCCTCGGCAATTATCGCGTTGGATTTCGGCGCAATCGTCGAATCCGGTAATTTCTGCGCGAGCTGGTCCGCTAAAATCGACGAAAGCCAGTGCAGATCGATCGGGATAATCCAAAGCTTGTATTTCAGCTTTATCTGCCCGCTATCCTCGAGCGTCTTGATCGCGGTCAAAAGAATCGATTTCCGCTCGTCCTTGGTAATCTCCCCATCCTGGAAAGCCTTCTCGGCTTCGAGGATCAGCGGAGATATCGCCTTCTTATGCTTCTCTACCCATCCGGTCACGGTCAGGTATGCCTTGATTACACCGGCAAAGAACCCAATGACGGCCCCGAATACCGATGCGGCGGTGATTGCTTCTGACATCTTAGCCTCCTTTCTTTTTTGACTTCTGCCACGAGTCCTGAATCATCGACATCCATCCACAAAATAAGACGTCGGGGATCAGGATAATTAAAATCCCCAAAGTGTTTATGACAACCAACCCGATGAACCGTATTATCCTCATTTTTCCCAGCCCATTATGTCGCGCATGTACTTTTTCGATACCAGGTGCGAGCGCTGCACCTCGTCCGCGGTCATATCCCTGCGCGGGATCTCAACCCGACCGCGATATGTGCCTACAACTGAGCAGTCGGATCGCTTAAAAACGAACCCCTCATGTATTGCGTAAACGTCGTTGTTATTCCAGCCGTTCTCATTTGCCATTCCCATTCTCCGCAGCCATTGCCGAAGGAAGTATCGGATGCATCTTTTCGAGGCGGTCAACCTTGTAATTTAGCTCGCCCCACGTAACCGCCAGCGCTATGATGGACAAAATCAGTACAAGCGCCGAGCCCTCGATAAATGTCTTTGCCTTGTCGACGCCCTTCAGTACGATCTCGTGCTCCTGGACTTGTTTCCGGTATTTCTGGCTATCGTCCGTGTGCTCTTTTATTTTACCGAATGCACCATCAATGCGTTTTTCGATGCGCGTATCTTCTTCCTTTAGATGGGAGATCTCTGTTCCCATGCTTCCAAGTACGCCTTCTTTCTTGCATTCGTGTCCGGGCATCGATTCTCCTCGGTTATTTATAGAGTGTTATATAAGACCATCATGCGCCGCGCCCTGGTTGTTGTTGGCTGTCCACCTGAGGACACCTTATATTGCAGGGAAGCCGTATGTGTTCCTCCAGCTAAATCACCCGTCACAAAACCGTGATGCATTGAAGCGCGATCTGGACTGATTGTCAGGCCTGTCTCAAGTCCACTGGCTACGCCATCTACCATAAACTGAACATCCAGAGTGGCCGCACCACTGCCATATAGAACCGATAAGTCGGCCATCAATACCGCTTTTCCGCCGTAGCTATAAAAACTGCACGTCATACCTTCCGCATCGATCCAAGCTCCGCCGGTAGACGTAGTCTGATCTGCCACATCTACGAGAGCAATAGCACTCGGGATACCCCCCGAGACGTCGTTGATCTCGTTAAACCACTTGGCCCTGACAAGATGGCCGGTCGCTTTATATGATACCTGGATGGTCTTGCTGGCTTGCGCTGAGTTAAACCGGATCATGCCGGTGCCATATCTGGCCGGCGACGGATTTTCCCCGAGGGGTGTGGGGTAGTCAACCTGGTATTCCTGGCTCGCCGGCGCCGCAGATACTTCCTGCATAGTGAGTGCATCAGTGACGTTGTATATTGCCACGGAAGACGGATCATCAAGGCGCGGGACCTCCTCGAGTTGCACATAGAATGGTGATACGGCCGGGATCGTCAGTCCTTCGGCTACTATTGAAGTTGCCTGATCAACCTCAGTAAACGGGTCCACTCTATAATCGTTTTTCACAGTAAAGCGTGCCATTATTCCTCCTTATGGACTCAGCTGTGCCACGTTAGATGCCTGTAGATATTCCTGGTTTTTTAAGTCCCTCATCATTTCAAGGATCTCCTCGGCCAACGGCCGGTCGAGTTCGCCGAGCTCCAGGTCCGCGGTTATCCCGGATGATACTATTTTGTAGATAACCTTCTTTATCGGGTATTCGTAACTACGGCCTTCCTTATCGTAAATCCTGGCTTTCCCTTCGGCCCTGATCAGGGTACCGTTTATATCTATGCCTGTGACCTTGGCTTTTTGAACGGGATCCTTCAACTTCGATAACTTATATTCTCCCCATCTCTGTGCGTCCTCGGTCGCCAGTGCCGTAGGTATCGTGAGAACGTCCTCAAGAACGCCGTATGTTGCCTGAGACGCGGCATCCTCGACCGTGCAAATATAGTTCGAACCGTCAGTTATCGTCCCTGACTTTATATAGAGCTTGTTCCTGATCTTGAAAGTATCATCACTAAAAAGAACCGTCTGAATATGCTTTCCCGTGAATTTTATACAGGTTGGGTTTACCTCGTCCTTTACAGGACGGAAGAAGAATTCCCTCACCTCATCGACGCCTACAACGTAGTCCTGGGCGATATCTACTATATCGGACAAGGCATCCTTCACGGATGTCTTGTCAAAGTCCATGTCGGTTATCACGAACGACATCCCGTCGATCTTGCCGCAGTTATATACGATCTCTGTCTTAGGCTCTATGAACGTGCGCGCAATATGGTCAACCACTTTTGATACACACCTATCCGTCGCGGCCGGAAACGTGGTTGCGTAATAATGGTAGTCCATGATGCAGGTCTTGAGCTGGTTAAAAAATCCGAACCCGCCATAAGTGAACGTGCGGCTCGTGTTGCCGGGTTTCGGGCGCGTCATCACATACCCCGAATACCAGGGAGTCTGTGATCCGAAGAGATGAATATCTATCCTGTGATTGTAGGTTATCTCGATCTGAGTGAATTCCTTCAGCAACGTAAACGAAAAATCCCCGCATCCGGACTCGACCAATTCGAATGATGCCTCATAAAGTATCCCCTTCTGCACTTCGTTCGAGATCTCAGCCAGCTTTGTACCCTCGGTATTATAGATGACTATCTTGATGCCATTCACTACCGGGGCATATTTGAATACCGATGCGGCCTTGCCTATATAACGCGACATACGGTTCTCGCTGAACCGCCTTGTCCCGAGCGCCGCGCCCACGCGTGAAGACATTACAATTGCCTCCTGTGCCATTCGACCAATACGTTAGCATCCGTCAGGCCGTCTAATAATAAAGAGTTTGTGCTCGCAACGAGATGAAGGAAAGCACCGTCAAAATACCTCAGGGTATTTATGCCGTCGCGCTTGACCGTACCCTCTACGCAATCAACAACCAGGGTCGCGCCATCCAAGAACCCAAACTCGTCATACTTAAAAACAAGAGACGCACCCGTCAGGTTACGTAATGTCATGGGAACATACGATCCATTATTGCAGATGCTTATTATCGGATATGCTTCGACGCTTCCCTCGTTGATCGCGTCAAACAACGTAGGAGTCCCGGTGATCGCTTGGTTCTTTGTAGACGGTGCAACGTAATACCAGAACGGATCTTCGGCCAGGAACTGGATAGCTATATCGCACGCTCGCAGATCCGCGCCTTTTATATTTACCGGATTGACCGATACCAGCTTCGTGAACTCGATATATTTTTCATTATCGAAGTAAAGAGTCTGGTCCTGTTTATAGATTGCGGCGAATAACGCATTGAGGTTTGCCTCGTATTCCGCATCCGTCGATCCGTATATCGTGCCCTTTAAGGTGACGTATCTTTCCTCAATCTTGCCGTCTCCCGTATCGATAGCACCGTGCGAGAACGCGATATCCTTCTTGTTTATCTTTATTTTGAACGGCGTTCCCTCAATACTAAAGGTCTTGTTGAACGTATATATGGCGCCGTTCTCGTCTTTCAGATATAGGATCATCTTTTTTACTCCTTAATCGCCTTCTTAACGCTCTGGCCGATCCTGGTCATAATGTCAGAGACATCCATCTCTGAAGAAATGCCCCCGTAGTTATTGAAATTGACGTTGACGCCACCACCACCCCCGCCGCCATTTACCATGTCCATGAACTTGTCATACGGAGCGATGACTTCCGGCGGATGTATGATAACCGGCATCGGTCCGGGAGGCCCGCTTACGAGCATTCCGTCGGCCGCGGACGGTATCGGGACCTTATTGCCGCTCGCTGTAACCATGCCGCCGGTTTGGAACCCTAACATCAAAAAAAGCGCATCGATCATTTTCTGAAGCCCTATTATCTCCAGAATCTTATCGATAATCTTCTGCAGAACGACCTGTATTAGATAGGTCCCCAGGCTGGTCCACATGTTCTTCCAGGCTTCCGAGAAACTCTGAACGCCCGTAATCATGTTCGTTAATCCGCTTGCCAACGTGGCGCCTATTCTATTGACTACCTGGTACGCCTCGTTTGCCACGCTGCGCTGCCTCTGCTGCACGTATTCGTAATAAACGGTAACGAGGGCCTGCCTCTGGTCGTAACTGAGCTGCTCCGACTGAAGCTCGAGCGCCAGGCTATTGACCGCATCGTCGAGCGTCATCTGGTGCAGCGCTATTTCGCCCTCATAGAAATTACGGCTCAGATCTGCGAGCTCGGTGATATTCGCTATACGTGCCGCGGTGTCCGCGTCGGAAGTACCGCCACTCAGACCGCTCGGACTTGTCGCGGATGCTTCGGCGAGCGCTGCCTGTTCATTGATGGCATCGTAAGAGGCGAGGTTCCTGGTCCCACCGAGGAAGCCGATGAACCTTTCCCATTTCGGCATGACCTCATCGAGCCAGGTGTACATTTTTGTAAAGAGGCCATCAGGACCGCTTAAGGCGTTATCAAGGCCGGTTATCTCGCCTATAAGCCTTCCGACTTGCCATCCACCGAAAGCCACGGCTCCCACCAGAACAATTTCCCCGAGGACGGCCGCTATTCCGGCAAGCGGGATCCCTAAAGCCGCGGCAGACATCGATATCGTCGCGATGTTGGAGGCCAGGCTCGTCAACATTATGATGAGCGGTCCGGCCACCAGGGCGATCGCCCCGAAGCCTATGACGAACTCTGTTATCGCCTTGGCCAGCCTTGGGTTCTCTTCAGCCCATTCCCTGAGTTTTACTATGAAATCCGTTACCTTCTTCGCGAGATCTGTCAAAGCCGGCGCCATATAATTGACGATCGTTATCCAAAGACCCATCGTCGCGTTCTTGATCTGGCTCATGTTATCGCCGAACTTATCAAGAGCCTTCGCATTCGTCTCGGTCAGGGTTATACCGAGCCGGTCGGCCTCTTCCCATGCGCGCTTGAGGCCGTCAGCCCCGAGATCCAGGATAGGAATGAGCGCTGCGCCCTGCCGGCCGAAGAGATCCATAGCCTGTCCGGTCTTCGCGGCGCCATCAGCCATGTTGTAGAAGTGGTTGGCGATATCGAAGAAGACGTCCTCGGTCTTTCTTAGGGTGCCGTCCGCATTCTTGAACTCGACGTTTATGTTGTTGAACTTATCCGCGAATGCTCCGCCCGCGGTCTGCGCCTCGTACATGTTCTTCGACAGGAACTTTATGCCCGTTGCTACGGCTTCGAAGGAGCTCTCGTTCTGCTCGGCGACATACTTGAGCCGGCTTAAGGTCTCGACCGACAGGCCCGTCTGCTCCGACATGCGGTATATCTCTTCGTTGTAGCTGATGACGGACTTCGTCATGAGCGCGAACGTGCCGGTGATGGCCACGCCGGCGACGGTAAGGCCTTTGCCGATCTTGTTGGTCAGGTCGGTGATCTTACCGGAAGTATCCTGGACCTTCTTCTCGGCATCCTTGAGGCCCTTGTTGAGAGCGCTCAGATCCGTCGATATCCTGACTATAAGATTTCCGAGACTCGATTCTTCTGCCATTTTTAGCCTTCCTCTACCGGTAACCCGTCCTTTTTAGCCTTATCCAGCACTGCATTCAGGTCCTCCGGAGGCATCTCGCCCTGCAACGTGTCCAGGAAGTCCTGAAATTTCCCGTCCTTATCTCCCATCAGGGCCGCATTTATTGCGGCCGTCATCGCCATCGTCTCAAGCCGCAGGTCCCTGTAATCCTGCCGTACCGCGGTCTGGTAGTAGAACTTTACCTGGTTGAGCGTTAACTCTTCGAATATGTAATCCTTCGTCCACCCGAACTTTCGTCCAAGGTAGACGACTACTTCGCCGAGGCTGGATTTATTTCCTTGTACCCCTTTGTCATCTTCTTTACCTCGGCCACCAAAAAAGGGATGTCGTTCATCTCCAGGAACGCGCTCAACACGATAATCCCGCTCTTGATGTCCATATTCTCTTCGATCCACGCAGCATCTTCCTTGAGTATGATCGCGTAGATGTCCTTCATCCTGTCGCCCGCGACCTCAATAAACGGCGTGATGACCTTCTGCGGATCGATGTTTTTCACGTCCATCGTCGGGAATGCCTTTGCCATCTTGAACAAGACCTCTCCGACGAGCTTCAAGAGCGCCATGCTCTGTTTGAGCATGAGCGGCTTTAAGATAAACTCTTTGCCAGAGATAACTATCTTCTTCGGTTCCGGGTACAATACTGTTAAATCGTCCATCCTTATCTCCTCCTGAGGCCTCTCAAGGCCTCTGTTATCGCCACACCTACGCCTGCGTCCTTATGACCTTGACCAGCTTCTTCTTTGCGGCCAACGCCACGCCGTCGAATCCGGTCGTTCCCTCGAGCGCCCTGAACTCGAAAGGCAGCTCGTGCAGGTCGGTCTCATTGAACGTTACGTCCATCTCTCCGGACCCCTCGACGTTGAACATCTGCACATCGATCGTGGAGCCGTCCGGCATGATATGGACGAACCGCAACGCCCTGTGTTTGACCGTCATGTCGCCGCCGAAGTCAAGTACCTCCTGGGCTCCGTTAACGGACGTTTCTCCGGCCGCCAACGCGAACGCCAGATTATCGAGATTCCACTCGATGCCCGACGCCTTAAGACTGACCTCTTCCTTGGTAACAAACTGCTCTATCAGGACCTGAGGACTGCCCTGGAACACCTCGAGCTTTGTGCGCTTGAACGACAACACGGAGTTGCCCTTGACGTAACCGACTTCTACTGTCGGCGTGCTGCCTTCCGGCCCGAGATATATTCGACCCGGACCGAACGACAACCGCTTTTTATTTCCGCTCGGTAAGTTATACGCCATCTATCTCACCTCCTTTCCGTTTTCAGTTTTCATCTCCCCCGAGGATCCCTTGAAGTTGCTATCCACGAGGGTATTCATCTTTCCACATTTTGTGCAAGGTCTTGATACCCTTCCGCCTTCGACCTCTACAAAAAGGTCTTTGCGCTTGATCCTGACGATCTTCTTGTTCTCTACAAACCCGAGAAGAGTTTCGCATTCTGAGCAATCCCAGCGTTCCATCATAGCGCCACCAGTGAGTACCTTATCGGCCAGTGGTAAAGCTTCGTGTCTTCTTCGAAGAGCATCGGACCGGCCGAAACCTCAGCTATGCGCCCTACCGTTACCCCGATCACAGAGTCGGTTAGGTTCTGCAGATGCAATAAATCCCTGACCTTCTTTCCACATTCCAGGACTATATCAACTTCGGATTTTCCGGACTCAAACCAGAGATCTATCTGGATCGTGACATCCACCATATCCGATACTGCTACTCTCGGCGCGGAGTGTATGACCGTCTGCGATATCGCCGGGTATACCGGATTATCTATAGATGAGATGTGCGAAGCATAGACCCTGTCCGAGACATATCCTTTTATCGTCGAATCCGCGATGAGGATCTTGCGTATCTTCTCCAACGCCATCTGTTCTAAGCTTTTGCTCATGGCCTTGTTTCCTCTCCCTTAAATTCCACGACGGCATCCTTAAGGCCGCGCTTGATTATCGCGAAAAGGTCATTTTTCGCCATCGCGAGGCTGCCGTGAAGGAAATCCCTGGGAATCATCTTGCTTGTGCCCCATATAACATAAACCGCATGCTTTGCCTGCCTTTCGTCGAGCCTGACGTATGCCGAAGCTACAAGCCGGCCGCCGGATATCATGGCCTCCACGACCTTACTCTCCTTGCTGCCCAAGAGCGCGCCACTTTGCGTGTGTACGAGCCAGAAGGGGTCGTGTACGGCCATTCCCTGCGATCCCCACCTACTGGCATAGGGATGACCCATCTTTGTCAGCTCGGCCTGATCGTGGTCCTTAAGGCTCATATTCTGCGTCACCTCATGATCGAGTCGCACGCGCGCCTTATCCATAGTCTTATTGACGTGCTTCAGGAATCCCCCGCCGAAATTGCGAAGGTTCTTTATGACTAAGTCTTGACCGGTAACGGGCACTCTGCTTCCTCCCTCTTTGAGAAGTCGATCTTGTAATGGCCGAACTTGTATTTGTTCAGGAACGCAAGCGCATTTTTTACCTGTTCTTTAACCTCATGCCCTTCAGGAAGAGACACGAGCGCATGCTTAAGATACGTCTTCGCGGCATTGAGATTAAGCGCTGCCATCTGCGTATTCGCGTGCCAGTTAAACGGGTCGAGTTTTAATGCCTGCTGGAAGTTTGTTATCGCCAGATCCTTGCGGTCCTCTTGCATCCAATGAAGCGCGAGGCTGCAATATGGCCGCGGGTCCATCCCTTCGGTTATCTCGAGCTGCTTCTCGTTGTACCTGACGTAATTGTTGAATTTGGCCTGTACCTTTTTGCTCGTCTTTAGGTACCCCAGGTGATGTAAACTGATCGGGGATTTCATCATCTGAACCGGCCGTTTGCGCCTTAAGGAAGACATTGAATCATCGAGCGTCTCGTGGACGATTCCCGTGTAATATAACTGCGGGAGATTCCTGAACAGTCTCATAGAATCGCTTGAAGCGTATATCGGCGTCTTCCCGGCCGTCGGCTTTTCGAGATAATTGAACACGTGGAACACGTATGAGTCGACGTCTTCCTCGCTTAACCTCACAAGCTCGGAGATATCCTTCTCTTCAAACTGCTCATCAGCATCCAGGTGCAGGATCCATCTCTGCGTCGCGAACTTCCTCGCGTAATTACGCGCCAAGGCATAGTTATCTGCCCACGGGAAATCGACGAGCTTGACCGGCACAGGGGATTCTTCCGCAAACTCCCGGATGATCTCTTTCGTGCGGTCCACAGAGCCGGTATCCGCGATCACTATCTCTTCTACGGCCGAAACGATGTGTTCCAGGCACCGGCGTATGTTATCTTCTTCGTCCCGGACTATCATGACCAGGCTGATGCCGTTGTCCGGCTCCCACTTCTTGAGTTCCACATCCTCGTCGATAAGATGCGTATAATCCTTGTTCCCGATATCCTTCGGGTCCGGGAAGTGATCGTTGTCGCGATAGAACTCGTATTTCTTCCTGCGCTGCTCCGGAGTATCGTATCCTAAGTGCTTAACGCGGATCCTCGACCACTTCAGGTTCGCGGACGGTATTATCGGCGCGGACCCGCAGTGATGCCCTTCCGGATGGCCATGGGAATTTATCTCCTGGCCTTTTATAAGCCGGAAGAAGCGGTAATTCGAGAACTTTCCGAATGTGGAATCAGCGCGGAAATACTCGACGCCGTTGATCGTCTTCCATATCGTCTTCCACTGGCACCAGTACGCGAATATCTCCGGGTTGCGCGGGTTCATCATGGCCTGCGCCTTTTCGATGAACTTATCCTCGTATATCTCGTCATCGTCGATGGAAATGCACCAGTCGGCGTTGCCTTCCGCGTGATATTGCAGGGCGATTTCAAGCAACCGGCCGCGCTCATAATCTTCCTGGAACGGCCCGTCATAAAACTCCGTATGCACGATCTTCGGAAACTGCTTAAGCAGGGCCTCATGTCTTGCATCGTTGACATTCGCCCGGGCACGGCAGAAATGCAGCACGATCGAATCCGCGAACTTGGACGTCTGTCTGAGAGACTCCTCGAGATGTTCCCCGCCGTTCGTGCGGTAGACGGCGATGAGTTTCTTTCTGCCCGGAGTCCGCCACTTCTCGTAGAAGCGTTTTTGGTTGACGTCTCCGTTCTTCATGTACGCCTTTATGTCCATCTCCTTGGTGAAGGTTGCCTGGCCCACGTGCGTGATATAGGTGTCATACGCTATTACAAGCCCATATCCCGCGAGCTGCGCGCGCAGGCAAAGGTCATTATCCTCGAAGCTATTCGTAAACCTCTCGTCGAAGCCGCCTATCTCATCGAGCATGGACTTCTTCATGAGCATGCACCATCCGTATATCCTGCCCGCCTTCATCCACTTCCCGCGGTTCATCGCATACCACTGCTCCGGGTCCTGAACGCCAACCATCTGGCGGCCGGCCGAGCAGTTTGATACAGGCCCCACGATGCCCATCTTCTCGTGAGGAAAGTTCTCCATGCAATCGGTAAGCCGCTCAAGCCATCCCGGAGTTACTATTGTGTCGCTATTTAATGCAATGATATATTCGCCCTGGGCAACGGCAATGCCCTGGTTGTTGGCCGCAGAGAAACAGCGGTTTTCGTCGTTATAGATGACCTTGATGCCGGGGAGGTTACCGGATACATCATGGAGATAACCTTTCGTTCCATCGATGGAAGCGTTATCGACGACGATAGTCTCGAAGTCTCCTTTCGGCGTATGCTCGTAAACAGCCTCCAAGCATCTTATCGTATGCTCGAGTGAATTGTGCGTTACCACGATTATCGAGTATTTCATCTGCCTTTCCTTTCTTGCGCCTCTATGGGCGTCACAGGTTTACAATCTCCGCTTCAAAGTGATGTGTAACTCCCGCAAAATCATATAACGGTTCCACGAACGATATCTGCCCTCTTGTAAGCCCGGCTATCCCCGAGATCGCATATATCGTGTCATTCTCTTTAATATCCTTGTCGTAATCGCACATGATCTTATACTGCGCGATCTTTGACTGGCCCGGGTTCATCATCCGGATCTTGCCGGATATCGCGTAGAACCTGACCGCCATCGAGGCGTAGACATCGTATTCCTGGTTGACCGGTTGTCCTGCAGGCGAGACCGCCTTGACTTCAATGAAACCGTCGCTTATCCCGGATACAGCCAGGCCCGCGATAGAAGTAAAATCCTTCTCCCCGACGACAATTCCGTTCTGAGTGAAAGCAAAGTTCTCGTTCGTAGACCCGGTTACGGCGATCAGCCCGGTCCCGATTGTGGCACCTTCAACCGAGATCCTCAGCCGGCAGGACCTGGGCGGTTGCCTATCGGGCGTCATGGACGCAGCTGCTACCTCTGCATCCAAAAGCGCGCTGGTAAACCGCGCCAGCCTGATCCGTGATGTTAATATTTCGCTGAGTTCGCTCACCTGGTTACGTCCTCGTATATTTCCATATAATCATCAGCCATCCTCTTCGCGTCATATTTCTCTCTCGCCCTGTCTGAAGCCCGGGAAGATATCGAATTCCTGTCAAGCAAGGCCTTCCTGACGCCCTCTGCGAGCGCTTCGACCGTGTTCTCGGTCAATACGGCGCAGTCTCCCAGGATCTCCTCTGTGACGGGGTTCCTGTAGGTCACCACGGGCACGCCTGCATACATGGCCTCTACATATACCAGGCCGAAACCCTCTGTCGGAGATGGATAGAGGAAGGCGTCCATCACCTGCAGGTAATTCGCTATATCGTCATGCTCGCCGGCCCATACAACGCCTTTTACCGGCAGGCACTCTGCCATGAGCTTAAGTTTGCCCCTGTATCCAGCCGCATTGCGCGCCTCAGGCCCGACTATGAGCGGAACGAACTCCAGGTCCTTCTGCAGGACGTGGCACGCCAGGAGCCATTCCTCGAGGGATTTGTCATAGCCGAGGCGGCCCAGCCTGCCTACGACTGGCAGGCCTTCGGGGATACCAAGCTCCTTCTTGATCTCGTCTATGGCCCTTGTCGGTTGCATCTTCTCGAAATCGATGCCATTGTGAACGGTGATGCACTTCGAATTCATTCTCGTAACGATATCCGTGACGCCCACGCGTTGCCGGACGTATTCATCCCGAAGAGGAGATTTCACAGGCGAGTGGACCGTCTCAACCACCGCGAAATTCTTGCCAAGCTCCATCGCCATCTTGCTTAGAGCGCCGCCACAATGCACGTGTATAACATCGACGTCATCGATATCCGCCTCTTTGTCCTTCCCCGGCATGGCGATCTTGGCTCCCACCTTCTCGAGCTCTGCGCGGAACGGTCCGTCCTGGTAAGCGAGCACTATATGCTCGTTGTCGATGTCGTACTTTATAATGCTGCGAATGACGTTCTCAACGCCGCCGTAATCGAGCTGATGCAATTCATGCAGGATTTTCATGCTTTCTCCTCGGGCCTCAATGGCCTCTTTTTTATGACCGCGCCGAACCCGGCCCATCCGTGGACCGGCAGCTCGATCTTCTCGCCTTCCTTAGGTTCAAACGTGTTCCAGAAGTTCTTCATCGGTTGATTTAACGAGATGTCGTCGAAGAAGATAATCCCGCCCGGCCTCACGTCATTGATGTAGAGCTCGTATTCCTTCAGACAGCGCACACCGTCGTGGTCGGTATCCATGAAAAGGATATCTATCAGCCCGGGAAGCTCCACCTTCTGCAGACTGTCGATCTGGACATATTCGACATTCGCTCGCCGGCACCTCTCCATAAGTTCGGAGCGGTTATTTATCGTTATGACCTTGCCTTCAGGATTGCCCTCGGCCATGCACGCAGCAGATATCCCCGTATGCGTTCCGAGTTCTAAGCTCAGGCACGGCTTGACGATCTGGGCGAGCCTGTACAGAAATCTATAATAATGCGCGGGCACGCCCGGTGATTGGAGCGATGCGTCTTCCTGCGTACAGATCGTTTCTTCCAAGGCAACGGTATCAACCGCACGCTGCGCATCGAATGCAAGCTGCTTGAGCTTATCCGCGTTCATTTCAGTCCGATCCCTCCACTTGGTTTATGGCTAAATACATGCCCTTCCAGGTCTAACCCGATAAAAGGAACGATAGAGAATATCTCACTGCCGTAGGCTTCTTTTATCCTCGGCCTCATCCTTAGTACAAGCTCTTGAGATTTCAGGAACCATTTCTCCATGAATTCAAGATACCTTTCCTCGTTATTGTCATGTATCTGCAGGACGGTGCCGTATTGATAACCCTCGTTGTTCATTTTACCGTCGAGGAATCCGCAATCTATTCCGCAGAGAATAATGTTCTTGGCCCCGAGGTGCGCCGCGAAATGAATCGCTCCTGTAATGACCGTATGCACCATAAAAAGGTCATCGTCTTTCCCTATGGTATCGAGGCACCTGGCAGTATTTGCCTCTACGTCCCCATGCCTCCAGGCCTTGTGAGAATAGATATACATGTCCCCGGCTTCGGCATTAGCCGGGCTACTTCTATCCGCACACTCATTCATAGGCGCAACCACGACCTGTTTGTTTTCCAAAGCCGCGCGGATCACGCAGGTATGAAGCGTGATGGTATAATCCGTCCTGAACCTCTGATATGCTTCATTGCATCCAACAACAATTTTTCCATCAAAGAATCCCGGACTCATGTGATCAGTAGAAGGACCCGAACCGATGACATAGATATCGGCTCCGATATGCAGGTTCTTCAGTTCTGATATTGATTTCCTGATATTCACTAATCCAGGTCTCCTCTGAGCGCTGCGTTCTTAAGTATTTCGTTATAATTGAAGTCCGTATATATCTGCTCTCCGACAGCTTCGTAAGGCTCGCCGGTTGACATCTCCATGAAGTACTTCGCCTGCTCCCTGAGCTCCTTGGCTATCATGCTCAGGTCCTCCGAATAGTTTCCAGCCGACTTCTTCTTGGCCAGGAGCGCTTTGGTAGAAGCTATCCCGAGGAGAGCGATCGCGGAGGCATAGAATACATCCCCGCTCGACATCGAGATGAACGCGTCAATCTCGGCATCCGAGAATATGGCCGATGCCGACACGATATCCCCGATATTAAGCCTGACCTTTCCTCTACTGGTCGTTACGTCGTATGTGAAAGACATCGTCCCCTCATTTCCGGGAGGAGGGATTCAGCATCCCCCCTCCCGTGTTTTGTTTATTCCTTGCCTCTGCAGATGCCCTGATAATAGGCAAGCTGCACGCCGAAGTCCCAGCGCGTCTTATAGTTAAGATCGTCAAAATCGTAACCATAAGGATCGTCGCCACCGCCGACTACACTCACAAACGTCGGCTTCTGGACCAGAAGTTCGGGCGTATCCTGACCATTCAGGAACCCGACTTCCACGACCGGGCAATCAGCCGGATCAGCCAATACCGCCCACCACGTCGATGACAGGTTATCGTCTATCAGCGGATCGACGAGCGGTATCAGGTGGCCTATGTTGTTATAGGTCCCGCCACCATTCGTGCTGACAGGCAATAACTGCGCCGATTTGATGAGCTGCTGGACTATTCCGCCAAGAGTAACACCGGTTAAGATGTACTTAGCTTTGATACCCATCGGCTCATTCGAATTCGGTTCCTTGGCGCCTTCTATCTTCGCTATTGCCGCGGAAATAGCAGCTGCGCCGGCGGCCGTATTAGCAAGGGCCGTATCGACATAGTTGTTATGGCTGACGTGGAAAAGCACTTTTCCGTCATAGGTATTCTTTCCGCCTTTCAGGAACTCTATGACCTGCTTTACCAACGTCCTTATCGCAGCGCGGCCATACAGACCCGGCATCTGGAGGATGCCTCCGAGGTCGTCGTTTATGACCTGCCTACGTGTCACGGCAAACGAGCGGCCCCAGGTATCGGCCTGCAGGGAATACTTCGCGTCGGATATTTTGCTGCCTTTGTATCCATCCTGGTCCGTTATCTTTAACAGATCAGGCGCTTCTGACAGGATTATCCTGTCGTGGGCCTTGAAATCGGAAAGATTCCCGATTTTTACGAACTGCCTCCACGGCGAAGCGAATCCGTTGAACCTCGCGAGCAATTCCTTATGTATCGTATTACCGAGTAAATAAGGGTATTCGCTCGTTGAGTCGGATTCCTTCAAGTCGCCGTAGATCTGAAGCAACGACTTTCTCATTTTTACTTCCTCCTTTTAGACTTCACATCAAAGATGTTTTGCCGCTATTTTGATACTGGTATTACTGGCCGCCGCCGTTCATGCCCGGACCAACCGGCATGAGCTGCAACATATCGAACTCGTTGGTGGTCGAGCTCTTGGCTACGGTAACCTTTCCGATGAGGTAATCATCGTCAGCCGCACCGAGCGATAACGCAGCCGCTGAGGTATCCCAATAGATAAAGGATCCTGCAGCAACCGTTCCCTGCCCGCTGAAGGTCAAACCCGAGATCTCGCCATCGAGGCCGAGCGTCACGGATTCGCCGGAGAGGGCGTGGAACATCGGTATGCCGATGAACCCACCCTGCTTCACGACGGTCAAGCCCGCTACGTCCGCGGACAAGCCGACGCTGATTCTTTTCTTCGGTCTTATCTTCCAGTACATTGATTCCTCCCTGCCATATTAGGCATCGAACCTGCTATTTAACCGATTTGACGCATATATGTTTTGAGACTATTTGTCGCTTTTTTCCTTCTCTTCCTTCTTGAAACCGGCCCTGTCGTTGAGCGCATCCTGGGCTTCCTTAAGAACGCCCTCGCCCTCCGCGCCGCCGTCGCCGAGGCCCTTGATGCCCTTCTTGCCATTTATTGAGCTGATATACTCAGACTCTTCTTTGATCCTGGCATCGAAGGCTTCCTTGAGCTTGGCTTCGGTCTCGAAGATCGTGTCCGCAACCGTCAAGCAGCGTTTCTTGCCGGCTTCGTGGATCTTCAGGGGCTGCAGCCATTTCCCTACCAGGTCCTTCTGAGCGCGCAGCTTCTCTTTGTCCTGGAACGGCTTTACTGCCGCCGCTACCGCCGAGTCAACAGCTTCTTTAAGCACGTTGGCGTCGGGCGTCTTCTTGCCTTCACGGACCGCGGCCTCGTAAAGGTCAGGCCTGGCTTCCTTCAGCTCCTGGAGTGTTACTGTTTCCATCTCCATCTTTCGTACACCTCCCCTCATGTGTGATTCGAATAACTGCACGACTCTGCCGCGTGCACCCGGCTCTGTGACCCAATCGACGCTTTTCGGCTCGCAGATTTTTTCGATTATCTGCATGTCCTTACCGTCGATCTTGCCCACATAGGATTTACCTTTTGCGTTAATGGATAACCCGACATTTTCTCTGGCAACCGGATCCGCCAGAAGCTCTTTGAGCCACTTATCGTGGACCGATATCTTACCTATGGCCTTACCGTTATCCGCCCACGTCTCTGTTATTGTAGCCACGTAGTCACGCAGGTCGCGCTCCGGACGCGCGGCCTCCTCGGCCTTGGTCGGATGGTTTATATACATCTTTAATCCCCTGAATAGGGGCGCCGACTCTTCTACCGTTGCCTTCGGATAATGCCGACGCTTTCCAAGGTTCGTACCGGCCTCGATAAGTATGGCGATGATCTCGCCCTTCGCAGCGTCATACTTAGCCTCGCGCAGGCTTATGTACCCGTCGAACTCCATGTTCGGCCTTATTTCGTGGCCGCCGTTCTCCTTGATATCGCCCGTCTTCTGCGCCTTTACGGCGCCGTGCCTTGACTGCGCGGCCGACTTCTCTGCCTCTGTCATCTCTATTTCGACGGCGCCGAAGGTCTCGGCCTCCTTGACCACGTATGTCTCGAGGACCTCTTTCGGCTGCCCGAGGACGATGACATCGTTGACGAACGCGAATGCCACCTCGTAGAGCTTGGCGTTATAATCTACGATCGCCCTGTCCGGGAACATGTAGCGTATGTACGGACCCGACTGGTACTTCTCGCCTATCTTCTCCGGGAACCAAGTCGACGCCCTCACGGCCGTACGGACCTTGTCGGTGATATCCTCGAAACTGCCGGAGAGCGCACCCTCTTCGAGCTTGGTTATCCTTGAAACGATCGCCTCTGCCTTCTCCTTCAATTCCGGGTCCTTGATTCCGCTGGCCATGTTCTTCAATTTCGACTTTACCTCCCTGATGAATTGCCTTACCGACGGAGAACCTATCTTCCCCTTGATGCCGGTCTCGGCTTTGGTTAGAAATGCCTCACAGTCAGAGATAAGCTCCTCAAATATCTTCCTGAGCTCTGCACTTCCTGCATCCGGCGCTATTCCTTTTTGCATCGTTTTCCCCCCTACTTCCGCTCTATCTCCACCATCTCATCGTTCGCCCGCTTTATTTCTTCCTCAATCGCTTTCTTCTGCACAAGCAATTCATCGAGCCGTCTTTCCATATCCTCTTTCGTATACTCGACCACGACCCCGGAAGGATGGCTGACTATTTTCTTTCCGGCCTTGAGTTCTATCGTCATCGCTGTCGGCTTGTCGGCCTTCATCGAAACCGTTTCAGCGCAGGCGCAAGCTAAGGGAATTCCCGCTATCACCAACGCTACCGCT
>Ga0172381_10003080_pt1 | contig 17888 bp, 17 predicted proteins | sample Leawel6488metaG_FD_119754 | JGI IMG/M metagenome (GOLD analysis project Ga0172381, IMG submission 119754) | Leachate microbial communities from a municipal landfill in Southern Ontario, Canada - Leachate well 64-88 metaG | ecosystem: Engineered > Solid waste > Landfill > Unclassified | place... | reverse complement strand
TAAGTGTTTGAATTTGCCTGCATTTACTAGTTTTCAAGAGGAACCAACTTGTGCTGATAGTGTTCTTCAGGGGCAGGGTTATTCAACTATTGATCCTACTATAGAGGGAAAATTTTTGCCGGGGAGTTATATTATTAGAAATATTTCTCCAGCAGGACATCCTTTTCCAATGATTTGTGTTTGGTATAAAACAGTTTAAATTTGGTTTTGGTTTAGTAATTGATTTAATTGAAGGTTAGTAAATATCGTTTTGTTTATGAGATTAGTTTTTTTGAAGGTGTTTTGTTGTGCTTGGATTTATAATGAGTAAGATGCAAATGCTTTTTTTTGCAGTGGGTATTGGGGTAGTAGCTTTTTTGTTTTTGAATTTTGTTACAAGCATTGGTTTGCAAAAGAATGCTGATGCTTTAATTGTTTCTAATTTAAAGATTATTTCTGATCAAACTAACTCGGATTTGTTGTGTTCTTTTAAACAAACTTCTATTCCTGATAAGTTAGTTCATGGGGTTGGGAGTGCTCCTTTTTTTTATGATTTGGAGTTTGTTACTCAAGAGGTTCTAACAGGAGATTCTTTTAATCCTCCTGTGAATACTTTAATTCTTCGTTTGATTGAACATAAAGCAAGTAAAGATTCTTTAAAAATTAATGTTGTTTCTGCTAGGTCCATAACTTCAGAGGCAGAGTTTATTCTAATTGACCCTTCTTTTCTAGCTGATTTGACTCCTTTAAATGAATCAACTTATAAAGTGCCTACTATTTCGCTTTATCCTCGTGCAGCTTCTACTCAAGGAACTGCTGCTGCGCCTAATGGTTTTGTTGTTCTAAAAGAGGTTGTTAATGGGCGAAAATTTGTTTATATTATTCCTTGCGCTAGTGAGAAAGAACCTAATAATTGTTTGATGAATGTTTTTAGAGTTGGTTGTTATAAATTAAAACAAAAACCTGATAAAACTAGTGATACGCTAATTGACTCTTGTTTTAATATAATTTTGCCTTCCACTGCTAGTAGTTCAAAGACAAAGAATTACACTTGGAAGGATTGTGTTACAATGTTTCCTGCTATAGCAAGTTAAAGTTAGTTTAGTTTGTTTATTATAATAAATAAGGTAGTTTATTTTATTAATTACTAATAACTTTTTTTAGTATTGAATTATTTTTATTTTTTGTTAGTGTTAAATTATTTTTGATTATTAATAATCATTTTTTGGCTAGTAATTATTTTGAATATTTTTGTTATCTTTGAAATTTGATTAAAATATTTTGTTGTAGTATAATTGTTTTTTAGATTGTTCTTTCCAATAGTTTTATTAATTACAAAAAGTATTCAATAATTGTTTGAAGTGATTTTTTTTGTTATCAAGAAAAGGATTTATTGGGCCTATTGGGGATGATTTGCCTTCATTAATCCCAATTGTAACGGGGTTAGTGATTTTTTTTAGTGTTTTTGTTTTAACCCTTAATACTTATAATGAGAAGAATGTTTTTCTTGAACGTCAAATGGATATGACTACTGTTGCAAGAGACATTAAGGGGGATTCATTAATTTTGAATTGGAGTCAGTTTAATCATAGGTGTAATGAAATGAAGTTGAGGCGTTATCCTTATAGTTTTATGATTGCGATTTATAATAATGAAGTTGATGTAACAAAGGTCATTGATGAATTTAAGGGACTTTATTTGGATGATTATGATTCTATTATATCAAGTGAAAATGAATTTAGTTTTTTGGGTCAAAAAACTGATGAGGGTAACAAGAATTTTTTTTGTAGTTATTTGAGGGTTGGGGGGAGAGAATTTTCTGAAAATAAGCGCCAGTATACTGTGAGATTTTATCCTATTGCTGTTCAACAACCCATTGGAGTGAATACTAGTAATGTTAATGCGACTCAGTTTTTGATTGTTCCTGCAGTAATGGCTATGGTGGTGTGGGAATGAATGCATTTTTTAGGGAGCATAAGGCCCAAGCTGCTTTAGTTGATTCGCTTTTTTTTATAGCAATTATTTCTGCTCTTGGAACGGGTTTATTCTATTTTGCTATTAATTATGGTTTGAGTTCGGAGGAGTTATTAAATTCTTTTTATTCAAGTGACTTTACTACTGATGCTTTGAAAGTAATTACTTATGTTAATATTACTAGGGATGGGGAGATAGTTAAAGCTGATAGAGTTGTTAATTCGACTGATGAATTTGATTATTTGTTTGCAATGATTAAAGAGGATTATGCTGAGAATAGTAAAAAGGAGGTTAAAATTACTTTACCTACTCAAAAAAATATTGCGAAAACTCTTTATGAGGTTTTGAAACCATTTGATAGTTCGTTTGACTATGCTTTTTTTATTTCAAAAGAAGGGGGTGTTCAAGGAGAGCAAAATTTTCTTGTAATGATTTTAGCTTTACACAAGTATCAATCAGAAGAAAGTGATCCTTCGAAAATGGTTACTAGAGAGTATTATTCTTGTCGACCTAAGTTCTCTAATGTGATTGAGAAGTATATTTATCCTAGTGTAGGTTCTTTAGACTCTTCTTTTGGAAGAATTTCTTTGTGTGAGAATTCAGGGACTTGTTCAAGTTTTTTAATTGGTATAAATATTTGGGTTTCAAAGTCAGTTGAAATTTTTAATAAAATAAATGAGGGTGATGATACAGAATTTGTTTGTACTAAATTAGAAGGGATTGTTAAAGAGGGTAATTAACTAAAACTATTTTTTTTAAATTTTTATTTTTACTCCGCATTTTGGGCAAAATTTTTCGTTTCCAATGGTTTTTATGCAGTTTAAACAAAAAGCCGTCCCACATTTTGGGCAATAAATTATTTTTTCAGTTGGTTTTTTACAATTAGGGCAAGTTGATTCATCTTCTAAACTAAGCTCTTTAATTGAATCAAGTTCAGTAGTTTCTTTTGAATCAAACCCTTCTTCTCCATCTAAATCGCTTATCCCTAAATCAAAATCATCTTTTTCTGTGTTACTACTTTTTTTGGCATCTTCTTTAAATAAATCCTTTACACTATTACTATTAGTAAGTGAATCTTCTTCTATTGGGTTAATACTCTCAAGTTCTTCTCCGGGTATTGAGTCTATTGTTTCTTTTGAAGTGTTAGAGTTTCTCCCTCTTTTAAAATGAGTTCTTTGATTTTGTGTTTCAGTTGGATTATCTTTTAATTGTTTGAATAGATTCTCTGCTATTTGTTCTTCTTCTTTTTGACTAGGCATTCTGTTGTTTTGGACTTTGAATTTAGCAATTTCTTCAAGAGCGAGTTTTTCGACTAAATTTTTTTCCCTAATTTTTTGAATTTCTTCCCTGTTTTTTTTATCCATTTCAAAATCAACATCTTCATAATCCATTGTAGGTATTTTGTTTGAAGTGCCCAAATTTTGTTGATCTAAGTAATTCTCTTCTTCATTCTTATTAGAGTGTCTTTGGGGTTGGTTTGGTTCAGTATAAGAGTAACCTTCATTATAATTTGTTTGGTTTGAATTGTTTTGTTTTCTGTAAAACCTTGCTAATCTTCTAGGCATTTCTTCTTCACTCATATCAAAAACCTTTTATTGTCCAATCAATTTGTACCAATATTCATCTTTTGATTTGCATTAACATCATTTTTCTTGATTTTTTATTATTCTATTTTATTTTTAATCATCTTCGATTAGTTGCATTAATTCTTCATCTTCTTCAATTTCGTCTTCTTCTTTTTTCTTTTTAGTTTCTTTTAAATCCCCTTTAACTTCTTGAGCATATTCTCTTAATTTTGACATTATTGATTCTTTTTGAACTCCTAAGGGAGAATTATTCTTGTAGTTAATATCTTTGTTTTCTTCTTTAAATACTTGTTCTTTTTTGTTTCTTGACTTAACCATTAGTCCTTGGTTGAATTTAATTTCTTTTGATTTTTCTTTTTGATTATCTTCTTTGATTAACTTTGAGTAATCTTCTTTGGTTTGGGTGTAATTTGAGTTAATTGGTTTTAGAATCTCTTTTTCTATTAAAGGGTCTTCTTCATTAAGGATAGTTCTTTTTAAAAATAGGATTAATATTAGAGCGAGTAAAATTATAAGTGAAAATAAAGCATAATATATTTCGTTTAGTGTGAATGAATCTATTATAAAAAAAGGGAGTCCAAATAGTATTATTCCTCCAATGTATCCAATTGCTATTTTTTCAAATAAGTTTCTTTTTTGAATTAAAGGGAAACCTATTCTAATAAGCCCGTATCCTAGGGAATAGCTTCCAAGGATTAAAAAAGAGTAAATCAAGATATAGTAAGGAGTCATACTTCACCAGTTTTTAATAATTACTACTCTTTTTAAGTATTTATAATTGTGTTTTTTATTATTTTTTGTTGGATTAATTTTTTTCTTTCTAAATTTTTTTTTAGCAATTCTTTTATACTAATTAATTCATTATTATTGTATGGATTTGTCAATTATTATCGGTACTTTAATTGATTTGCTTAAATTATTAGTAGTTTTTTCAATAATTGGTTTTGTTTTATACAAAATATTTTCTCCTTTAAGGGAAAAAATTGCTGAAAAGTATTCTCTTTCTTGGTCAAAATCTTGTATTTTATTAAATTTCTCTGTTTTTTTTGTTTTAATTTTACTTGTTTTTATAATGTTTATGATTTTAGGGTACTTGGATGCTCCATTGAGGGACCCTGAAACTGAATATACTTTCTTTGAGAATGTAATGTTAGTGTTAATTGCTGTTCCTCGAATATTAATTTCTTCAATAATTCTTTCTTTATTAGCTTTTTTCTTTGAACTTGTGGCAAGTTTTTTCATGGGTGAGGTTAGGCGTAACAAAAAAAGGGATTGGGTTAGTGAGGTTAAGGGAATAATGGTTTCTACATTTTTGTTTTTGATTCTTTTTTTGTTTGTATTTAATTGGGTTCCTTTAGGGTTATTTATTTACATATTTTATGGTTCAATTAAGGCTCTCCCTTTAATGGTTTTAGTGTAATGAAAGGTTTTATATAATTAAAAATAGTTATTTATTTAGAATGAGATTAATTAATTTTTGGGGTTAATTAGTTTTTTTGGGTTAATTAATCTTTAAAGTTGATTAGTTTTTTTGATTTAATTGTTGAAGTTGATTTGATGAATTTAACAGAATTATTTTTAAAGAGTTTTTTTGCTTGCTTTGTTTTTTTCATAGTTTTTTTTTCACAACCCGCTTTTGTTTTTGCGGCGAATAATGTTTATTTTGCAGATTCCACTCCTCTTGAACTTGGAGTAAATTCGACAACAAATTCTATTAATGGAGCTAATTCAATTGATTTGGGGAATTCAATTAATCAAGATTCTTCTTTAACAAATAGTAATTTATCAAATAATAGTCTTAATCAAGTTGCTCCTGGTTCTTGTGTTGTTTCTACCCTTTCTCCTATTGAAGCTAAGGATATTCTTAATTTAACTCACGAGGGTTTTAGTGGAGAAAAATTGAGTGACGGGTTAGCGGATTCTAATGGAGATGATGCTGTTAGACAAAGAGAGGTTAAGGATATTGGTAAAACAGAGCTTGTGGGAAAGGATAATTATGATAATAATACAGCTGTTAAAGTTGAGGCTCCCAGTAATGCAGTTGGGGCTAATAGATTTGCTTTTTTGAATGGGTTAAGCATTTCTGGTCCTTTTGGAGTAGGTTTTATTCTTGAGGATACACTTAGAGTAGGTAAATGTGATTACCCTGCTAATCAACAATATTTGTGCCAAATTTATGGTGAAGAGAATCTATCAACTAGGACTAGTGGAGTGGGTTTTAAAGAAGATTTAGTTAATTCTTTTGAAGCAATTGGGGATAGTGGAAAGAATTTAGCTCAAATGGCTTTAGGGGATGAAGAAGCTGCTAAAATGAAAGAGAATTATTTGGATTTGGATTCTAATGATTTCTCTACGGGTTCTTTTGGAAAAGGGGAAAAGATTGATAATGTTCTTGAGGTTAGTAAGTTTGAGGCAAAGAATTCTACTACTTGTAATAACTCTGCTTGTACTATAAGCACTTACTCTGCTTTTGCAAAGTACTTTAATGCGTGGCTCACAACTGACATGGTTGTTTTTAATATTGGTCCTACTCTCCTTCATGGTTCTTACAAGTTTTTTACTAAACTTTCAAAGAATGTTGATTCTACTAAATTTGCTTTTGCTCAAAACATTAGACAAAAGTACCTTGATTTAACTTCTCCACTGAGTTTGTTTGGAAAAAAGAGGGCAGAGCTTTTTAAGAATATTATGAAGGAAGAGGGTATGTATGATTTGCTTGAAGGCCCTTTGTTAATTAATCCTGCAGCTTGGAGTTCTGGAGCAAAGGGAGAGATTGATAAGTTATTAAAAGCGGATAGTCCTATTTGGAAACTCACTCCTGAGAAGAGAAAAAAGTTTATGCAAGCAGTTGATTTGTTGAGAGCTTATTCAAAGGATAGTGCTGCTAGTATTGCTTCTTCTCAAACAGTTAGGGATGCTGCACAAAAAGCTGCTGATGCGATTACGGACCCTACTCTAAAAGCACTTGCTAAGGAAACTGCTGAAATTGATTATGCTAGAAAAATTGCGGGTATAATGGATGATTGGGATGAGATTTTAGCACTTGATTTTGAAGCTTGGCTTAAAGGGAATGAGGATATATTTTCTTTTGGCGGACTTGCAATTAAACAAAACGGTTTTCCTAATGATCAAGGTTTTATTGATGTTGCTACTTCTCAATCTTTTAATTTAAAAAAAATGGTTCAAACTTTTAGAGATAAGGGGGATTTTTCTCAATGGGCTAGTGAAACATCTGCAGGAACTTATAAAGTAGCTGCTGATGGGGTTAGTTTACAATTGTATAGAGTTAAACCAACTAAAATAGTTGCAGAGAACGTTGGTCTTGGGGATTTAAGACTTCATTTATCAAAAATGGGTAGTGGGGCTTATTCATTAAAATTACCTGATGGGAGATACATTCCTTTGAATGATAGCTCAATTAAGTACATTGAATCAAATCCTCTTTTGGGAGGTAATGTTAATATTTTTGAATCAGAGTATGCAGAGGATATTGCTTTGACTCCAATGGATTTTGCAAACAGGTTAACTCACACAAGAACAACTAAGAGGCCAGGGACTGCGGTAAGAAATTTTGATGATTTGCACAATGGTTTGATTCAAAATGATTTTGCTCCAAGGAATTATTCTAGTTTGCTTGATATGCAATTCGCTGAAGAGAGTAAAGTTATTCAAAAATATTTTAAGGATCCTGTTACTGCCGCTAAGTTAACTGTGTTACCTATTTTGTATTGGGGTTCTAAGAAGGGTTTTGGTAATGAGGATTACTCTGCTTTTTTGCTTCCCGAGACTTGGACAACTATGAAGGTTACTCAAGGAGTTGATGAAATTTATAAGGATTCTTTTATTGATTTTTTTGTTAATGAGGGTAGTGACCAAGGGGACATGTTCAAAAGAGTATTTACTTCAGGAGTCTTTTTTTGGAATAAAATAATTGAAATGGGTATGGAGACTAATGATTTTGTTAAAGAGAATGTTTCAAAGTACTCTGGTGGTTGGTTTGAGGGTTCAGCAACTAGGGATGTTGTGGGTGATGTTGCTTTTTATTCGCATAATGAGAATTGTTCTAATTGTAGTGGTAAATTTAGTTACTCTGATGGTTTCTTGTCAATGAGTATGTACTCTGGATTAAAATTAGATGCTTTTTTAGTTGAAGCTTCTTCTGCTGAAGTTAAATCAAAGAGTGGTTCTTTACTTGTATCTTATGCGCATCACGCTGATATTAGTGGTAAATCTGGTGGGGATGAGGGTGAGCCAACTAATTTAGCAACTGCTAGAATGGATGGATTAACTTGTGACCAAAAATTGAGGCAATTTGGTTTAGGTTGGGCGGGTCCTGCTAGTGGTGGAATAATGGAAGGAGTGCAGAACCTAGCTTACTTTGCTGGATTTGGTCCGGGGCTCGCAGCTTCTTTAGTTCAACAAATGACTATTGGTAGAGAGTTACAAGATTGTATTGATGATGTTGAAGGGTATTATATTCACTTTTATTCTCCTCCAACAAAAGAAGCAGAGAAATCAAAGTCAAAGGAAGTTATTTCTAATGAGAAAGTATCCGAAACCCTAGCTGATTTGTCAGGAAAATTAGAGTCAGTTGTTAATGAGAAAACAAATTCTGATAATAGTGATAGTGCTTCAAAGAATCCTGTTGAAAAATCACTTGATTCGCTAAAAACTCAATTCGAAGAATTTTCTGAAAAGTCAAAACAATCAAGTATTTTGCAAGCTCACTTAGAGTTACTTGCGCCTGTTAGAGGAACGATAGTTGGGAAGGAAGTTTTTTATGTTTGGTTTAAAGATAGTTTAATGCCCAATTCGTACAATACTAACGGAAAAATGGTTACTAGTGATGGGAATAATTCTGTAGAAGTTAATTATGAGACTGGGGAATTAAAGATTAATGGGAGAGTTGTTTTAGATAGTGATAAAGCGGATCACACTAGATTAATATCAACTGATAATAGACTCCCTGCACAAGTAGTTCCAATGACTCTAAACAAAGCCTCTGCTCCAAACAATTCTTCAATAGTAATTGAATTGAATAGTTATGGAGAGTTGAGGGTAGTTGAGAGTTCTGTTCTTTCTTGTATCCAAAAAGCAATTTTTGATCAATCAGGAATTAATTATTCAGGAAACGAATTAACTCAAGTGTTTGGTAAAGTAAAGCAGTTTAGTACAAGCAAGTATGGTAATGTAATTGCAAGGGATGGGAAGATTACTCTTGAAGGAACCGCTGCACGATTAATGGGTGGAAGTGGAGCAAAAGTAGTTGTGAATGGGTATTGGGATTCTAATTTAATAGCTGATGTTAATAACTCTGCATATTTAGGGGAGTTTAGTGGAGTAACTTTTGAATATGGTTCAATAGTACTAAAACCAGAAACCAATGAATTAATTATTTGGTTAAGGCAACACGCTGATGCTGTTTTGAATAATAGTGATGTTAAAGGATTAATGGCAAAGACTAGTTCAGTGAGTGATCCTCTAACAGAGTGTCCTGTTCCTGCAATTGATCTTGAAGCAATTCCTTTCCCTAATGACGAACTTGGCGCAAAAAAAGTAAGTGCTTTTAATACTTCAATGGATCACTTAGGTCCATTCACTCAATTCACTACAGATAAAAAGATTTACGAGTTTTACTCAAAGAGGGATGAGAGTGGAGAATGCAAAGATTATTTTAGAGTAAGGGATAAAGAAACGGGAAACATTTTGGTTGATGAAGAAGTTGTTGGAGCAATAAAGCAAGACGCTGATGGGACAATTAGATTCACTACTGCTGATGGAAAAGAACAAACTCTAAAGTTTGATGCAGAGAACGGAGTTCCTAAAGTTGCTTTTAATGGTGGTGCTCCAGAAACAATTCTTTCAGCACAAGGGCCAAAAGGTTCTTTTTGGTATGATCCAAACACTGGTCAATGGTATCCTGAAAACGGGTTACAAATTCCTCTAAATCAAGCGTTTAAAGATAATGGTACTTGGCTTGGAACTGATGCTAATGGTAACATTACTGGTCTTCCTGAAAACAAAATGACTTTCAATATTGGGCAACAAAGTGCTTCACCACTTGCGTTACCATCAACTCCACAAACCCTATTTGAAGCAATTCTTTTTATTACATTGTTCTTATTAATAAGCTTTGGATTAACTCATTCAAATTCATTAAATAAAAGAACAAAAAAGAAGAAATTCTAAAAGATTTAATTTTTTAAGGAATTTGATAAACTTTATTCCCTTGCACTTTTTTTAGAGTTAATATTTGGTTTATATTATGTTCACACTTTGTTTAATTATGAATGATTGGATAAAGTTAGAATCAAATAAATTAAATGAAGGTAGTGAAGATTCTTTTAGATTCGTGTCATCTAAAGAAAAAGTACTCGAAGTAATGGATAGTTTAATCCACAAAAAAGGCGTTTTTTCTATAAAAAAAATTCCTCAAAATACAATCTTTTACATTATTCCTGTTAATGACTTAAAATCTTTTCCAAGTAAAGGTCTTTTTAGACTCTCTAAAGGAGTTTTTGTGAACGACCCACTTGTATTAAATTTTGTTAACCACTCTTGTGAACCTAATTCAAAGCTACTAATAACTCAAGAAGGAGTTTTTTTAGAATCCATGCGAATGATAGATGTTGGGGAAGAAATAACTCTTGACTATACTTTAACTGAAGAAATGGGTGAATTAATTGAGTGTAATTGCAAATCAGTTAAATGCAAACGCTTTTTTTACACTACTAATTGATTAAACCCAAAAATTAAACATACATCGGCGTTGAGTCTTGTTTTCCTACTTTATTTTCTTCAATGGTTTTAATATTCTCCATTAAAGCCTTTTCAAGAACCTTGGCTTCTTGGAGAAGAGGGATTACATCAACTTTTATTCCAGTTAAAACACAAATAGTTTTAACTACTTCTGCAGCTGCTAAATAATCAGCATTGTTTTTAGCATTTCCTAAAAGACAAATAGCATCCAAATTACTATCTTTTAAATAAAGCATTAAAAGAGCAGTTACTCCTGAAGTTAATCCAGTTTTAATCATCTCTATTTTATTTTTTGTTATTATTCTTTTAGAATTCTCATTACTTGCAAATGCGTAAACTATTTTGCCTTCTGGTATTCTTGCTCCTGAAGTAGAAATAACTTTAGTTATGCCTTTTTTCTTAATCCAATTAACTAATTCCTCCGCCATTTGATTTGCTATTATATTATCAATTAATTGTTCTGCAATTGCAATCACTATTTTGTTTTTTTTACTAGCGTATAACCTTACTGGGTGAATAGGTATTCCTTCTTGAATCCTAATCATGGGTAAAAATAATTTAGAATCAATGTGCCCGATTTCTTCAAACTTTAATTTATCAATAATGTATTTTGCACCAATAGTTCCTGCAAGCCCAAGATCAGGAAACCCTTCAATAAAAGTAAATCCCTTCAAAGGATAATTTTTGGATTCAATTATTGAAATAATTTTTTCTTTACTATCTTTATCAATCATAAAGTTCACTTTTATTTTTTAACCATCTTTTTTTAGGTATTGTAGTTTTAAGGGGTTAATAAATGTTTGTGATGATATAACTAAATTTTCTTAAAAATTGGTTAACTAAATTATAACGCTTTTGTTATTATAAAAATAATTATGGAAATTGGGGTTAAAATGCTTGCATAAATCCAAAATCTTTTTTTATTCCCTTCTTGAATTGCTAAAAAGAAAGAACTTAACAAAGAATATTCTATTATATACAAATTAGTTCCTATTGTTGCTGTGTTAAATAATTCTTTTCTTAAATCTGAACTTAAACCTATTCCTATTTCTCCAATTGAGTTGAAATTTAATCCCGTCACAAGTCCTGAAATTGAACCAAGAATTGAAGGAACTATTATTCCTGCAGAGAGTAACAAGGTGTATTTTGTTACAAGCATTACAGCTTGTCTTTCTTTAATAATAGCTTTAGCTTTAAGTAAATCTTCTGCAGTTTCTTTTAAAGTCGTTGACATTTTTGCACCACTTAAATACCCTTGCAAAAATAAATCAATTACTCTTGAATAAACTTTGCTATTATTTATTGATTTAATTCTATTCAAAGCTTCTTCTATGCTTGAACCATTTTTTATTTCAACACTAGCTTGTTTAAAATCATCGCTAATAAAAAAAAATTCACTCTCCCCTATTTTTTTTATTATTTGTTCAGTTGATGATTCGTCACAAAAAACACTAGCTTCAAGCAAAACATCACTAAGTAACTCTTCTTTTTTTCTTTTAATAGATTCAAACAAAACATCGACTATTATGTATAAGATTAAAAATGGGGTGAAAAAGGAAAATAAGCTTGTTAGTATTATTAGTTGTAAGTTTTTATTAAATAAATAGAAACTAATTATAATTGAAGTTAGTAAAAAAATTGTTCCTATTAGGGAACAAATTATCAAAAAACTCTTTAAATTAAATGCATATTTGTTTTTTATTACTTTTAATTTATTTTCAAATAGTATCAATTGTTTTTCTTCAATAAAACTCTTTATTGTTTTTTCAATTAATATTATAATATCCATAATTTTTCCTTTTTTAGTTATTTTCTAAAATCTTTGTTACCCTCTTAAAAATAAAGGTGTTTTTGAGTTTATTGCAATTAAGACTCCTCCATCAATTAAAGGGAACAAAACTACGCTGATTAAGAAGATTTGTTGTGGGGTAAAGGATAATTTCATAAAATATGAACCAATTAAAACAAAACTTAAAAACATTGCTGGAACTATTGCTGAAACTGCAATAAATACTAGTGCGTAAACAACCATTTTTCCAGAAAATTCTTTACTCTCAATTCTTTGTTTTAAAAGCAACTCACTAGTTAATTTCTTTAAACCCAAAACATCTTTCTTTCCTGTACTACTAATATTACTTAAATTACTTAATGCTCTTTTTAGGTTCTCTGAACAAACCCTTTTATTCATTTCATTTAATGCAATAGAAAAACTAATTCCTTTATTCATATCCTTTAAAACTAATTCAAATTCTTTTGAGATTTCACTTTTTTCATCTGATTTAATTGTTGAATTAATAGCGTTAGGTAGTGTCTTTCCTAGTTTCACTTCACAAGCAAGTCTAGTTAAAAATAAAGGTAACTCATTTTCAATAACCTTAGCTCTTTTTTTTCTTTTCAAAATAGGGGATTGAATTAGCATTACAAATAATAATAAAGAAAATATAATTGATATTCCTCCTCCAAAGATAATATTTTTTAAAATAACGCTTATTATTAGCCAAATGAATAATCCTATTACAATACTTAATTTTAATGATTCGAATTTGTGTTTCTCAAAATCTTTTTCCTTAAAATTTGATTTATTTCTTAAGTATTTTTCAATTAATGAATTATCTTTTACTTTATTTTTTTTATCCATAAAAATCAAACCAATTAAACTTTGTTATGTATATTGCCCTTTTTGGTTATCTCATTAATTTTAGTGAAAATTAATTTTTTTTGATTTATTAATTTTTAAAAAAATAATTTATGTTTAAGTTATCCTTCTCTTTCTGCAATATTAAAGAATTCCCAAAAAGTTATGTCTTTTTGTAGATTAGATAATATTTTTTCTTTTTCTTTAATCAATTTTTTTATTTCTTTATTATTTTTTGAAAAAGTTTTAGAGATTTTATCCATTAATTGAGTTGATTCATTTTTCTTTTCAAGATTTTTTTTCTCAAAAGAATATTTAAATAATTCTCTCAATTGTAATATGCCCTCATCTTTGACAGTTTCGCAAATCTCAGTAACTCTTCTCTCTTCTCGCCTATTATTCTTTTCAATTAAATTAATCCTTTTTTGTACTATAATTAAATCAATTGACGCAAGAACCCTTTCTTCTATTCCAAATGATTTTAATCTCTGTATTGCTTCAAGTGCACTCTCTGCGTGAAAAGTAGCATAAGATCCCCTTGCTTGTCCAGCAAGCATAGTATTAACAAAAGCATTTGCTTCTTCTTTGTTTCTAATCTCTCCAACTATTACTCTGTCTGGTCTCATTCTGAAAGTATTATCAATTAGGGTTCCAAGATTTACATTAACCTGTTCCGCAGTATTTAGTTTAATAGTGTGGGTTTGGGGGAGAGTGAGTTCGGGAGTCTCTTCAGCAACAATGACCCTCTCGTCTTTTGGTAAAAAACAAAACAATGCATTTAGAGTAGTGGTTTTCCCTGAACCTGTATTTCCACAAATCAATATTGAACAACTTGTTTGCATTGCAAGCCACAAAAAAGCAGTTGCAGAAGTATTTATTGTTCCATAATCAATTATGTTTAATGGGGTTAGGGGGTTCTCTTTAAATTTTCTAATAGTAGCATTAATTCCAGAGAAAGCAATTGGGTTCATGCTTGCATTAAGTCTCGAACCATTTTTCAAAACCGCATTAATTAAGGGGGTGTGATAACTTAATTGTCTACCTAGTGGGGAAGCCATTTTGTTTATTAAAGTCTTAATTTTTTCTTCATTTTCAAACTGAATATTTGTAGTAAGCCAACCAAAAATTCTGTGATAAACCATTAAAGGTTTTTTTTGTCCATTAATAACAATTTCCTCAAAATCAGTTTCACATAAGAGTGGAGTTAATACACTTTCATTAATACACTCCCATTCAAGTAAATTAAGTATCTTCTCTCGCTGTTCTTTATTAAGTAAAACCAAATTTTCTAAACAGTATTCTTTTAGAAAGAAATATATGTCTCCTCTTTTTTTTAATTCTTTTTGAGTTGTTTTAATCTCTTCAAGTAATTTTATGTAGAATCCTTTTTCTTTTTCACTTAAATCAGGTATGTTAGTTAATAAGTATCTTTGTCCTTTGTAATCAACTATCTTTCCACAACTACACTCACTTAACTCTTTTGAGTAATCTAATTGAACTATTTGAAAATCCATTTTTTGTTGCATAATTCTATTTTTTTTTAGTTATTTAAAAACATTAACTCTTTTTCGTCATTTGTCTAATGGGAGAGGGTTTTGGTCGTTTAAACAAATAGTATTTTATATTAGATAGGTACAATATTTATCGGGTTATCACCCCGATTTCTATAGGTAAAGGCAAGAAAAAGGCAAGATAGGGGGGAGAGGAAAGCACCTAATTAATTGCTTTCTTTCCCTTCAAAAAAATTTTTTTTTCTAACTCCAATCAACTTTTTGTCCTAATTTTATTCCTCTTGCTTTTCCTTTAGGCATTTCAATAACATACTTTGAAGCTTTTTTTGGAGTATAATTAGGGGTAAATGGGTTAAGTGTAGTTTTATCTACTACTACTTTATTTTTATTTAAGAATAATACATCAATTGGAAAGAATACAAAAATCATGTGCAGTGAAGAACGAACCTTGCTTTCAACGGGAAATTCGAATACTAAAGCATAATCAAATTTTTTTTTATCTTCAAACATTAGTCCTTTTGTTCTCTCAAGAGTAGTCCTTGCGAAAAGTACTTTTTTTATAATAGTTTTATTTTCAACTTTAAGCATTTTTTTCACCAATAACTTTTATTTAATTATTTCAAGAGGAGGTACTTTTATTTCTTCTAACAATTTTTGGGTGTGCGAGGGAGAAGATTTACTTAAAGCATTTCTTTTCTTTTCAAGCTCACTAGTAATCCTATCAATATCCATCATTTTTTGTTTTAACTCACTCAAAATTTTTGTAATCTCTTCTTTAGTATTAGCTTCAATCTCTTTCTTTGGCTCGCCAGAAACAGCAGGCATTATACCTTCCTTAACCTTGTCCAATAACTTATTCTCTTCCTCAACCATACTTTATAGTATTACATTTTCTAGTTATTAAACCTTTTTAATAACAATTTAGTTTTCCCTTTTTTTTATTTAAAAACTTCTCCAGTCTCATTTGACCAAAATATCAAATCAAGTTCATCAAAAGGTATTTTGTTTAGTTTGCAAAACACCCTCATTTTTTCTTCAATTTCTAAATAATTTTTTTTGCTCAAAGTTTTTGGAACTTCATTTATTACTCCGCACTTAACCAAGTTCTTTAAAATGTGTCTATCAAGAATTGCAATCTCACTTCCGAATCCAATGTTTCTAAGAAAGTGACTCGCTTCTTTTAGTCCATACCCATTAACTTCTCTTAGCAAGAATTCCCTTGTTTTAACTGGATTATTTGGTAATCCATTTTCAATTAAAATTTTTTTTAATTTGTTTTTAGGAAATTTTTGTTGTACTTCTTCGAGTCTCTTTGCTTTTGTTCTAAAAAACCTCACGTTCTTGCAATAAGATTCTTTCTCTTTAGCAGTTCCTCTTTCTAATAAGTTATGCTCTTTTAATTGTTTAATTACTTTATCCGCTTGTCTTGCAGAGCTTTGAGGAGTGAGAATGCAAAAACACATTTCTTCAAAAATACGTTCTTCGCTCTCCCAAACGCGCGCGTAACTCTCAAGCGCTTTTGTAATATTTAGTTTAATTAGTGGTTTTGGAGTACAGATTTTGGGTTTACTCAAGTTTTCCCCCTTCCTTTAACCCATTATTAATTCGCTAGTGTTTTGAGTATCTTCTATTATTCCTTCAAGCAACTTAACGTGACCTCTTTCAAACTCTGCTAAATCTCCAAAAAATTTCTTAACTCCGTTCTTTGTTTTTTTTGCAGCTTCTTCATAAAATTCAACTGCTTTCTTTTCTCTCCAAAGAGCATAAAGAACTGCAGTTAATTCACTTTGTCCACTTGGAATAGCATGAATGTTTGGGGGTGAAGTTGAATTAAAGTTAATTTCTTTGGTTAATGATTCGTTTTCACTCTCTTCAATTTCTCTTTTTAACTCGAGTACTTTTTCAAGATGCATTTCTTCTTCTTTAACTAAAAATTCAAAGAAAGCACATAATTCAGATCCCCTTGTTTTTTCAACTTCTGCTTCGTAAAAACCCTTACTTGCTTCTTCAACATGAAGAGCAATGTTTAAAGCATTAATAATTGATTCTTTAGAATCAGCGTCAAGTTTTTGAATAACTTCTAACACTTCCCTAGCTTTAACAAAATCCATTCTAATCAACTCCTAAGATTAATTCTTGCCCATTAAGTTAATTTATTTATTAAATCGTTAAAAACCTATTTGAAGCAATTTTTTTGGTACAATCATCGAATGAGTTGTTTTAATAACCTTTTTTAATGAAACGAATCATTCATTAGTAAGGTTTTGTACAACAACTCTAAAGGTTTTTTTATGCTTGAATCAATTGCTTTTATTCCTGATGGTAATAGAAGGTATGCTAAAAGAGAGGGTATTTCTCTTGAAGAGAGTTACAAGAAAGGAGTTAATAATTTTTGGAGTGTACTCGAATGGTTAAGTAATTACCCTTCAATTAAGAGTTGTACTTTTTATGCTTTTTCACTAAAGAATTTCGAGCGATCAAAAAACGAGTTAAGTATTTTGATGCGTATTTTTGAAGATGAATTAATTAAAGCTGTTAACACTGAATTTGATTCAAATAAAAAAGTTAGTGTCAAATTCATTGGAAGAGTTGAATTATTTTCTTCAAAACTAAGAGAAGAAATGAAATTGCTTGAAGAAAAAACTTCTGTTTATTCTGATAGAGTAGTGTACTTGGCTTTGGGTTATGATGGACAAAGCGAGATAATTGATGCTTCTAAGAAATTTGCAAGGGACGTTTTAGAGGGAGTTATTAGTATTGATTTTCTAACCCCTCAAAGTTTTTCTAAATACCTTTACTCTGACGCTAAATTCCCTGATTTGATTGTAAGAACCTCAAATGAGCACCGCTTAAGTGGGTTTTTAACTTACCAATCCTCTTACTCTGAACTCGCTTTTTTGAACAAGTTTTGGCCAGAAGTTAGTAAAGATGATATTGATAGGATAGTGAAGGATTTTGAAGAGAGGGAGAGGAGATTTGGTAAATAATTAATTCTCCTCAAAATTAATTCATTATTATAAATTTATTAAATTTTATAAATTTATTAAATTCTGTTTTTTTTTACTCTCTTAATTTTGTTAAACCATTAACGCAATTCTTTACTTCGCCTTTTTTTAATGCAAGTACTATTTGTTCTGCAACTTCTATTCCTACATTCTCTTGAGCCTCAATAGTTGATGCTCCTAAGTGAGGAGTGCAAGTTACCCTCTCGTGCATTATTAATTCTTTATTTAATGGGGGTTCTTCAGTATAAACATCAAGTCCTGCTGCAGCAACTTTCCCTAATTTAATTGCGTTAAGTAATGCTCCTTCATTAATTACTCCTCCCCTTGCAACATTAAGTATCCTAACCCCGTTCTTCATTTTGTTGAATTGTTCTTCATTAATCATATCCTTGGTTTTTTCTGTTAGAGGAACATGAACCGTAATATAATCAGAGTTAGT
>Ga0172381_10003079_pt1 | contig 17898 bp, 16 predicted proteins | sample Leawel6488metaG_FD_119754 | JGI IMG/M metagenome (GOLD analysis project Ga0172381, IMG submission 119754) | Leachate microbial communities from a municipal landfill in Southern Ontario, Canada - Leachate well 64-88 metaG | ecosystem: Engineered > Solid waste > Landfill > Unclassified | place... | reverse complement strand
TCTTTTTGTTCTAATAAATAATCAACCGTACCCAACTTTATAAAACCTAGGCTACCAATCTTATCAAAAGAAGAGGCAATATCATTGAACTGACTAATGATGGCGAAATTCTGACTTTCTCTAACCGCGTTGCTATTATCAAAAACAAAATTAGTGGAACGGCTAAAATTTCCTAAATCTTGAGTATACCAATTATAAGCAAGGGTTATTCCCTTAATATAAAAAGGGTTACTTAAAACATATTTATTTTTATTATTTCTTGTCCAATCAGCATATTCGCTCCAATATGTCGGCGGCTTGATAAAAATCTTTTTCCATTTGGCATTGGAATGATCAAAAAAATTTGGAGAAAAAAAATTCAATGATCTTATAAAAATGAGAAATAAGAAAAAATAAAATATTTTTTTATTGTTTATTTTATTGAAAGACAGAACAGTTAATACAGAAATAGAAAGGATGACGAATGACATAAATTTCGACCAAGGTTCCCGAAAAATATAAAAAAATGGAATATGATTATAAACGGTTAAAAATAGTTTGGGCGCAAAAATAGAGCCGCTGGCAAAAAAAACGGCAATTAAGAAAATGATCAGCCAAAATAGGTATTTTTTTTCTAAATTCTTCTTCCGGAAAATCGGCATCAAGGCAAACAAAAAAAGAAAAAATGAGATAAATATGATTAGCCAATTATCATAAAATGGCAACCAATGACTATAAGGAACTCCGTTGACACCAGCATATTCCCACCAAGCGCCCCTGGACTGAAAAATCAAATGCAAAGGAGAAGTAAGGGCTGAAAAATTAAAGAAATTCTTGAGGCTAGCCATATTCTGAATCATAGAGAAGTAATATACTAGAGCGTGAACCAATAGAATCGGAAGCAACAAGGCAAAAAATGAAATAATCTTAAAGAAATAATCTACTAAAAATCGCTTTAAACTATACTTATTGATAATGATAAAATATAAAATCGCCAAAAAATAGGCCGCTAAAGTAGCCACCGCTTGTGGCAAATTAGTAAAAATATTTTGCAATAAAAATAAACCTAAAAAATTAAAAACCGCGTATTTATATTTTTTGGTCACGAGATATTTATACAGCCAATAAAAAAATAGTGGAGCTAAAATCATCTGAGACATTTTAGCTGAGTAGGCAAAAATCTGTAAGACGTAAAAATTAAAAAAATAAACCAGAGAGCCAAGAAGGATTATCTTTTTACTTGAAGTAAATATCTTGAGAAGATAACTTATAGACAGAAAAATAAAAAAACAAAAAACCTGCAGATACAATATCTGTATGATATGATTGCTGAATCCCAAAACAGCGAATAATTTATAAAAAACAGCGTTGGGCATTAGAAGCGAATAAGTATCCGGAGCGGCCATTAAGCCATAATTTAATTTATCTCCCCACGAATATATGAATTTATCAAAGATCATTTGATAATTTGCAAAAAGAGTCTCTTCCGGCGAGTATAAAAAATTAGTTCTAAGCCATAATAATGGTAAAATTACGGACAAAACAAAAAAAACAAGAACTAACCAATCTTTTGATAACCAAAAAAATATTTTTTTCAATAATTTATTTACAACAGATTCTGGATTATTCATATTCTTCTATAAATTTACTAAAAGATTCAATCGCATAACCCAACATTTCTTTGGTCAATCCCGGATAAACGCCAATCCAGAAAGTATTATTCATGACTTCATCGGTATTTTTCAAATCCCCGGAAATTCTGTAATTAATATTATAATTTTTAAAATAAGGCTGTTTTGTTACGTTACCAGCAAACAACAAACGCGTACCGATTTTTTTATCATTTAAATATTTTAATAATCCTTCTCTAGAAAATCCTGCCTCTGGTTTGATTGTTAATAAAAATCCAAACCAACTCGGATCCGCTTCGCTATTCCAACTGGGCAAAATAAAATACTTTTCTAATTTTTTAAAAGCGGCATAAAGATAAGCGAAATTATCTTTTCTTTTTTGAATAAATTTAGGAAGTTTATCAAGCTGAACCAACCCCAAAGCGGCCTGAATGTCAGTAATCTTCAGGTTATAACCGATTTCACTATAAATGTATTTATGGTCATAGCCTTGGGGTAAATCACCAAGTTTCCAGTTAAAACGATTCTTGCAAAAATTATCAACCCCGGTCGAACAGACGCAATCACGACCCCAATCTCGCAATGATCTCACTATCTTACTTAAGATGGGGTCATTAGTCAAAATCGCCCCTCCTTCCGCCATAGTAATATGATGCGCGGGATAAAAACTGCAGGTTGATATATGACCAAAAGTTCCGGTAAATTGTCCATTATATTTTGAACCTAAGGCATCACAGTTATCTTCAATGAACCAGAGATTATATTCGTCACAAATTTTCCTTAATTCAGCTACCTCAAAAGGGTTACCGAGAGTGTGGGCAATAAAAACTGCTTTAGTCTTAGGAGTGATGGCTTTTTTAATAGATTCCAGAGATGCATTATAAGTTCCCAGCATAACATCCACAAAAACTGGGATAAACCCGTTCTGAATAATCGGATTAACGGTAGTCGGAAAACCAGCGGCAACAGTAATCACTTCGTCCCCCTTTTTAAGACGTTTCTCGTCCGGCAATCGGAAAGAAGTAAGAGCGCTAAGTGCCAATAAATTAGCGGAAGAACCGGAATTAACGGCGACACAAAACTTTAAACCCAAAAAATCTGCCAGACTTCTTTCAAATTCAGCGGCATATTTCCCTTCTGTCCACCAGCCCTCCATAACTGCGTTAACCATATTAATCAATTCTTTTTCATCAAAAACTTTTCCCGAAACAGGGACTAGTGATTCTCCGGGGATAAAAAGCTTATGGGAAAACCGGGACTTAAATATTTTTTTGATTTCTGAATGTAAAGCGTCCATAATAATATTCTACAAATGTTCTAAAAATAATTTTTTATCAAAATTCGGTAAAATTTTCTTATAGTATTCTACTAATTTAGCAATGGCCTCTTTTAAATCAATAAACTCCAATTCAGGAAATTCTTTTTTTAACTTGCTTATATCACAGGTGTACTCATTATTAAGCCCATCTTTAAATATTTTAATCGGCAAATCCTTATTAGTAACTTCCAAAATCATCCTAGCAATAGTCAAAAGATCAACCCGCTGGCCGCTGCCGACATTATAAAAAACATCCTTCGGCTTGTTCTCTATAATTCTATCTATAACCTTGGCGGCGTCATTAATATAAAGATAATCAAAATAAACGTTCTGATTAATCGTTAATGGGAGGTTCAGCAGGGCCTTACAAATTGAATTAGAAATAAATCTGGTTTTAAAATCTTCATATTTTCCGAATATCCCGAAAAAACGAAGATGAGTAATAAAATCTGTGCCGACCGCCAATTTAGCCATCGTGAATTTCGCCAAGCCATATTCATCTTCAGGAATATTACGACCGAAGTCTTTTTCATTAACCAGGCGCAAACTTTGAGATTTATCATATTCCGCTCCAGAGCCGAAAACAATCATCCTATTAAAATATTCCTTAGCGGCCAACAGATTATAAAAAATAATCAAGTTACTCTTTAAAATGTCCAGCTGAATATTACTTTTCCGGTTGCCGCCGGTTGCCGCCGTATGCAAAATCAATTCCGGGCGATTAATTTTTATATATTCAAAAACAGACCGAGAATCCAAAAGATTCAGTTCCGACCGCCGCGGTGCCAATATTTCATATTTATCCTTCAAAATTTCCAGGATATTCTTACCGATAAAACCATTGCCGCCAGTTAATAAAATTTTCATACGAATTTTATCGTAAAAATTTTTCTTTTAAGATCCTTAACATTTTCTTCTTCTCATCATCTAAGAATGGGGCTTGATTTTCAATTGATTCTCCATAGACAACCTTGGGCCGAAGTGTGGATTGCGGGCTTAATTCTACTTCAATAATCGCCGGACCCTGAAAGTTAATTATTTTATTATATAAATTAAAGCCAGTGGATTTTTTTATTTTAAAATATTTAATGTCGTAGGCGCCAGCAATCTTTTTTATATTGGGGCAAGAATAACCAATAACCGTTGACTGATAATTCTTATCAAAATACTGATCTTGGAATTCTCTAACCATTCCCAGGGAGTTATTATTTAAAACGAATATTTTGATTGCCAGATTATTTAATTTTACGGTCTCCAGTTCTTGGATATTGACTTGGAAACCGCCGTCCCCCATAAAGGCATAAACTGGCCGAGTCTTACCACCGCAGTAAGCGCCGATTGACGCCGGTAAAGAAAAGCCCATCGCCCCCATGCCGCCGCTAAACATCAAGTTCTGCCCTTCTTTGATTTTCCATGATTGCGCCAACCACATCTGATTTTGCCCGACATCAGCTACGATTATAGAATTTTCCGACACCGCTTTTGAAAAATTACTAAAAAATAGGTTAGGATTACAATATCCATCCTCCTCTGAATATTTATCGTTAAAATTCTCCTCGACCGATTTAATAAAATCCAGCCATTTTGTCTTAATCTTAATTTCTAAATTATCCAGGCTGTCAAAAAAAATATTCAAATCAGTATTAATGAAAAAATAATCCTTAAAATCGTCTTTCTTTGAAAATCCATCGATATCCACATGAAAAATCTTGGCTTGAGTGGCAAATAAATTCGGATTGCCGGTCTGTCTCAAATCCAACCTTGAGCCCAAAACAATTATTAAATCGGCATTAGCCAGGACGATATTAGCGCTCCGATTACCATAGGTACCGATAAAACCCGAATAATTATTCTGTTCGATAGCAATTTCCCCTAAACCCAAAAGTGAACTTACTGACGGTAAGCTATTCTTATTCAAGAAATTTTTCAACTTATCTTTTGTCTTAGAAATTTTTATACCATTACCAAATAAAACAACCGGCGCCTTAGATTCTTCCAACAACTGCGACAATTTTTTAAAATCAGAACAAAGCCTGTCTCTCTCTTTGTCCTTTTCTTTATATTCTTCTGAATCAATGAATCTTTTGAGCGTTGCCGGTTCTATCTCAGCTGTTTGGACATTAAAAGGTATATCCAACAAAACAGGACCCGGACGATCAGTCTTCATTAAAAACAAAGATTTTTCCAATTCATACAAAATCTCGTTTGGTTCTAAAATTAATTTGGCGTATTTAGTGATGCCTTTGACCATTTCCACGACATCCAGTTCTTGAAAACCATTTTGTCTGACATTCTTACTGTTACGTAAATCCTTGGAGTTAACTTGTCCGGTAATGAATAAAGCTGGAGTTGAATCAAAATAACAACTTCCAATAGCCGTGACCATATTAGTTGCGCCAGGACCACTAGTAGAAATGGCGACGCCAAAATTTTTTCCAGAACGAGCATAACCTTCGGCCGCGAATCCGGCCGCTTGTTCATGTCGTGCCGGCAGACAATCGATCCCAGATAACCGACTGATTGAATCCTCTAAATTTGCAATCATGCCTCCAGTAAAATCAAAAACTATTCCAATGCCTTGGTTTTTTAAAAATTCAGCGATAAAATCCGAACATTTCATAAAACGCTATTTTAAAAGCTCGACTTGATAAATAAATTATCTATGCCAATACTTCTTATACCATTCAAAGGTTTCTTTTATTCCCTCTTCAAAAGTATAATTTGATTTCCAACCCAAAACCTTAGCCGCTTTCTCGTAATTAAGGCTCTGGAAAGGAATCTCATTCTTCTGATTATTACTTATTTTATATTTACATTTTTTATCAACCACTTCGGAAACTTTTTCTATTAACTGTAAAACAGAAAAATTATAACCGGTACTGAAATTAAAAGCCTCACCTCTGGCTTTATTAATATTTTCCATCAGCAGAATATAGCCGTCAGCGACATCCTTAACATAGACATAATCACGAACAAAAGATCCGTCGCTTCTTATTTCCAGAGTTTCATCGAAAATAAGAGCCTTCATTATTCCCGGTATAATACGGTTAATGTTCAGATCTCCCGGACCGTAAATATTCCCGAAACGGCTTACCGCCACCGGCAAACCATAGGTCTTAGCGTAGGTTCTGGTTATCAGATCCGCGCAAGATTTAGAGACGTCATAAGGATGATCTCCAGCCATGGCCGCGACTTCCGTGGCGTTATCGCATTTTTTTCCATACGCTTTATCACTAGAAGCAACAACTATTCCTTTTATACTCGGACAATGGCGCGCCGCCTCTAAAATATTAACCGTTCCCATAATATTAGTTTCCAATGCTTCTCTAGGATTAATAAACGCGGTCGGAACTATCGGCTGAGCGGCGATGTGAAAAATATATTCAATTTCATATTTAGAGACAACATCAAACACTCGATTATAATCCTTAATATCACAAATAGCGGAGATAGTCTTTTGATCTAAATTCTTCTCCATAAAGTAAGAACGAAAATCTTTTGACCGTCTGGTAATAAATACCGCGGCTTCCTGCTCGACCAGCTTTTCGGCAATATGTCCACCAACTAAACCGGTCGCGCCGGTAATAAGGATATTCCTACCTTTAAAGTAATTACTCATACGTTTTATTATTTAGGCGAATTTCTATATGATTAAGCTAATTTCTACTCGGAGTTATTGCTATTTTTATGTATTCTTTAATAAATTGCTTATTTAAATGATAAATCATTTTCGTTTTAAAATCAATAAAAAAGACCCTAACTAAAATTTAGATAGGGCCATCGGTATAACCACCATTTTATGATGATCTACAGTCTCTACCGGCAAAGCATCAATTAAAAACCATGCACCATTGCTATTGGGAAATGTTTCTACCTCACACGCAAATATCAAATGAACAACATGCCCTCTTTTTTCGTGAAGATTATTGTCAAAACCGGCGAATTTTTTATTTAAAATTTTTCCGATATCTTCCTTTTCTTCCAGCCGTATGAATGCACTTTCTGTCGTTTCCCCCGTCCTTAAAAAGGTGCCGGGACAATGCCAAAGCCCTCCATAAGATTCTTCTTCTTTTCTTTTTGAGAGGAATATTTCCTTACCTTTAGGCGTGTTTCTTAATATAACCGCTTCTATAGCTATTCCAATCGTAATGCGCGCTAATTCATTAAATAATTCTGTCCCATATGGTAACTTAGGGTTAACTCTTTTTAAAACTTTAGCCGCATTTTTATTATCATTATCGTAAACGTTCATTTTTTTTCCTTTCTTTATTTTTAAAGAATTTATTTTTTAATTTCTAACTTAGCATAATACCATATCTAATTAATTATGTCAATAAAAACCATTTATACTGTTGCTAGTCTAGTTCTTAATAATAAGTATTTTTACCCAATATTAAACATAAAAAATCTATCTTTAAAAACTTAATCCCAAACTTTCCAAAATGGATCATTAATCCAATATTTATTTAATTCCTCAACTTCTTTATAGGTATCCATGCATTTCCATTTGCCCTCGTGTTCAAACATGGACAATTCTCCCTTTAGCGCCAAGGGGTCAAAGGCCTGCTCAATCATTGTATTGGGCTTAATTAAATCTAAAAATTCATTTTTAAAAACCATGAAACCGCCATTAATCAAATCCTGCGATTGCGCCTCGATAGTGTCAGTAATACCGGTTTGGTAAAAATCTCTAATTTTCTTAGATTCCTTATCATAGTCCAGCAGGCCAAAACGACCTTCCCGACGCGCGCCAGTTATCGTGGCAATCGTATTCTGGCTTTTATGAAAAGCCACTAATTTATTTATATCGATATCGGCGACGCCGTCGCCATAAGTCACCATAAAATCCTCATCACCGATATATTTTTTTAGTTTTCTCACTCTTTCTCCAGTCAATGTCTCTAAACCGGTTTCAACGAATGTTATCTTAAAGTCATCGCAATCATTATTATGGAAAGTCACTTCATTATCTTTAGTACTTAGGGTAAAGTTATTCAAAAGAGTTCGCCAATGAAGAAAATATTCCTTTATCATATCGCCGCGATAACCTAAGGCAAGGATAAATTCATTATATCCATAATAGGAATAGATTTTCATGATATGCCATAAAACCGGCTTGCCACCGACACTAATCAGTGGCTTGGGTTTGAATTCTGTTTCCTCTTTCATTCTAGTTCCTTGTCCGCCGCAAAGAATTATTGTTTTCATATAATTTTTTATGCTTCAGAAAAATCTTCTATTACTTTTTTATATCAAAATATTGTCTCTTAGTTCCTTTACTCTTTAAAAACCACCAGATAGAGAAAAAAATTCCGTGATATCTAATAGGAATAATTTTCCTTAAAAAATTAGTTGTTTTGTCTAATCTGGACATGTTAAAATCCTCATCTAAAGTTTTGCTATCCTTCGTCAACCTTTTATAAAAATATTGATTCGGAGAAATAATTTTTTCTACATCCTCCTTTTTTCTCACTAAAAAACAATTAACCAACCGATTTCTAGGATTAAAAAATAGCCCAGTATAATCTTTCTCTTGAGTGTAGAAATGGAATCTATCACACCTTCCTCGAATTTCAACTACATATGATTCAATTATTTCAAATCCATTATCAACATAAAAATCATAAAAAAAAGTAGGAGAAAATTGGTGGAATCCATGATTTAAAAAATTCTGCGCCGGAATGAACTGCAAAACGTAGCCACCAATATTCGTTATTCTGGCGATATTCCCCATTACTGATTTAGCATCAAAAATATGCTCCATGGTTCCAGAATCGATTATAAGATTGAAAAAATTATGGAATTTTGAATCTATCGGATCCTGCAAATCATGGATAATTTTTGGTTTATCAAAAGGAAATTTATCAATATCATAATAGTTTTCTTCGGATATCCCCAAAAATTCAAAAAAAGTTTTGGCATGGATATATTGAGACGCCTCTTTGTTCACCTTAGGGACACCTACTGATGTGGAATATAAAATTTTTCTAGGCTTATTTAATTCAATATTATATTCCTCAGACCATTTTTTTATATCGTTATCAGTGGCATAAATATCCTGGTTTCCCAATGTTAAAACCGGGCCAAAAAACTTATATTCCTTGTTCTTCTTTAAAATAAACTTTAAATTAGTTATTGTTAACCCCATAGATGTTTTAATTATGAATAATATTATATTTAAAACTTACCCCTTTTATCATCTTACTGTTTATCTTGTTTTTGTACCAATCAACCATTCTAGCTAAAACTAATTTCGGCATAACTATACAACCAAAAGAAAAAAACCAAAATTTTAAGTTAAAAATATTAGACCATTTATACCTTAATAAATATCCAACCTCTCTTAATAAAAATCTAAAACACGAATAGCACCTAATTTGAATTAATCCAATATAATTAGAGGCGATAATTTTTTTTATAAAATAATTCTTAAATTCTTGGTACTCTTCTTCGTAAAACGTCTCATTTAACATATCCACCCATCTTTTCGTCGGGGAAACTTTATAACACGTGTTTCCCTTTTGTCTTATAGAATTATACCCAATTCTAACCGCCAGTTGATAATTTTTCAAAAAAATTACTGGATGATTTTTAAAAATATTGGCAAACGGATATCCATGAGCAATCCAATCATTTTCTCTTGTAAAAAATGAGTCTTTTAAATATTTCATGCGAAATGCTAAGCCCGATAATTGACCTAATATTTCATTATGCATCGCATAAATCGCTTTTTTATAATCTTTAATATAAATTATCTCATTTTTTTCACTATTCAGTCTAGGCGTTATTCTGACTGGAACATTTATATCTTCTTGGAAAAAAAGATAGGGTCTCGTAACTGCCCCAATATCGTCATCTAATAAGAAAGCTTCAGCTGTTTCTAGTAATGCGTTCTCAGATAAGATATCATCGGCTCCTAAAAAATAGAGAATGTCTCCTTGGCAATTTTTTCTTCCGGCTATTAAATTTCTTGCATATCCAATATTCGTATCGTTTCTAAAATATTTGATACGCGAATCATTAAATAACTTAACGACCCCTGATGTATTATCGGAAGAACTATTGTCCTGAACTATTATTTCAAAATTTTTGTAAGCTTGATTTAAAACACTTTCTATTGTCTCCTTAATAGTTTTATCCATGTTATAGACAGGAATCATTACACTAAATTTTAATTCTTCTATTTTTTTTATCATATTGTTTCCATAACTTTCATAAACTTATTTTTATATAGCTTATATTATTTTTTTCCAAATATTGATTTTCTTAATTTTATTAATTTTTAAAAACTATTAAGTAGACCGACAATATAACTAATCTCACTATCTTTCATTTCGCTAAAAAGCGGTAAAGAAACGACTTGAGCGCTAATTTTCTCAGCGTTCAAAAAAGCACCTCTTTTAAATCCTAAATACTTATAACATTTCTGTAAATGGATAGGAACCGGATAATGGACAAGTGTTTGTACTCCGTTTTTCTCCAAATAAGCCATTAATTTTCTCCTTCGGGTGCTTTGAATCGTACAAATATGATAGCAAGACGTTCCTCCTTTTACAATTTTCTGAAATTTATAAGATGATACATCTTTTTTATATTTTAACATAATAATATTCCTTTTTCGGTTCCAGCCATCTAGATATTTCAATTTTATATTTAAAACAGCCGCCTGAATCTCATCTAAACGGCTATTAACACCTATCTCGTCGTGATAATATTTAACTTTTTGTCCATAATTTCTCAGACTAAGGAACTTTTTATATAATTTAGAGTTATTTGTAACTATCGCCCCACCGTCGCCATAAGCTCCCAAATTCTTACCAGGATAAAAACTGAATACCCCGATATCACCAAAAGTGCCGATTCTTTTCTGTTTAAGCCTAGCTCCTACCGCCTGGCAGGCGTCTTCGACAACTTTTATTTTATACTTTTTAGCTATTTTCACTATTTTTTCGATTTCACAAGGTGCCCCATATAAATGCACTGGCAGAATCACCTTGGTCTTTTTAGTAATCTTTTCTTCAATTTGATTAGTATCTATTAAAAAAGTATCAGGATCACTATCAACAAAAACCGGCCTGGCGCCCACCTCGGTTATAGCTAGAGTAGTTGCTATAAAACTTAAGGTCGGCGTAATTACCTCGTCTCCTGGTCCAACTCCTAAAGCTTTGAGCGCAAAAATCAATCCATCGGTTCCCGAATTGACTCCACAGACATGTTTTATCTTTAAAAACTTGGCAAAATTAGTCTCAAATATTTTTAACTCCGCCCCTAAAACAAAAAATTGGCAATTAACTACCCGCTGGATAGCGGCGTCAACTTCTTTCTTTATAGTTGAATATTGTCTTTTTAAATCTAAAAATTTAATTTTCATATATTCTACTTATTATAGGGCCTATAGTTTTGTTTACTCCGTAAAGGACATACAATATCTTCTGTTTTTTTAATAATTTTCGCCGGATTACCTACAACGACTGAATCTTCTGGAATATCTTTTGTTACGACTGCGCCAGCTCCGACAATAGCATTCTCACCTATAGTGACCCCCGGCAATATAGTAACATTAAGACCTATTTGCACCCCCTTTTTTATTCTTACTGCGAATTTCTTTATACATTTAACTGAAAATTCACAATTTGGATGTGGATCATTTCCTATAATAACTCCCGGTGCCAAAAAAACATCTTTCTCGATATATGTATATTGTGCAATATAACAACTAGTGTGAATCTTTATATTATTCTCAAGAGTGGCGCCATAATCAATAGTCGAATTACCCCAAATAGAAACATTATTGCCGATAGAAACTTCTTCTCTAACTACAACGTTATGACCAGTCTTAAAATTATTTCCTATTTTGGAACCTAAATAGATTACTGTCCCACTATTTATAACAGCATTGTCACCAATTTTAAGTTCTACATTTTTAACGACCCGCATGCTTTTTTTGCCTATAATAACATTGGCATCTTTTATTAAATTTTTTCCTATTTTTATTGACATTTATTTTTGTAATTAAAAAATAAATTTATTTTTTATCTAAATCAAAAAAATAAGTATCTGGATTTTCGGGGTGATATTCACAATCAGTATAATTCAGTAAAACGGCCCTATTGGTTAATGACTTGAAGGAATGGGCGATATTTGGACCAATAAATAGACGAGTTAAACAATTATCTTCATCATCAGATAGAATAAAAGATGCCTCTTCATTAGTATTAATATCTTTTAATTTTACTTCTGCTTTTCCAAAAGCAATTGTAAACCATTCACTCTTTTTAGTATGATAATGATTACCCCTAATTTGGTTTACGCTGTTAAAAGTGACAAAATAATTTTGTCCAAATTCTTTTTTTTCAAGTTCAGCGTTTTTTAAAAACTCAATCAAATAGCCCCTTTGATCAAACTTTTTAGGAAGTTTTTTTATTTCATATCTCATATATTTTAATTAAAAAATTAATTCTATTCATTGTCTCGAAACTATTTTTTCTTTATTTAGAATATAATTAAAATATTCCCTAACGCTACTAGCTGCGGAAACAAAACACATTACCGGATGGAGAAGCCAAATAACCTCCCCATCGCGTGACAAACCATACAACGATTGAGCGACAGGCAAAATTATGCTAAATGCATAAAAGGGCCACAATTTTATTTTTATTTTTTGACTCAATGTAAGATATTTTAATCGATAGTTAATGCCATAATTCTTATTGCTTAAAACATTGCGCGTGGCCCACCTTTGCTTTTTTATAAAATGCCTTAAATTTTTGATTGTATGATGATATAAAGGAATTGAATGTATATAGGCTATTTTTTTTCTATTTTCAATTAATTTTATTATCGGCAAAAAATCATCAAAAGTATCATTTTCATCTCTTTTATACCCACCTCGGATAGAAAATCCTTGAGCAAAGGCAATCACCGGTTTGACCGAATGAGAGGAATAATCGTAAATATCATAAAGTTCATTCTGATCAAAAATTTTGTAAATTTTTTTAAATGTACGCGAGTTACTAGCACAACCATACACAAAGTGATTAAAAGGGTCGGTAAAAGTATTAACGTACTTACTAAAAATAGTGTCTGACTGATCACTGTCTTGTTTAGGAAACGCTGCGTATATTTCTGGGTTATCAAAAACTTTTTCAATTTTTTTCAATGAATCACCGTCTTCTAAAAAATTATCTGTTGCTAATAAAACTATTATTTCACCTTTAGCGTTTTCCATGCCTATATTTACAGCCGGCTCGGCTAAAACATAAGGGTTAATTATTACTTTAGCACCATATTGTCGTGCAATTTTTATAGTATCATCAGTAGAACCACCATCAATAACTAAAATCTCTAAAATTTCTTTTGGATAATTTTGTTTTTTTATTCTTTCAAAAAAATCAGTTATAATGCTTCCATTATTAAGAGTAGGGACAACTATACTCATTTTATAATCAAACATATCTTATTTTATCATTATCACAACCCTGCTCCTTTACGGATTGCAAGCAATTTTCTATATTCTTTTCTTCATTTTTAGTGGTAACAACCACGGAAACTAAAGGATTCATAATTTTATTTCCCAAAATCCACTAAATGTCCCAAAACCTTCAAACCGGAACGCCAAAGAAATTTAATATCCGCCCAGGAACGAACCGCGGCGACTTTGCGTAGAATGAATTGTGGCGTCATAAACGACTTATATAATCCCTGCGTCATTTCTTTAACTTCCGCCGTCGTCAAGTCACATTTCATCACCTGTTCCCGCTGGTCAAAGCGGTCGTAATCCTGAAAATTCAATAGGTTATTCTCCCGGCAATAGGCGTAGAGCGGCGTACCCGGATAAGGGATTAAAACCGTGCCTTGGAGAGTATCAACATATCCTTTCTTGAATAAATTACCGGCCAGCTCTACTGTCCGCCGCGCGTCTTCCCGGCTCTCCCAAGGGTAACCAATCATCGCCGTAATATGCGGCTCAAGCCCTGCCTCCTTACACATCTTCAAACCAGGTTCAATCTCCTCGACCTTCAAATTCTTGTTGATCGCGTCCAGAGTCTTCTGATTGGCTGATTCTAAACCGAAAAGGATGAAGCGGAATCCAGCCTCTTTCATCAGACGCCAGGTTTCCGGCTCGCGGATGCCGGTAATGCGCATATTGCAACTCATCGTCACCTTTTTATTATACCCCCGTTCAATCATTCCCGTACAGAATTCCTGAAGCCACGGGCCAATCGGCAAAGAGCCGGAATCTTCCATTATTTCCTTAACGCCTAGATCAATCAGATGCCCGACCTCGTCGAGCGCTAAACGCGCCGAACGCGTGCGAAAATTATTACCCGGGAAAAGGGTCGTCCAACTACAGAAACTGCATCTCCCCCACCAACAATCCCGACCGCTCATCATATAGGTCCCGGGGGTGTATTTGAAATTGCCGTTCTGATAGGCGTATAGATACCACTTGGTTAATTCACGGTCGATTTCCGGAAGCGTATTCAGATCATGCAAATGATAATCCTGTCGGAGGCCGCTATTTTTAAATTCAGCGTTCTTGAATTCGCCGTCCGTCCAATTTATTTCTTCATTTTTACCGGTGGCGTCCCAAACGCCCGCAACGCGAGAATGCCAGCCCGGTTCCAATTCTGCTTTGCCAGCTAAAAATTTGACCAGATTAGCCAGGCCGAAATCATAATCGCCACCCGCTAAAACATAATCAACCTGGCAGTAGCGCAGGCTTTCCTCGGGTTGCGCCGTCGCGTGGTCGCCGACTAAAACGATTTTCAGCGGCCAGTCGGCCTTGGCTTTTAATTCATTTATTATCCGCCAATGGCGTTTGACGACCGGCGTCTTCGTTTCAATCATAACCAAATCCGGCCGAGCCGCCAGGAGCCGTGCCAGCCACTCTTCGTAGCTCAGCCCTTCGGCAATTCCATCGTCCCAGGCGACTTCCTCACCCTGTCGCTTCAAAAGTGTCGCCGCATAAGCCGGAATAACCGGGTAAATATACGTCGGGCTATTGAACCACTGGAACTGACGATTTTGCCCCAGGAGCGGAATGCCTTTTTCTGAGGTAAGAGGGGGATAGGAAATAAAAATTTTCATAATTTCTAAAATGTGATCTCACTTAGACTAACGCAACTTGCTTTTTAAATTTTTTAGCGTTAAACCTTTTAAAAAATTAAATCCGTAAATCAGGTGCGTCAAAAAAATATAATAAACGGCGTTCAGGGCGACCAGCGGATTTTTTTCGTAGTGACGGATATCGAACAGCGCCTTTACCAGCGCCAGCAGATAAACCAGCCAGCCAATTCCATACAATTTCCAGACGATTCCGCCTGAAACTTTATCCTGTCCGAAAATTCCGCCGACGACCATCAGATCGAGAATAAAACCCAGAACCACGAATGACAGAAAGACGCTCGGAATAAAATATTTTAGTTTGCAGGATGTTTCCGGATATTTCTTGGCGAAAAAACCGCGGTGGACGCCATAGCCGGCAACCTGTTTCAGATGCTTCCCTAAACCCGATCGGCGGTGATGATAGGCGATGAGCGCCGGATCATAAACGATGCCGTCCGGATATTTCTTAATTAAATCTAAACATAACTTCGTATCCTCGCCCGGCCAATACTCGCTGTCAAAACCGTTCAGCTCCGCGAAAACCGCTTTCCGAATCGAGAAATTGACGCTCGGCCAGTCGTCGACAATCCGTTTGGCGCCGCTCGGCGCGTACCTTTCCGGATTACCGCCGGACAACGGACTTAAAAAAACCGCGCCCGATACTTTTTGCCAGAAATTATCATCCGGCGGCGTAATTGCCGGCCCACCGACGGCTTTCACTTTTTCGTTCGCGAAGTCCTGTTCCAATATCTCCAAAAAATTATTGGCCGGATAAGCGTCATCATCGATAAACACTAAAATTTCTCCCGCGGCTTCGTTAATCGCCCGCGTCCGCTTCACGGCCGGACCGACATGGCCGGTCGCAATCTGTTTTGTCTGCGGCCAGGTTTCCGCGTTCGTTTCATCCGGATAAATTATGATTTCATAATCCTCGCGGCTAACGCCCAAAATTTTCGGCACGGCTTCGCGGATATAATCGTTAATCGTTTTGACCGGGATGATGAAACTAAATCTAATCATAAATCCAACTTTCTTTTCTTTTTTAAAACATACAACGGCCGACCTAAAACCTCATTATGGATATGGGCGATATATAAAGCGACCAAGCCGAGCGAACATAAAACGATGCCGACTAAGAAAGTTATCAAAAGCGCCAGTTGCGCCGGACCGGAAAAACTGGAAGCGAAGTGCCAATGCGCCAGATACTTGCCGATTAAAACGTATAAGCCGAAAGGACCGGCGATAAATATGATCAGCAAACCGAGATAACCAGCCCATTTGAGCGGAATCAGGCTTAAGGAAATAAAACTATTCATCGCCAAACTAACCAATTTGCCAAAACTGTAAGACGGCCGGCCGTTTTCTCTTTCCCGCGCTTCGAAATAAATATAGTCGCAGTTAAAACCGAGCCAGGCGATAAGCGCCCTGGTCATTCTCTGATGCTCCGGGAATTTGTTGAATTGGTCTATCACTTGCCGATCCAGCAGACGAAAATCGGTCGCGTTCGGGATTAAGGCGGTAGAGGAAATCCAACCGATAATCTTATAAAATAAGAACGAACCATAATGTTTGATGAAACCGCATTTTTTATTTTTCTGCCTAATGCCGACCACCACGTCCGCACCCCGCTCCCACTTGGCGACGAATTCCGGAATAAGTTCCACTGGGTGCTGTAAATCGGCGTCAATCATAATCGCCGCCTCGCCGACGCAATTATTGAGTCCGGCGGTCAGCGCTATTTCTTTGCCGAAATTACGGGAGAATTCCAAAATCCTGACGAGCGTTTTCGTATTTTCGCCGATCGAGTCTGAAACATTCGCGGCGATTTTTTCCAGTTCTGCCTGGGAATTATCGCTACTGCCGTCGTTGATAAAAATAACCTCGCACGGCCGACCGATTTTAGCCAACTCTCCTTTTAAGGCCGCAAAAAAAGACGGGAGATTTTTTTCTTCGTTATGAACCGGAACGATTAAGGAAAGATAAACTTCTTGAGACATATAATTATATTTAATCAGCCGGGCTGAGAGACAAAAGACGACTCACAGCTTTTCTTCACGTTCTTCGCCGCTTTTCATGTTTTTAATCTTGTAAATTCCCCGGCTCGCCTCGTCTTCTCCGAAAATAATTACCGCGTCGATTTTTTTCTTATTGGCCAATTCCAACGCCTTGCCGATTTTTTGTTCTTCCAGACCGGTTAGGACGTTAAGGCCACGGCCGCGCAGTTCGCGCGCTAATTTTTCGGTTTCATCCTTCAGTTTGTCCGTAAGCAAAGGCAGATAATATCTAATCGGTTGGTCTTTTACGGCTTGGGCCAATAAATTCCAGCTTTCCAGAAACAAACGCGTCGTCTCGTCTCCCGGCGCGAAACCGACCGCCGGAAAATTCTTCTGGCCGAAAATTTCCGCCAGGCCGTTATAGCGTCCGCCGCCGAACAGGGCGCGATTATTCTCGGGATTATTATCAAAAACTTCAAAAACCAGGCCGTCATAATAATCGAAACCGCGAATGATGGCCGGCCGGAATTCAATCCAGTCGCCGTAGCCGGAGGCCGTCAAACTCTTTATGACTTCAACCGTTTCCTTAAATCCCTGATTATTTTTCAAATCCGGCCAGAGCGCGGCCGCTTCTTCCAGACTCCGGCTGGCCATAAATTTTTCCAAAATTAAAATCGTTTCCCGGCTTAAACCGCTAGCCGCCAGACGTTTCTTAATTTCCGGCGCGCCGAGTTTATCCCATTTATCCAGTGTCCGGATAACGGCAATCTTTTCATCTGTCTTCAACTCGCCGGCGCCGCTTAACACCAGAACCGCTTCAATCAATTTTCGGTTATTAATCGCCAGCGTAAAAGAATTTTGCGGCGGA
>Ga0172381_10003078_pt1 | contig 17910 bp, 33 predicted proteins | sample Leawel6488metaG_FD_119754 | JGI IMG/M metagenome (GOLD analysis project Ga0172381, IMG submission 119754) | Leachate microbial communities from a municipal landfill in Southern Ontario, Canada - Leachate well 64-88 metaG | ecosystem: Engineered > Solid waste > Landfill > Unclassified | place... | reverse complement strand
ATCGTCAAGACTGGTGTTCCGTCTATGATGGCCTATCATCGTTTGGTCGAAGAAGGCTATTGTCGATATATGGATACTAACGACGCCATGCCCGCTGTACTGAATGGCTTCTGCAAGACTGCCGAAAATGACTTCAATGCATTTGTTGTCACGGTAGCGATGTTCAAGATCAGTATGGCCTTCCCCGAGTTGGAGATTGAGCTTTATGATGAAGGGCGACTATTGGAATGTCCCATCATCATTCAGAACAATCTTGCCCGGCCTGATCGTGCCCATGTTATGCGGAACATTGGATACCAGTTGGCTTCCGGTCTGTTCTCGACTCATGGTCGGCAGATCGATATGCAAGTCAATCTTGACTGGCGTGAGGATGCTCGCAGGATGTGGGAGATTTGCGACAACTATCGCGACTCCCAGAGTAGGTGGTCACTGCAACAGTGTATTCGGGATGACTGCAACTACTTCTGTGACTATGGCGGTGAGTTGGAAAGCCCGCCTGTGATTCAGAAGAAGTTCTGGAAGTTGTATCCGAATCTTCGAAAGATTGCTGATTCGGTATTCTCCGAGGAGAATGGTGCGTACTCTTCAGAGTAGAGAAGGCTGCCGGAGCAATCCGGCACGCTGCCCGTTATGGGCTACCTCTGGATGCTGGGCACGTTCCGACCAAATACGGATATCGGGCACCATGGCGGCACCATGGCGAAATAGGGGGCCATGCTACCTCTGGATATCGGCATGGCGGCACGATGATAGCTATGGGACGCGCCGCCCAGCCCATACCGGCACCACGCGCCGCAATGCCCGAACCGCAAGAGCACAAAATATCAGGGATTTCTTCCCAAACCTCTTGACATCGGGACATGCGCAGCGTACAATGAAGGTATGGGGTGAGGCGAAACGCCCACCGACTACAACCTACAGGATAGAGGAACCGACCAATGAGTAAGAACACTGACACGACCACCACTGACACCGCCACTGACATCTTCGAGTTGATTGCTCAGAAGACTGCTGTTGAGGGCGACCTTGAGGCGAAGATTGCCGGTATCAAGGCGCAGGCCGAGGCCGACATTGTTGCCGCCAAGACTGAGGCTGAGACGACTGTTGCTGATCTGACGACTCAGATTGAGTCGCATCCTCGCCATGCTGAGATCAAGAGCCAGCTCGTGGCGATGGCGAAGTCCGCCGGTATTGATCTCGCTTCTCTCGTTGAGAAGGGCAAGCGCGGCGCTAAGCCGAGTGATGGTCAGCCGCACTTTGAGCTGGTCAATCGCGCGACGGGTGAAGTCGTCAAGGACAAGTCCGGTACTCCGATTCAGTACTCTCGCATGGTTACGGCTGTCAAGCCGAGCCTGCTGGAAGTCATCGGCAATGACCTGAGCCAGTACGCGCTGAAGAACCTGGACACGGGTGTTGTGCTGGACGACGAACTGAAGTTGCGCAAGGGTCGCGGCGAAGCCGTTGCCTAGTAACTCAACAGTATAGCGAAGTTTATCAGGGGCTGGAGGCAATACCTCCGGCCCCTGTAGGCTTTCGTTACCTAGCCGTCGCAATCCGACGCGCTGCCCCTTATGGGCTACCTCTGGATCCCTCGCCTATTCGACGATATACACCAGGAGGCCACCTATGGCACAAGAAATTCGCGTCATGCACTTTACCCATGAAGGGACACACTTCTACAATATTCATGGGTTTATGGTCAACTATCCGCACCAGACCAATTTGCAAGCTGCTATTGGCAAGCTGCGTGTTGATGGGGAGCCAATCCCTCGCACGCCAATCACCTACAGCTTCTGGCGAGGCGATGCAAGGATTGAGCGTACATTCCTTCCCTTTGATAAGCCCGTTACCAACTGGGGGAGTGAGCGTGAAGTGACGTATTATCGCTATGAGCGAAATGAACGTCCCAACCCGTATAAGGTACGACTTCCTGAGTACTATCCTGCTGAACCCTATGTGTCTACACTATACGGGAATCATAGCAGGATTTTGACCGAGTTGGGTGAGGAACTGCTTCCCGAACTCATTCTTGATGAAGATGGCAATCATCCGATTAGAGACTTCTACGGATTCAAGATGGTTCACATCGAAACGATCATTGATCCTCTTGAAGTTGTGGAACAAGTTGAACTCGGTGAGTTCGAACCTGCGATTCAGGTGCCTTTTAGGTGGAAGAGCGCGGCCCCGGCCTGCTACTATGCGCCTGATGATACTTGGCATCTCTTCCCTTGTAGTGTTCGCGTTGCCGATCTTGTGAGCATCGTCGGTAAAGAGTATACGGCAAAGGAAAAAGATAAGTCCAACGGCATCAAGCATGTCTATCTCTTTGAACGCCCCACTGAGACTGACTTCTCTGTCTACTATCATGATGGTGGCAACTTTAGCCGCAAGGTAGGCAATGAAGTTCTACGGGCTAACAATCTCAAGGAACTCTCTGAGAAGGCAGAGGCTTACCTTTATGATCTTCGTCGTAAGGTTCCCCTTGGACACAAGGATAGTCAATGCCCGTTCTGTAAGGGACAAGGCATTGTTCAGCGAGATAAGATCATCCTTGATCCGGGTTGGACTCGTATTCGTCAGGCAGCAGTTGACGTGTCTTTCCACAAGACCAAGGCAAACATTGATATGCTGCTTGCGATCATTGACGCGGAGAAGATTCGTTTCTCTTCGCTGCCGCCCGAGTAAGAAGGTAATGGCAGGGCCAGGGGATCTTCCTGGCCCTGCCGTCATCCAGAGGTAGCCCATAATGGGCTGGCTACCGGATTGCTCCGGTAGGTTACGACAGGTTACGCAGCGCGGTCGGCGCGGTAGCGCAGAGTAGTCTCGACAATCTCACCAGTGTCCTTCTTGCGAAGGACATAACCGGAAAGATCATCGCCCAACTCGGCGCGAAGAACAGGGGCATTGCTAGTCATCTGGCGATGATAGCCAGCAATCACCTTGCCGTCCGGCGCAACCAACTCAAACTTCGTCTCCGAAGGATCAGTAGTAGCAGTGTTGCGGCCCTTGACGGGCTTCTTCGGCTGCAACATTTCCTTCATCAACTTGGCGTCGGGATGCGCGAGCAACTGCGTCTGCAAGTCCTTGCGGGCAACCGCATTCTTCGCGATCAACTCAGCAACCTTGGCCTCAGCCTCAGTCTTGATCTGATCAACAGTTGCAGTTTCCGTAGTGTTCAGGGTGTTCAGGGCCTGAACGAGTTCGCTCAAAGTAGGGTTCTTCTTCACGGTCGGTTCCTCTCTGTATTGGGCTATGCCCGATTTGGTGTGGTGCCTCGGGCGTAGCCTTGGCAACGGTAGGGCAAGCGTCCCGGCTTGCTCCCATACTTACTATCGACCCGGCACCCCATTATCCAGAGGTACCTGCGGCCCATATACGCCTAATTGGCGCGATACGCGCGCCGCGTTCCAGAGGTAGCCCATAAGGGCAACCCTGGCAGATTGCTCTGCGCAGGGCTAGGAGGTCAGTCATGGGCTACCGTGCCACGCGGAGGGTGCCGCGTGAGGGAGGGGCTAGGTGCCGCCGTCCCATACCTATCATCGTCTCAGATCTCGGATATCCAGAGGTAGCCCATAAAGGCAACGCTACCGGATTGCTCCGGTAGGTCACGCCTAATAGTCGCGAAGGTAGATGAGTTTGTAACAGTTGCCCGTAGACTTATACTCAGCCTTCACATGGAGTAGGCGCAACTTCTCAGCCGCGCGTGCCCGAGCATCGTCATCATCATAGGCATTGAACTCAAACTTGAAGTAGTTACACTTCCCCGTCTTTGAGTTGGTTCGTTCGTAACAACCGTAGTACCGTGTCATGATTCCTCCCTCTTGAACGGCCCCGTAACACCGGCACCGTGAAGACCATAGGTCACAGTCTGTTTAGGACTAAGCCAGCATCTTCGACATCCAAGTCCCTTACAAGTGTGCGGCATCCGCGTCGCAGTACCCGCAGCAATCTTGTGTTTGTTCTGGGTGTTGATGATACTTGCTTGAACAGCAGGACAATCACCGAGACCGTCAACTACTGTAGTGCCAGCATCTAGACCGGGAACTACCGGCGGCGCATCACCAACGCCGAGTACAGATGGACGAATAGATACAACAGCTTTATCATTGTCCGCCATATTGTTGAGCTTGACAAGCTCTGGCATGAAACCACCGAAGTAGTTACGAGTGGGAGCCCACAGTGCTACGCGAGTAGGGAGACTAGTTGCCGTGATCTTATCAACAACTAGCTGCCACTGCTTCACATAGTTAGGTGAGTAGAACTCACCACTACTATGCAATCGGAAGAAGAGAGTATCATTACCCTCTTTAGCTTCACGAACACTGTATTGCCCCAGTTCGTACACGATACGATCCGCAAAGTCTTCCCGTTGACTACAGTAGTAGGAACGAGCAGCGGCTCTTTGAACAATTCGAAAAACGAAGTTCCCGCCCTGTGCGTAACACTTGAGGCGACACAATTCTGATGCTTCACCGAAGCAACAAGTACCGCCACGGTTGATTGGTCCAGCAGGAAGATTGAAGTAGTAGTCTACCTTACCCTCACCTTTTCCTGCCTTCCCTCCACCAACGAGAGTACAGGTCTGCAATTCCCCAGACATGAAGTGATCAAAATCATATCCGTAAATCGACTCTCCGCGTTGCAAGCGCATAGCCTTCTCCTGCTATATATCGTCGGTCTGGGCTGGTATCCAGAGGTGGGTCACTTGTAATCTTGTGTTACCAAGACTTGACTTCGCTCCAGTGCTCAGTGTATACAATATCTTCTTTTCGAAGAGATGTATTACGATTAGCTTGAATCTCGAAGAAATCGAGCGCTTCCTTCAAAGAAAAGAATCGAAGTCGATTGTAATGGCCTTTTTCGTAGGGGTCATGATTTCCGACAACACCTGACCAACTTCGATTCCCGAAATTGTCGTATCGAATCAACTGAGCGATCTGATTGCCGTGTTTATCTTTGATGTCAACAGTGTGCATCACAACGATAAATCCCTCACGAGGACTTGACTTCTCAGGGAACGCCTCAACATAGTCACGGATCATGGGACTCTCCTGGTTACTATCGGCACCCCGCGCCGGGATCCAGAGGTAGCCTGCTGGCTCGCCCTGCCATAATTATAGCACGATGAAAGTCGAAAGTCAATACCATAAAATTGGAAATACGAATTTCGTATATTGAAAGTACGAAAAATGTATGGGCTTGTATATCGTGGCTGGGCGTGGTATGCTAAGGGTATGGGAGCCCCGTGCCGGGCCGCGCCACGCTACATCTGGATCCTGGGCCGCGCCCGCGATAGGATATAGGAGTGAATCACATGGCGAATGACCGAATTACCCGTATGTTGGAAAAGAACCCCAAGTTGACCTTTACGGTTGAGATGGGCCGTGGCGAGACTTACAATTCAGGTAAGTGGACCTTGTACTCTCATGGAGTGTATGAGCGAGGTTCTGTACTTGAAGGTCAGTCTTGTCGCAGCTTCATCGAGAACTTCGACAGCCAAGCAGAGGCTATTGCCTATGTTGAGGAAAACGGTCTTACTTCTAAGACTCGGGTTCTTGACGGTGGTGGTACCACTTTCATTCCTACGGAACAGATGGTAGCTCATCTTCCCGATGATGATGACTATTGATTAGTTCCAGGAAGACCTGAAAGTAACCTTAGGTTACGGCTCACGCGGCGCAATCCGCTGGGCTGCCCGTTATGGGCTACCTCTGGATATTGGCTGGCGGTGCCGATTATACATTAGGAGTGCATACCATGGCGAAGATGACCTACGATGAAGTACTGGCTAAGGCGCGTAAAGATCAGCCCGATCTTGTTGAGCGTCTGAAGATGCTGTGTAGCCCTCGTATTGTCAAGACTGGCACGGGACAGTTGACGGCGATGTTGGCGTATTGTCTTGGCGTCGATGAAGCTTGGACGGACCCAAGTATCGTTTCTTTGTCTGTGACGAGCGATAACTTCCTTATGGGACGAAAGAGTTACGCTGGCGATGATGAAGAAGCGTGCTATGAGGGTGGTGGTGACTTCTTTGGTTCCGCTGCGGATCTTACGGAGAATCTCAAGGGCTTCTTCAAGTTCATGCAGTTCAACGAGGAAGAGATTCGAGCCTTTGTTGAGGCTGCGAAGTCTCGTGTTCGTAACTGGAGTGAGACCTTCTCCTGGGATGTTCTGCTCTAAGCCTAAAGGGATCACCAATGTTCAAGATTGACAACAACGTCTACGGTATCCAGTTTGATATGGATTCACTGGATATTCGAGCAGCATTGTATGCCGCCGTCACCACAAGGTGGCGGATACTGTCGTGGGATCTGTATGCCATGGGTAGTCGGATTGCCCATTGCTGCGATGTTTTCGACAAGACTCGAAAAGAACTTGACGGCGTTCCTCTCCGTAATCTGCATGAGTTCAATGAACGCATCAAGGCAGATATGGATCGAGCACTTCAGCGCCGGGGCACCAAGGAACTCAGTACCGACATGTTGTGTAAAGTCAACGACCTCAAGGCTTTGGCTACGACTGTCGATTACTTCATGGGTGGTTGGAATAAGGTAACGGGCGCACAACTTCGGACCTTGGCGCAGATAGCAGATAGCGATACTCGAATCTGCTGTGGCTCCTTTACGGATTGTGTGATTCCCTTCTTGTTCAACACTGAAGATGAAGCGACTCTCCGGGAGTTTGCTCGGGCGGCTCATTACGAAATCTTTGACGACGACTATGCGAGCGTCAACCTTCGCAATCCACACATGCCTTCTCGGGTTGGTATGTTGTATCAGTTTGCGAAGGATGCTGAGCATCGACTCGCATGGGATCGTAACCCTCGTGGCGGGACTCTGTTGGATTTCGATAATCCGAACACTCTAGCCATTGACCCTCGGGCCGTCATCGTGACTCTTGAGCATAAGTGCGAGGAGGCATAACATGTATTTCACCATCCGAATCGTGCGTGGCGCGCACATCTACATCTACCTTATCTATGGTGACCGGGACGAAAAGGGTAAGGCTATCGAAATAGCTGACTCAGGTATGGTGGAATACTTCCTCCGTCTCCCGAATGACGGGGTGAATGACATTCAGCCTTGGTACTACATCCACCAAGAGCCTAATGATACAATTGCCCTCATGGCTCGTGAAGAGATCCTGCACCAGGAAAAGCGAAGGATTGGCGACAGTATTGTGCAGGGCTCATTGCGCCCTAAGGGACTCAACGTCCCGGACGATATGCGTGAGCGCCTTATCAATTCTTTGGTGTTCTCGCATTCTAAGACGCCTCTGGAACAGGCAGTAGAGTTCTGCACAGACGAGTTGACGTACTGGACCTACATCAAGCAACTCCTTGAAGAAATGGATGATATCGAATGATCTTCCTTTACTTGTTCCTAGCCAACATGTGTTTCGTTGGATCAGGTTACTGCTTCGTATTGGCGACAGGTGGGTTTGGTATCTTCTTGATCCCCACACTGATCTTGTTGGCTCTGGCTGGGTTCTTTTACTATCAAATGACTGAGTGTTGGAGGAATTCATGAACAGTTTGTGGGAGTAACGCAAGGTTACGTGCCGGAGCAATCCGGCACCTAGGCCGTTATGGGCTACCTCTGGATATTGGCGCGGAGCGCCGATTACAATTAGGAGTGTCCCCATGAGTAATTACCAAGCTGCCCATTATGGGTTGTTCACTGACGGTTTCCATTTCACCACGGAGGAACAACACTACTTGTGTGTTCATCCCGACCCGGAAGTTGCCAAGGCTTTTCGAACACTACTGTTCGCGCACACCACGGCCTATGAAACGCCTAACACCTATTATCTAGCCCCCGGTCTTTACACGCAACTATGTAAAGAGTTGGGGTTCGATATGGTTCGCGGCTTCTATACGTATGCCGTTGACCAGAATCCAATCCCATGGGAACTCGACTTCTTCACTGACGAGGAAGTGAAGATGTTGATCGATGGATGGTGCAAACTTCCCGAGGACAGTCAGATTGATGTCAATCAGGAGTTCATGGTTGTTGTCCACGAAGAGTACGAGTTCTATGATGAAGATCGAGGTGGTGGGGGAATGGGCGATACTTTCACGCCGACCCTTACTAGCGTGAAGAGTATGCTGGAACATCTTTGGTGTACTATGTCGCCGAAGTATAAGCCCTCGGATCTCGCCGAGCTTCGCCTAGACTACATCGACTCCTTCACTAGTTCCCATGTGATCGGTGTGTCCATCTACACTGTTGAGGACTATGAGAAGAGGGAGCGGGCGCACGAGATTGAGGAAATGCGCCGCCGATGTGAAGGACTTACCTCAGAGTTCTGTACTCGACATCAGTTGCGCCCCGGTACGTTTGAGTTCTTCCAGAAGATTGAGGAAGAGATTGAACGAGAAGCTGAGGCACAGGAACGATGGAATAACCCTGAAATCCGCATGGAAGAATGGGCTGCTCATCGTTTCGCAGGTGGTGGCTCGGAGTCGTACTACAGTGATCTCAACTACGTCAACAGTCGTCACCAGGAAGATCGTGCATCCCTTGATGATATCTTGGAATTCGCGCAGTTCGCGACTCCTCTGATCTGGATGCAATATGAGGAGCAGAAGATGGCGAATCAGGCACTGGAAGACGCGGCATAAAGAGTTGTGGGGGTAACGTAAGGTTACACGCCGGAGCAATCCGGCACCCCTGCCGTTATGGGCTACCTCTGGATATTGCCGCCGCGCGCCGATTATACATTAGGAGTAGAACCATCATGGTGAAGCTGACGATTGGTTGGAATCGTGACATTGTTGAGATCCCCGACGGTTCATCTATTGAGGATCTGATCAAACTGTCCCCCTCCTTTGTTGAGGGCATTGTTGAGCAGGTAGATGAGGGCATTTGGTCTCTTGATGATCCCATGCCGGCACTGAATGCTCACTTCCTCGGTGAGTACAGAAAGTGTTCCATCTACGGGATCATTGTTCTCATCGACGGCAAGTGTTTCGATGAAGAGTCGCGGTGGAATTACACCCCCAGCTATAGGCCCAAGCATGGCGAGAATGTTCGAGTCTGGGCCAATGGTGCCTATGTTGTGGGCTCCACTTCCGCGAGTTGTTATGGCGGGCCAGAAGAAGGTGGCTGGTGGTACACCGAAGAGGATAATCACTTCGTGATTCGGTGCCGTGAATACGATGAGGCCGAGGAAATGATGCGGCATATGCAGGAACTGAAGGACGAACTCCAATGGAGTATTGTCCCAGAGATGCCGCCGTTTCACACGCCGACTCATCGCCCGCATTACGAATAGAGAGGGAACGAACATGAGTAACGATCTTTCCAAATACTCATTCGCCGACCTGATTCTTCATAGGCTGAGCAACAATACCGCGAAGTCCTATGATGATTTGTTGTGCTTTATTCAAGAAGCCTCCGAGAGTTTTCTCTCCACCGAAGGTGTTCGCGAGAAGGTGAATCGGGCTTTGAATGCGCTGTTGGTGAGTGGCTTCATTGCTGAGCTTCCGCAAGATGCAACTGGTCAACAGAACTATTGCCTCATCAGTAAGGTTGATTTGCCGCGCCGGGCATCGAAGGATCCTTTGTGTAGGCCATCGGAGTTTGATTTGATTGTGTACTACTTGTACATGAATCACACCGCGCGGCAGAGTCAACTCGTGGACTTCATAGAGCAGCAACTTGGGATGTTTGCTCCTAACTTCCAAGATATCGTGAGGTATCTGGGTGAACTGTGTACCACACAGGTTGTCCTACTTGAGCACGGATACGAACAAGAGACTGCAAATCCTGTTTATCGCTTGGGGTTTGATACTCAAAGGGCGATTGATGAGGGTATGATCATCCTCATGATCCCCAAGGCATGGTACGTCAAGCGAACTGTGTTGTGTGATCAGCCTCTTGAGACGAGGTATGAGATTGAAGAGAGGCGCGATGCTGAAGTAGCTTCTTCTTTGTTGTGCGAGAGTCTTAAAGATGCCAAGGAACAAATCCATCAAGGAGAAATCAAAGACAAGAAACTTCGCCATCGGCAACTTCATCACATGTTTAGCCACTATATGAAAGAGTTTGAGCATGGCGAGTATCGTGGTATGGAAATTCGTTCTGCCGCAATTCTTGTCTCTACGATGACGGATCCCTCCCTTGTTCTTAAGGGGCAAGAGACGGTATTCCTGAAGGCTAATGAGTTTCTATCCTGGAAGGAAGGGGTTACTCTAGCGGATATTGACGAACGTGAAGCACAAGGAGGAATAGGAGTGCGTGTGGTTCATAGCTTCATTAGTGCTCCACGAAGAGTTGAAGAACTTATTGGCAACTCAGGTGTAATTGGTCTTTATGGCACAATCTATGCCTTAGTGGTCTGGTAACCTTGTGTTACCCTGCCGGAGCAATCCGGCAGCCAGCCCGTTATGGGCTACCTCTGGATATTAGGTGGCGGCGGCGATTATAATCAGGAGGGCCATAACATGAAGGCCATGGACAATCAGTTTAGCGTGTACGAAGTCAACGGCAGGTTCATCATTGCTCGTATTGTCACAGTGATGCGTGGCAAGCGGATGCAGAAGTTGTTCAAGTTCCTGCGCAAGCGGGGGGCTGGGCATGGTTGTAGTGTTGGTACGGGCAATGAAGCTCTGGAACGTGGATTGACTTACAGCCGCAAGAGTGATGCGACCAAGCGGCTCAACTCTTTGCTCCCGGAGGACTAACATGCCCGACCAAGACTATACGCATGAACAGGCTACATTGGACGTGGTGAAAGAACTCAACCTCAGTGATGAGGAGAGGCGAGCATTCAATCACGTCCTGGATCGCCTGCTTCTGCTGAACATTCAGTACGGCACGGAGTTTCGGGAATATCGGGACGCCCATAATGAAAAGGGCATTCCCTTTATCCCCTTGAAGCGCATTGTTTCAACGAGTAATCTCGGATACTCACTGGCGACCATATTGAAGCGAGAGATTCCCGATCTACTTCGGGGAGGGGAACAAGATGAGCAACCCATACCCTAGTTCCATTTCTACTGAGGAAGCTACAGCAAGAGTTCTCAAAGAGCTTGCTGTAACTCCTGAGGAAAAGGAAGTGTTGACAAAGCTGATGGGGCGTATCCTTTGGCGGCGGGCTCAACTTCGCGAAGAAAGTGATAAGATTCGAGCAAGGACACCTGAGCTTGTGGCTCGGATGAATCAGATTCGCACAATAGGCGAGTTTGGAGAGCTTGCTCTTACTCTTGCCTATATTCTTGGCGACAAGAGGTTGATTGATCCGGCTGGTAGCCTGAAAGACTGGTGAACCTAATGGAGCCACGCAAGAAGTTCGACTATGAAATAGAGGCGATGCAGCGGGCCAGGGAGTTGTTGGCGATTACCCCTGAAGAAGATGCGGTTCTTTCTTCTATTCGGGATCGGTTGTTGGCACAGCGCCAGAAGCTGAATACCGATCTCAAGAAGAGGGTAGAAAAAGACCCCCAATACCGACACTGTATGCACATCCTTGAGATGAGACTGCGCGCCGACAGGTTCGGGCAGGCAATCGCTGACTTTCAAGGAAACGAAACAGTGTTGATGGGGTTCCATGTTTCTATGGATGAGCAAGAGTAGAGGGGATCAGTCATGAGTGAACCGCGACCGTATGTTATTGCCAATGATGGCACTGTTCGTCAACTCCGAATCTTGAAGAACGGAGTGATGCTTTATTCCGATCATAGCGTGGTCCACGCGGATCTATTCTATGATGAGGAAGGCAATCTCGTCTTCAAGGGATTCGGCAAACTCATTTTCGAGGCCGATGAGCCCAACTTCCAGTTGAAGCTGGAGGAAGCCAAGAAGACTTCGGAACTTGTTGGTAAGGGCCAAGCGCCTTGGATCAATGAGTTCTGTCAGATTCAGTGCCCACCGGGTATTGTTCGACTCTATGTACCCGAAGGGCTTAGCTAGGGAGGTAGTCATGAAGAGCAATTTTGAACTGGTTCAACTTGTCGTTCTCGCCAACAAATGGCTACGTGATCCCGACCTATCATGGGAGGAGAAGTACGACAAGATCTTTGATCTTCACATCGCTAGAGTGATGGAAGAGCAGGGACTCTACTTGGAATACTGCGATCCCGATACCACCTATGAGGATGATGTTCGGGCATACATGACCGCAGTGAACCACAGGATGAGCAACTTCTATGATGATCACGATCAGATCATCAAGGGGCTCATCGCTAGTTTTGCCAACGGTCATGGCCTGCCTGCTACAACTTATCTGGCCTGCCAGGGACTCATTGACTGGTACTGGGGTGATGATTCGGTAGCTATCTTTGTTTCTCACATTGAGGCTACTGAAACGGGATTCTGTATCCCCGGCGAAGTCGTGGTGGACAAGATCTACCAAGCAAGGACACCGAAATGATCATCGACCCACAAATTCGAGCAGCACTAACTCAGGAACGTTGGCTCTTTGCTGACGATGAGTTTCTGTTCACGAACTTGACAACTCTTCGGTCGCCAAGGTCAATCACTCCGACGGCTGATGATGAGTTCATTGTCAACGTTCCCGATCCGTATGACTACGGCGACACTGAAGAGATTGCTGGCGTCATCGTCAACAGAAAGGGCGAATCGAGCCTCCGCTTTAGTGACGGGACAAAAGGCGTTCCTCAACTTCTACGGGAGAAGGCCGAGCAACAAGAAGATGGAATCAGTTGTCGCACCAACTGTAGTGCCAGTACTTGGATGGATGTTCTAGTCAACAGTAAGGGCAAGCTCTTCTATTATCGCCCTCAGGGTTGTAGTGATGACTCTTGGGAAGATTTCGATGCCGTCGAACTTCCTGCTTGGCATCTTGTGCGGCGCAATGATGACCTGGATGATTGGGCTATCAGTCATGAATATGGCCTCAAGTCCATCTATCGTGTGTATCTTTACGATCACAATCAGGCAACTTGTTGTGCTGAACTCACGCCTAGTCGCGAACTCAACTTCGTTGACCTGCGATACGAACTGAATGATGGAGTCGAACTCACTGATGAACAAGTCAATCAGTTGGACGAAATCATTCAGAATGGGTGGTCGGCAGAACAAGATATCATCTATGTTCATTGCCATGAGATTGACTCAGTTGATTCTGAGGCAAAGGACAACTACCGCCACATGGATCAGACAGCAATGAGTGACGATGAAGTCGCTTCTGTTGTCAATGAAGAGTTCGACTATGAAGAGGCTAAGCAGGAAGTGCTAGAATACTTCCGCTGCAACTGTATGCTGTAGGTAACGCACGGTAACGTGCCGGAGCAATCCGGCACCCCTGCCGTTATGGGCTACCTCTGGATATTGCCGCCGCGCGGCGATAATAATCAGGAGTACGCATATGTTGAGCATGGCACCGGGCATCTATGAAGACGACACTATTCGCGACGTGTGTTGGGGGTTGATGTGTCGCAAAGATCAATTCTTCCGTTACTGCTGCGATGTTGCTGTTGAAGTGGTGGGGCTGAATTTGATGGGGCATCCCCTATTGAGCCATTTCACTGGCAATGTTCAGCGCCAGCCGGGGCACATCATCGTTAGTGGTGATTTGTGTCATTTCTCGCAGGGGCTGTGGCCCGATCACTTCGCCATGCAAGTCAAGTTCAAAGATGGCAATACCGAGTACAGTCACTACTATCAGAGTGACAACAACAACAAGATCAATCTGGTCAAGATCTTGTGGCAAGGCATGAAGAACAAGGCTGCGCCTGCTGATGTTGCGGCGCAGATTCTTCATGAAATCACGATTGAGGTTACCCCCGACAAGATCTACCACCAAGGAGCCTAATCATGTTGTTCGCAGTCCCCAGTGTGTTTGGTCTTAGCCAGTACGCGGAGAATCTAGCACAGGAACATTTGTGGCAACTTGTTTCACATGTTGTTCGGTTCAATCAGTACTGTTCGGACGTTGCTAAGGCAATTCAGATGAAGGGTGGGTATGAACATCGGAATCATCCCTGCATCACCTTTTCTATCTGGATGAAGGAAACTCCGAGCCACCTCAACATTTTCGTAACACACAGCGAACTATCGCAGAGTCAAGAGAAAGACGGCGTAATCACCAAGTTCAGCATGTGGGAACGCGATGGTGAAATGTTTGTCGATTACTCCGACGAGAACGACACCACGAGAGAATACGTCATGGCACTGTGGGCGGCTTTCCTATCGGAGACTGACCCCCAAATCACTGCCCTGTCGATGCTGTAGAAAAGGAAACTAGTCATGAGCGCAGACGACGGGATCTACATAGCCAAACTCTTGCGCGACAGCAAGATTGTCTGGTGCGTCACAGTGCTTCAGAACGTCGAAGACCTACTGAGTGAGGACAACATTGTTGAGCGTGCAGCGCTGCGGACTGCTGTTTACCATAACTCGGTAGGTTATGAGAGTTTTGACGAGGTGCTCGAAGCCGCTCGCCATATCGCTAGCGAGTTGGAATACGAGACTGAGTATGGCATTCAGACCATCAACGACAAGGAACCATGGGTGATGTTGGATTACACCGAAGCCCTGGACATCCTTGATCGCCAACAACAAGTGTACAGTGAGCGATCACGGCAACAGTCGAAACTGCTCCTTGCACAGCAAGAGGGGTATTACCGCCAAGCCCACAACATCCAGACGAATACGAGGAGTCGAGCACTTCCTTCTTTGTTGCCGATGGTGGATGTTTACAGAGTTGTCACGACGACCTGCTGGGTTATGGCTGACCATACTCGTGAACGCTTCGTGGATACTGAGTACCTCCCTCTTGACGAGATGATTCGGCGTATTCGTAGTATGCCGAACTTCCCGCGAGACATCACCTTCATTTACAAGGATGAGGTGATCAATTGGTACTGTATCTATGCCCGACAGGCAATACAGCCACACGAGGAGTTCCTGAACATCAACATTCTCCATGAAGAGCAACGGAGTATCGGACTCGCGCCCGAGACACAACAGTAGAAAGAGACACCCAACATGCTGAAGCAACTTGTGTATGCGTTTGACGGTGACGGTCTGCCCTTTGCTGTTTATGATGCCACGCTTGGTCTCATTGAGGCAATCCTTGGCAAGCCGTCAACGGAAGTGTTCGCCGATGCCATTGACTCCTGCGATGATGGGTTCTATCTCAGCAATGGAGAAGAAATGGATAAAGTCTGGGAGGCTATGGTCGCGGCCTCTGTTGAGCAAGATCCTGTTATCTCCAGACGGATGATCCTTCAGTAAAGAGTTGTGGGGGTAACGCAAGGTTACGCGCCGGAGCAATCCGGCACCCAGCCCGTTATGGGCTACCTCTGGATAATTGGTCGGCGGGGCGATTATACATAGGAGTAGAACCATCATGGAAAACGACACGCGACTGTTTGGTAAAGACTACCCGCATCTCTGTACCGCTTGTCGGGCACAGATTGATTTGGCCTGGGAACTTGTTGCTGAGGGGCCGGACACTGATGATGATGAGGCAGCCTGCCTTTTTATCTATGATAACCGGCTCTATTGCCAAGGGCATGAATGCCGTGGTCGGCTTGTCCAGATCCTGGAAGGTATGGAGATTCCTACGGGTCGGTACACTGATTTCGAGTGGCTCAATCGTAACCTCGGGATTCATAATGGTGACAATCCCGACTACGAAGAGGCAATGCAACTCATTCGCGCCACCCTGAAGTGGCAAAGGGGAGAGTAGTCATGTTCATCGTACACTGGCGAACTGAGGAAAAGGACAGCGAGTACGTAGTCTCTGACTATGCCGCTGCCTTTGATCTCTACTATGCCTTCCTGCACATGGGCTGGGAAGGCAACTTTACCGTGATGAGTGCGAACGGGATGTTTTACGACATCACCAAAGGTTCCACTCCTCATCACATGCACGAGTCCCACTGCACCCATTTGGTGAAGCCGAAGATTAATTCCCATATCACTACTGGTGATATTACGATCCAATACGTCTTCCCCACCGAAGAAATGGCAGGAACTTGTGTTTGCCCTCGTGGGTTTAGTGAGTTTCTTTTCCGCTACACAGGACCTGCAAGAAGTCTCTGGATTGACAAGAAAGAGAACGTCAAGCTGCTCCTCGACTACTGGTACCCTGGCTGGGAATCTCGGTAAAGGACAACATCATGCAAGGAATGACTTGGGAAGAATGGTCCGAGGCATATCCGCCGCCGGCAGTTGATACGCTGCCCGAGGATTGCATCGAGGCTGGTCCCTTCAAAACTCACCGTGAAGCCGACGACGAAAAAGAAGGCTTTGAAGATCAGGAATGGTACGGGCATACCATTGTCAAGTACAATGGGGAGTATTATGTTGTGTCGAAGGACCTGCTCGAACAAGGACAGTAGCCATGTACTACACATTTCGGATCACAATGCGGAACCTTCATACTGGTGCTGTGTTCACCGAAACCCGAGAGTTCACGGGAGAACACAATCAGAAGGGTCACACCATTCATACTTGGCTGAGGTATCTTCGTGATTTTCTCAATGGTAGCGATAGGCCGCGCCGGGCAAGAGATTACGAAGTGCTGAATATCTCACAGCCTAAGGCAGAGTATGGTCGGGGAAGTGTTCTCTACGGCCCGCCCCGACCACCTGCTCAACCAGTAATCATTGGGAGAATTGGAGCTTGAGATGAGCCACCAAACAATTCAAGACTCGCCGTGGAAAGACGAAGTGGCGAAACTAGGAGTAGAGGGTTGTATCGCTGACCGACTCCAGTTCCATGGTACTTTGGAGCAAATGGAAACTTCTCGCTTGACAGGGGCGAGTCGTCAAACGGTGCTGCGTATCTTTGCTAAGTTGGTGAAAGACAACAAAGCAGCATACACTCCAGGGTTTGGCCCCGAGAGTGATGTAGTCGCAATTACACGGATCTGAGGTGAACCAATGGTACTTCTATTTCGCGTCATAGGACTCACTTCATTTGTGATGTTCCTTTTCGCCACTATAATGGGGGTAGTAACAAAGAAGGGGCAAGATGCATGGACAAGAGTAGCTGTAGCTTCCTTAGTTGTTGCTTTTCTTGTGATAGTTCCATATGGAATGTTCGCAAACTCAAATCCTGAGCAAGATATACAGAAACGCTTCGATGAGCAAATAATACAAGAAACCGCACAGGCTCAACTTGAGCGTTCTTTACAAGATTATCATGAAGCTACCCGTGATGCTCTTGTGATAGTCAACAAAGAGAGGGCGGCTCTTGCCGAATATGACGCTAAGAAACTAACAGAGAGTCTGCGGCGAGAAGCCAATCAGCAAAACGACAAAGCGCTTGTAGTAAAGTCAATAGATCAACTTACTAGCGATATTCGGGCGAGTACGCAAGAGGTACTAACTAGAGAGCGTTTGCGATAAAGGAACCACAATGACACTCCGAGAGATGCTGAAGAAACTGAACATCAACTCGCTTGATGACCTTACTCTTGATCTCCCGCTCATCATCGCAACCCCTGATGGTGAACGCGGTGAGTGTCGAGTAGAAGATGCTGATGATATGTGGATGGATAATCGGGATAACGAACTCTATCAGGAGTATGGCAATTCCGAAGATCCTAACTTCTGGGCCAGGGAAAACGTCATCGCAATCTATCGCGACTAAGGGAGCAAGCCATGCGCAAAGTATACATCACCGCAACTGTTGATGTTGTCAATTGGACAGAAGAGTTCTACCTTATCTTTTCGTGTGATGAGGGCTTCAAGATCACCGATCAGCTAGTAAGGGCTCTATACCGTGGGCGGCTGACTGATGAAGAGAAAAGTGGTCAAATCACCGTGGAACGAGTTGATGAGATCCCGCTTGCCTCTCGCATTGAGAATTGGCAGATCACCGACTCCAAGTAAGGAACAGCCATGATGAACACGAACTCATGGGGCATCAACTGGGACCTTCGCAAAGTCAACACCGCTACTAAGTATCCCTCTATCCCGACTTACCACGT
>Ga0172381_10003077_pt1 | contig 17914 bp, 20 predicted proteins | sample Leawel6488metaG_FD_119754 | JGI IMG/M metagenome (GOLD analysis project Ga0172381, IMG submission 119754) | Leachate microbial communities from a municipal landfill in Southern Ontario, Canada - Leachate well 64-88 metaG | ecosystem: Engineered > Solid waste > Landfill > Unclassified | place... | reverse complement strand
CCATCATCAAATAGATGTGTTCCTTTGTATTTGGGCATTCACTAATCCCCTATAATTTGTGAGCCATAACGCCCAGTAATTGCTTTGTGCGCGGTTAACTCAGCGTATGTCTCAACCTCACCGTCAATCTCAATTTCAGTGGTAGCATATATTTTTTCAGGTGCACCAGACGTTACAATCTTACCACCATTCATCGCTTGAAACGCTATTGTGTTTCCTGTGCTCTGATTATACGTTTCGCCGCCACAGTCCTTAGCTGATAGATCTGTACCATCTGCTTTTAACGCTACAGCGCAATTTTGTATTGCCAGTTGTGCCAAATTAGCATACGCAGTTTCTTCTTTGGCCAATATCCCAATGCAATACCCATTGCCTACCAGGAGGCATCCATTTCCCTCATATATCCCACTGCCTTTGTTTAGAGTAATCAGAGGCGATGCAACAACTCCTGAAGCTTCAACAACCGGCAAATTAAAGAAATATAAACGTGAGCCTGAAGTTATCAATATAAGTCCATATGTGGCATGCAAAATTCCATAAATATAGCAAGTATCTATTATACATTCGTACAGCGTAATATAAGATCCAGTTGTCTGCTGTATTATGCTACCCCATGGTCTACAACCACTATGATTAAATGAGGTCGAATAATTATTTATTATTTTAGAATAATAAATAATACTTGGAGTGGCGAATGAAATAGAACCTTTGTGCGAAGTCGGAGTGTTAAAAGATATGCCATAAAAGTTATAATAATTGGTAGTTGCTAGTGAAGAAAGTACTAAAGTACCGTAATCAGCAGCCGTTACAAAATCTACTGTCGTGTCAATTATCCGAAAAGTACAAGCACCACTTGTCTTCTTGCCAGTTAGAAATAATCTATCTGTAGTATTCGAGACTATTGGGTATATATTAGTAACATTCACACCACTTAGAATTTCTACAAACTTCCCTTTGTGTTCATCAACCACCCAAGTGCCTGATGCAACAGTCAGATATTTATATGCAGATATTGTTCCAGCACGCGAAGATTCTATCTCAGCAAACTCTTCCGCAATGAATGAAACGCATGGGCCAATAAATACTCGTGAATTAATTGTAATACTTGAACTTGATGCTAATGTTGTATCTACTGTAAAAGAACGTAACGGCACAACAGCTTTATCGCCTATCCTCAAAGAATATTCTCCAGGAGCTAGATAGACAAGGATGATATGATTAAGGCCCTGAGGTAGTATTCTTAATGCATCTGATACGTATAATAAATCTGCCGCCAAGGCATCATACTCGGATTGATCACAAACGATGGTTCCCTCCGATGGTGATGTGCCTCCCACAGGATCAATACGCATAATTATATTTTCTTTTGTCTTTGTATTTCCCTCTGCTAACTTACTAAGAGTTATAGTGTGCCCAAGAACAGCATCTTCCAAAGACATATTATTATCTGCATCTTTTTTGACAGCAGTGTTTATATCCCCAATAGCTACACCATTATCAAATAAATGCTGTCGCCTTTTTCTAGCAATATTTGTCATGTCACCACCACGAGTGAGCCATTAATGCCCTCTAGCGAGCTGTTTGCGGGTATATCGGCATATGCGAAATTCTCACCATCTATTTCAAACTCAGTAGTGGCTGCTATTTGGGAAGGTGTTTTGATAACTACCCTTCCGCTTCCTTCGATTTTCCAACCGATAGTATTACCACTGCTTGGCAATAATGCCTCCAAAGAGGCGCAACTGCCATTTATATGAAAGGCTACGGCACAGTCATTAATGCGCAATGAACTCAGATTACTGAATGTGGGGACTCCTCCTCTGTATTGATCCGATTTAATCCCAGTGCAATTTGTGTCACCTTGTAGTCTACATGGCCCAGCCGCTGAAGCTGTGTAAAATAATGCCCCATTAGCTACATAGACCAACGCTCCCGCATACGCACTTGTCGGGCGAATGAAAAGGTTTGCGACACGACAAGTCGCATTCCCATAATATTCGCCCAGCATTATAAAACCTAATGCACTTGTGTTGCCTAAAATTGTTATACCAGAACCATCAATTGACGATATCCCATCGCCAACAATAACACCCTTGCTAGACCCTACTAATGCTATTACTAAAACGTCTTGCAAATATACCCTTGCCAACGAGTTGTTATGCAACGAGTCATTTGTATCAATGAATCTTTGCCCGTGAAAACTGCACTGCTGATACAGCACTGTTTGACCGGCAAGATTGTTCCAATAATTCCATGGGTAAGTTGCAACAGATCCGAAGGCTAAATTCGTAAATGTCAACCGAATAGAAGATATGCCCTTGAAATAACAGTACATACCTACATGAATAGCACTACCATCCGACCAGCGCGGTACAAATGTAGTAGCTGGCCGTACAATGTTAATCGTAGCTGCCCCAAATGCGGTCAGCAGTCTAGACATATAAGCAAAGGTAGCATCATTTTTCCAAACAGGTACTATCTTCCCACTAGATGCACCACTAGTAATATGCACAAAATAACCCAACAAAGCATCATCTGTCCATACGCCTGCTGTTCTAGTTACACCTTCAGCGCTAACCGTAACAGCAATTGATTCTTCAACAATCTCCATCGCCCCTACAAAATTTATCGACGCATTGAAAACATCATTAGTTTTTACATGTTGCCATTGCGGCAACATTAGCGCAGCTTTGATGAACGCATGGCCACCTGTCGTGCCAGGTTTTCCATACGCAACAGAGCCTGTTATATTAGCTGTAATTTTGTAATCTAAATTAATAGGCAATATGTCAATCACATCTTGCATGTATTTCAAAGGCGCACCCAAAGCATCATAATCCTCTTGCGTGTAGATTGTAGTCCCTGCTGCTGGGCTTACTCCTGCGTCATAATCCACGCTTACAATAATCTGTTCTTGTACTCTTCCTAAAGATCTATCATTTAAAAGAGCATGTAGTGGTGCATCACCAACCACTGAATCATGTAACAATAAATTACCATCAATATCTTTTTCTATATAAGTATCTACAGTATAATCATCAGTACGCATAAACACAATTCTTTTTAAAAATCCTGTTATGCGATTTATTAAACTGTCATAATCCATTATAAATACCTCACGTAATAATTACGCTTGAACCAAGAGCACCCTCAAAAGTAGTGCCTGCTGGAAGTGCGGCATAAGTAATTGAATCTCCGTCAATTTGCATCTCTGTCGTTGCTGCTATTTGTGATGGCGTTTTAATAACTACCCTGCCACCGCCTTCAATTTTCCAGCCAACGGTATTGCCCGTGCTATCAGGCAATAGAGCCTCAAGGCTCTCTGTGTTACCGCTTATGTCAAAAGCAATGGCGCAATCCTGAATACGCATAGAGGCCAAGTTTGATACATATGACTGCTCGCCTCTGTAATGACCTATTTTAATTCCCGTGCAAATACCATTCCCCTGTATCTTACATGGGGAACTAGAACTAGCAGGATAAAACAAAGCACCACAATATAAACCCACTAATACTTTAGAAAAACTTGCTGATGGTCTAACAACCAGATTGCTGATACGCAATACTGACCCGCTGTAATAATCCCCCAGCATAATCAGTGCGCTAGCACTTGTGGAACCCAATACAACAACGCCACTCCCGCCGACAGAAGAGACGCCATCCATAGAAAATACTGACCTTGCAGAATAGCCCTCTATGCTATGTAACACCACGCTACTCATCCAAATCCTAGAATATGAGGCACTAGAATAAGACTCAAAAGTGCCTATAAATTGAGTCCCATAAGCAACGCACTGAGTATACCAAATGCTCTGCCCTGTTAGTGCGTTCCAGTAATTCCAGGGCTTGTCTGCATTACCAAAAGCTATCCCCTCAAATTTAATAGGTATAGAAGCTAGTCCAATAAATCTTGAGTATATCCCCACATTCAATGCTGTGCCGTCATCCCATTGGGGCATGAAAGTAGCTCCTGGTTTCACCACGCTAACTACTGCTGCCCCTAATGCTGTGAACTTTTTTGCTAAGTATGCCATGCTAGTGCTATTTTTCCATACCGGAATGGCATCAGCCCCAGAAGAAGCACCACTAGTGATAATAATGAATTGATCAAGCAGTTCGTCTTCAGACCATGCGCCAGAAGTTCTTGTAACGCCTTCTGCGCTAACTGTAACTGCGATCCCTGTCTCAACATCCGCCATTGCTGCCACAAAATTTATACTCGCATTCATCATATCTTGTGATTCGCTGTGCTTAAATTGGGGCAGTATCAATGCAGCTTTTAATGCTGGATTGCCTCCTGTGGTTCCTGGCCTCGCATAATGCAGGCCATTGGCCACATTTATTGTGACTTTATAATTAGCATCACTAGGGATGAGATCGATAGCATCTTGCCAGTATTTTACTGGATACCCCAAAGCATCATAATCAGCTTGCGTAAATACTTTCATGTTAGTAGCAGGACTAATGCCAGTGCTATAATCAACAGCCATAATGATTTGTTCTTGAACTTTGCCCTGAATCCTATCATTTATCAAAGCAGGCATGCCTACTTCGCCATTAATTGGATCGGTAAAATTCAGCCCGTTTGTAGCGTCTGCTTGGATGTTATGATCAGCATCAATGATCAACCCATTCGGGAATCTATGATCACCATAATATGTATTTTTAAGCGCAGTCATTATAACCTCTACACATTAGAGTATACCACCCGTGAACCAGCTACGCCTGTTATGCAGTCCCCAAGTTCTGTAAATAAATCTGGAACATCAGCGATGTCTATTTCAGTCGCTTCCAATTGTATTGGTATAATACCCGCTATGCTTGAAATATACTGAGATATAAATACACTACCTGTAGCCAATACAATGCCTACCCCGATAGTATTAATCATCGATAAAGAAGTTTTTACTTTAAACCAAGCACCGTCCTGCAGTTCAATAGCAACTGCACTTATATTATCAAGAATAAGCCCATGCATGATGATACTGCTTTGCGCTACAAAGAAACCTTTCACAGAATCTTTAATAACAACATCGGTTAGCACTGCTTCACAAGCCCACAAATTGAGGCCATATGCCCCTGTGATACTTCTATTGTAAAAACCATTGATCTCAACACCCTTGCAACCATAAAAGCGAGTCATGTAAGCTGAATTACCGATATAAAGCTGACCTGCTAAACCAACAGAGTTGGCTATGCGCAAAAAATAAGCCCCATAGTACAATGTGGAAATGATGGAAAATCTATTCCATGATATGTCAATTAAATCCTGTGCTAATATTGGGTAATACGTGCCCGTGATTGATACATCCCTTAAAACTGCTGTTTGTCCTCTCACAAATACAGCACCAAAATAAATTGTGCCTGGTATGGCGATAGCTATATTTTCTAGCGTAACCTTCCCAGAATAATCAAAAAAGCCTAGCCCCAAAGAGTATCCTGAACTATCTAATACATTCGTGTTAATAATCGTAGTAGGCTCATATATTTCAAAAACAGATGTGGAAGTAGGTACGGTTGTCCATTTTTTAGCTACTGTTATGGTGTCTGTTGTATTTTCGGCGATAATGCTTACTTGCCCTATCCCTGTGCCAGACACAATACGAATAAACTTACCTCGGAGTTCATTTACTGTCCAGCCAGCAGCAGTTAAAGTAATAGTTCTAGTTGCTCCTGATGTAGCTGTATCTGTGTTTGGACCTGTAGTTAGTGTTGAGAGTTCTGATTGCCCTATAATAGTGAGGATACCATCAAATCCTGACAATATAGCACCAGAAAAATTACCAGACCCTATATTTATAAAAATAGAATATGGTCTTGAAACACCAGGTAAACTATTAATAGCAGATTGAATAGTAGCAAATGGTAGTGAAGTATAATCTCCTCCAAATATTTTTTCAGGTCTATCTGGACTACTATCATCTCCAGAAACATCTACTGATATATAAATATCATCATATGCAACTGATTTATTTACCAATGAAGATAATGAAATATTATTATTTAAACTATCGTTAAAAATTAAGTCATCATCAGAATGTTTTATATTAATTAAATTTTTACCAAAATTTATTTGATCATAATAAATTTCTTTTTTTTTGTAAATAGATGTCATACTTTACCTATCTATAAAGTAGGTTCTGCAAATTCAACATACACTATACCTGAACCAACTGTTGAACCATCAATTTCTACAAGCACATCAATAACACCGCCATAATCTATATCTATTGAAAGTATTTCTTCATTCTCATATTGGTATGTATTCAATAAATCAGAATCATCAATTGCTAATATATCAGTATTACCAGAAGTACCATGAACTACTGCAGAAATAGTAGGTGCAGTACCATTAAATGGTACTAAAACTAAATTAATTACTTTTAAGATAGTACTATTATCAGGAATAGATGTTGTTGACGAAGGTGATGCATTATCGTAAGTATAAGGAATAGAAACACATCTACGTCCACCTGAAGTAGTAGAATTACCATCTCCAACTAACACCCAAGATGAACCAAATTTTGAATAACTCCCATTTTGGTTCAAACTTATTGAACCAGATACTAATATTGATGTAGTTAAATTATAAACTTCTTTAACAACGTCAAGAGAAACAGTTTCAGCATTATCATAAACAACATCACCAGCAGTATATACACCACCAGATGTATGAACAAAACCATACTTACCAGCATTAACACCAACAGTAGGAGGAGTTGCACCTGCAAATGAAAATTGAATATTTGCTACTCTACCTCTCAAATCAAATAATGTAGGAACATCATTTAATTGTGATGAAGATTGTATTTTTAAAGCACGCAATTTTGCATAATCAGAATCAGTATAATCTCTTATCTCAATAACACCACTATTATTTTTCAATTGAGAACCATCTGGTCCACCAATTTTAAATAAATTTCCCCAAATACCACGTAAATGTTTTAAAATATCCATTTCACACCCCTATATTATGTGTAATATATAAACACAGAACCACCACCAATTGTTGGTGGTGTTACTACACTAAAAAATAACTTGATTATTGTATCTGATACATAACTATAATGTGGTGTTAACTCAGAAGAGTATAAAGAATGTAATGAATTATCTGACTCTAACATTAAACGAGCTTGAGCTATGTCATCCCCAAGAGAACAGGTTGCAGAACCATCAAACTCAGTAGAAATTGAGAATAAAATATCTGTTATCTTACGATTCGCAGGTATTGTACCTATTAATTTATACCCTAAATTTACATCTGAATAATCAAAAGTGGTAACAAATTTATTAGCTACACATAAATTGGTATATAGATTATATAATGAAGCATCTCCACCAAATTGAGATGATGGTGAATCATGCCAATTACCAGCATGTGATCCGTGTATAATCTGTTTTAATTGAGAAAGAACACCATCTGTAAAATCATCATTTGTCTCTGATGTATCTTCTATAGAAGATATAGATGAAGAAGATAACTGATCATTCAATGAAATTGGTGGTGATATTCTATTGAGTTTTACTTTAGTGTCAGTCATCTAAATCCCATTCAATATTTATAATAATCTACTGTAACTACATCGTCTGATACAGGGGGTGTTAAAATAGTAATACTATCATGATAATTAAATAATGGGTTAATACTATTAAATGTTTCATAATCATTTCCAATATCAAGAGATTGCCCATTTAAATACAAACGTAAAGACCCAATTCTAAAATAATCTGGTGTTGTAAATTCAAGATTTGAACCATTTTTTATACCTAGTACATCTATATTTTTCATAGATTTATCTATGCTCACAAAATCTATAATGTATGCAATAGGCATAATCTATATCCTATATTATATTCCAATAACCAGACAGGTTAATATTTGCACATATTGTGATATCTGCTGTTGAACCTTCACCTCGAACATAAATATCTGTGATGCCTTTAAATGGCATTGTAGATGTCTCTATAGTGCTTGAAGGAAGAATACTGAACTCATCCCCATCAGGTGAGAATCCAACCCACAAAGTCGTCCCCAAATCATTATTATGTATAGACATTGATTCAGGTCTAAATGGTAATTGTATCAAATCAGAATCTACAATTGAAGCACCACTTGGTGCTTCTAATCTGATTAAAACAGGATGAAAACCAGTTTGAGAATATGGTAAAACTAAATATGGCAATGATATACCAGAATTATCACCACTAACTGTTGTAACAGTTACCCAAAAACTAGTTAAATCAGTAAACCCTACACCAATATCCACAGGATTTAAAAAATAACATGTTTTATTATTTAAACCATTCCCAACATATCTATCAGGGATAGTAGAACTTTCAGATACACCACCCACATATTGTGGGATTGTAATATCATTACCATACACACCATCAAATGTTTTTGAAAATTTCAATGTGAAAAAATCATTTCCAGGTTGATCATCTATAGTCATAAATATATAATTAGTTCTTCTTTTTTCAATACCTAAAATATGTCGGAAACTCATAACTACCCTCGCATATCTTGCACAGTTTTATTTATTATTTCTGAGGTAGATACCCTACCTTTACGTTCAGCATTGATTAAATCATTATATTGAGGTGCTACTTTAATACCTTTTTCTAAAATAGCTTGGTCACGAACTTGCTCCCATGAATCTGCAACATCCCCTTTAAAATTTGGAACTAACTTATTATTTCCGTATCGTTCATGCTGTTTTAATGCCATATCAATAGAATGTTGTTCTCTATTTCTTTTTTCTTTCCAATCCTTACCTGTCCATCCCCAACCTTTTAATGTAAAATTAACCTCAGATTGAATTACTCGTACCATATTAACACTACAATTTTTACATGTAATACCAGAATCATCCCTCTTATTAAGAGGTATATTATGAGATTCTATAGCATTACATTTCTCACATTTAAAAGTATAAATCATTTTTCATCACCACCTGTATTCATAATTTTTTGCATAATCCAAAACTGCATAAACATGTTTACATACAATATGATTTCCATCAGGATCTCTTACACGAGGAGGAGTAGCAGTACCTTTAGATTTACCATCTAAATACCCACCTCGTCTAGCATGATATTCTGGACCATAATATATCCAATAATTACAAGAACAAGACAAAAATAAATCAGCCTTATCCAGTTTTTTAACTCGTTTATCTGAAGCTTCTGCACGTAATGCTACAACATGTGTACCAGATCCACCCCTACTAGTTACTGAGAAAGTATATCTATTATTTTTAGGCATAGAACGTTTTAATCTAACACTACAGCCTCTTGCACGGTCTTTAATATCATGTGCTAAACGAGAATCAATATCTGAATATTTTATTGCATATTTACGATTTGAAAGATGCAAATGAGTTGGGTTAGTATTCAAAAGATATAATGCTATGACAGAATTAACAATATCTCGTTCAGAAGATATCACAGACACATCAATTAAGTCTTTATATCTTTCTGAATCCAATATAAGAATATCAGGATCTCTGTAAAAATGTTCATCTGGACGATTAAATTCAACACCAATACCAGTGAGATCACGGGAGTAATCTTTATTTATTTCATTGTTCATATGGTATAAATCAGGTATATCTCTAATGTTAGAGACTTCTCTGACTAATAATCTATCTGCATCATCTGGTGATACAAATGTTTGGAAATTAAATAAATCTTCTGAACCCATTTCATAACCCACTTACTGTTCTCACATTCTTTAATTTATTCACTCACTTTAAGTAGAAAACAAAAAGAATAACTATAGATAGAAATGATAATAATATATTAACAATGAAGATTATTCGAGAATTGAAGAATATTCTTTACGAATTATTTTCTTAAATGATTCAGTCTCACCTTGATATAGAGCACGAATTATATGAGGGTTATTTTCAAATTGCTTAATTGACACTTGCTTATCTTTCACAGAAGCTTTAAAATCCCAACTTTTTAATTCTGGAAAAATAGAGAGTAAACTATTTATTTGAGATGAATCAACTTTTGGTTTCCTACCACGTCTCACATCTTTTTTTGAAGGTTCAATTTGAACATCATCTACTAAATCATTTGGTTGTTGTGACTTTATAGTTCTATTTGACTTTATATGAGATATAGTACCTACTAATTTAGCATCTTCTTGTGTTGAAATTCTACCAGAAAATTTTTGTGGTTTATAACCAGCAGCAGCATGTTTTGAAACATTTGTAGATGAAAATTTTATACCTTCTGATTCAAATGAATCATCTGAATTACCTAACAATTCATCTCGTGATGGTAAAGTTTTCTTTGAAGAAATTTCTCTGTTTATTTTATTCAATGTAGTAGTAGACACAAGTGTTCTATCTAATACTTCACCTTCTCTACCAACTACTCCAGAATTATTTAATTTTGTGACTACTACAGATTGATCATTATCAATAGAATGTTTCTTACCTCTTGCATTCATAGAAGATCGTAAATTTTTACGGTCTCCCACTAAACCTATAACTTGTTCATCGGAAGAAACTAACATTGTTTTTGCTTGTTTACTTATCTGTTGAGGAGTAGCAGGTGAAATAACAATATTAGCAGATTGTGGTAGATACTCTTCATCATTATCACTAACTAATTTTACCCATCCTGCTTTTATACAACCACGGAATTGTGGTAAAATTATTTCATCACCACCTTCAACAACTACTTTATAACCATCGTATGTTACTAAAGTACCTTTCTCCAATTTAATATCAAGTTCACCAACAGTAAAAGGTGTAGTCACAACATATTCTTGCATCTCTTTAGTAGTAACAGGCATTTTCCAATCTCCTTCAAATAGTTATTTATTTTCAACTAAATAAACTTTATTTTCTTATATCACATTATTATTTATATAATGTCAAGAACTTTATATTTAAATAAAAAAAAGGCTACTTTTCAGTAGCCTTTTTAATAATTAATCTGTAATAAGATTAATTAACGAGTAATCAATACTCGTTGAAGACCCAATGGATTGTACGCACCAATACCCAAATTCTCAAATACTGAGAAACCAATAGTACGAGCTTTTGGATCATCAGCACTAAGCACAGTGAGTTCAGTACGAACTGGTATACGACCAAATTCTTCAGGTTCGCAACAAATGTAGACATAACCACGAGGAACAAGTCTTGAAATGATAATTTTAGCGCCCCAAAGGGTAGCCATCATACCAGTCTTTAACAATGTACCTTGTGATTCAACATCCAAAATATCACGACCAAACTTACGAACATCGGCATAATCACGAGCATTCATGTAAACACGTGCAACGCGAAGATCGTGTTCCTCAACTTGACCGAATGCATCAGCAAGAATACTTGGATTAACTGGGGCAACAACCATAAGGTCAGCATTTTGTGCTGCAACATTATCAAAACCATTCGTTGCAATAGCATCCAAAATGGCAAAGCCACGTTCGTCCTCTGCTGCACCAATTTGAGCTTTTGCTAAGTCTTGAGCACGTTCAATCAAATCAAAACGACGTTCTTTGACTTGCGTCAAAGGAATTTCAGGATTTGATGCAATTTCAAACAATGGAAATTGAACGCGCTTTGTTTTGACAATAGCCAAAATATTTTCGCCTTCTTCACCGACCACATATGCTGGGACATCTGGATCTTTATCATATACTGCCATTGCACCATCTGGCAAATATTCAACGAGGAATGTCTTACGAACAACTGAAGTGTAATCTCTCCGAGTACGAAGAGGCTGAATCATAGATGCAGCCAACTTTTGACGACCAGCAGCGGTACGAATATACTCAGAGATGATTTTTTGTTTTTGAGCATTATTTACCTGACTCATTTTACCATCTCCTTTTTCTAACCAAAAATTAGGTTATCTCCAAATGTTTATTCCACTCTTACAATAAAAGATTAAAAATCATTTCAGGGAAAGTACTTGTAGGAGCAGAAATAACTACGCCAAGTGCTTTTGCACTCCCACTAGCTGATACTTCAATTGAATCATCTGAACGGTTGGTCAACAGACCATTAACTGAACAATATAAATCTTGTCCAGTAGCATATGCTGTTAATGCTGTTCCAACACTACCACCACCTGCAGTAGTTTGTTGAGTGGTCTCATACAATCGAGACCCGTAAGTACCTTGAGCACTTACATAAGGACACTTGCCGCTTGCAGCGGCTGGAGTATTTTCATAAGGATTACCTAAAGCATCATTAATGAAAATACCTACGGGTTTATTACCCGCAACTGGTGATGATGGAGCACCACCGATTTTGCCATTACCCTTATCTGGACGTGTAATGGCTACTGTTCCACCAAGTACTCCCCTTTTTGTAATACCTGTTAGAGTCGTTGATGCACTCGCAGTTACTACTGAAGGGTTAGTTTGTGTGAAACCGTCATCGGCAAGTTCCCCAACCGTGTTTCGAACACCGAGATGGAGAATCCGCAATGCAGATGGTCCACCAGCGAAGTCCTGGCTACTCTGTCCTGTTAATCCGGCTGGCATTTCTACCTCCTATTTTGGTTGACAACTCTTCTTCTTCTCTGTCTGACCTAAATCAGAACTAAAACCTACATTAAAGAAATAACATAAAAGAATTATTAATCTTTAAACACATCCGATACATCAGGATCACTTTTCCATAATGCAGAAAGATTTGATGAAGATGCATTTGCTGTTTTCTTCAAACCACCACCAAGTTTTTGCACACCTTTTTTCTGTGGCTTTGATGATTTTCTAGCTGTAACTTCACCAGTTTGTGGATCAAATAAATTTTGTAAAACTTGATCATGTAATTTACGAATAGGAAGTTCATCTTCTGTCATAGGTTGAGTCTCAAGTTCAATATTTATATCACCCTCATCACCTAACAAATCATCCATAAACTGATCTTCATTACCCATAGCACCATCATCAAAATCATCATCTAAAAGATCATCAGTTAAAGAATCCATATCCATTGGAATGGAATCTGATTCTTGACCTTCAGGGGCTGCTTCTTGACCTTCAGGGGCTGCTTCTTGACCTTCAGGGGCTGCTTCTTGACCTTCAGGAGCTGGTTCTTGACCTTCAGGTTTATCATCCTCGGCAACTTTCTTACTTGCTTTACGTACACGAGAAAGTGATGATAAAATAGCTGAATCATCTAAATTCATCAGAACAACAGCTTGATCTTCAACATCTTTTTCTTTAGCATCTTCACCTAACAAATGTTTTGCAAGCTTAACACAACGAAGTGCTTTACGACGCATTGCATGCACATCCTTATTTGCATTAACTGGTAAACCAGATCGACGACGTGCTATAGGAAATTGCATAGCTCCTGGAATAGGAGCTACTACAGGTAAATTCATCTCATTACGAACTTCTTCTCCCATCCAAGCATCTGACGGATATCTATCTTCAGCCCAATCAGAAGGATTACCTCTTTGATATTTATCTAAAGATGGTTGTTGACGTTCTACATTCATATCATATTCGTCAGCGCGACGAAGATATGAGTAAGGTCTTTGTGGGTGACGTTCATTACTAAGTCTAGTTCTCATTGGTATCCTCCTGTTACAATTACATTTGTCTTCTTATCTCTTAGACATGTTAAGCAAATAACCACCTAAAAGAATTCGTTTCACACTTCTACTTAATGGATTTTTATTAAAATTATATTGAGTTTTTTTCAAAAATGATGACTTATTATTGTTATATTTATTAAGAGATCCTACTTTTAATAAAGTTTTAAATTCATCAAAAGAATAATCAATCCCTGCTTTTTTGGCAATTAGGAGTAATTCTAAACCTGAATAATCACCATCAAGATATTTCCAACCAAATTTTTTAAAATCTCTCACACCTTTACGGACTTTATATGCAATATGTTCATATTGCTTAGAACCTTCAACCAAAGTATCATTTTCATTTTCTGTAAATTGATTTACAACTGGATCAGTTGTAGTCTCAATAATTTCATCCCAAACATCTTTTAAAACTTTTTCTCTAACATCAGTAACTAATTGATCATATGAAACATCCATATCATCAACTTGCATATTCTCTCCACCAAAATCAATATTCATATCTGGAGTTTCTTCTTCACCGTAATAATCATCTTCTGAAGGTAAGTTTTCATCTTGATTATCATCTTGATTATCTTCATCAATATCTATATCTTCGTCCGCTGCTTTATGAAAAACAGATGCAATTTTTTTCAATTCTGAAGTCTTATCTGGTTTTGAAATATTATAAGCGTTCGCAAGCATGATTGATATTTTAGACATATCAAGAATATCAGGATTCAAAATATGTTGAACAACTGCACCAACAAATGCAGGATCTTCTACCCATGAAGCTTCTTTAAAAACAACCGATTTTATATCTGAATGATGACCACATAACTCTGCAATTTTACGTATTTGACCATTAGTATCTGTAAAAGTAGAACCTTTAAAATATTTTATATGAGGGCATAATTCAGTATCATCATGAGCAACATTTCCACAACAACTACAAATAGAAAATTCAATTTCGCACCCCATACTTAAAGTACATAATTCACCAGACACAATTGATTGAATTAAATTTTTATGTTTACGATGTGTAGCAACTAAAATATCAATGTAAATTGAATCTCCCAAATCACGGGCAATTGCATCAATAACTTTACCCTTTGATAAGGCGAGTATCTGAATATGTTCTAAATAATTCTCACCACCAATAAATGTCTTGAATGTATTAAGCAATAATTTTCTTTCCCATGAATCATCATTCCCATTTATATATTTCTGTGTATCTAATGTGATTGAATAATCATCAAACATTCGGTTTATTTCAAAACCATCTATGACTATTTTACCAATTTTTATATTTGGAAGAACTTCTGTATCTACAGAAGCTATGATAGTACAATGACTTAGAAGGTATTCAGAAGGTTTATATTGAGATAATAAATCATTATTGGCTGTACGATTTGAAAATTTAGTAGTACTTTTCTTAATCCATTCATCAATAGAAATAGAAGGGCATACAACACTTGCTTTTGCATATTTAGTAAAAGCCATTTTTATCTCCTAGAGGTTAAACCTAGTATTGAAAGCATCAAACCATGTATTTTCTAATAAATCATTTAGTGATGTGAGAATATTTTGAAGATCTTCAAAAGTTAAAAGATTTTCATTTTCTAAATAGAGTGAAAATGATTCATGTATGACTGAATATAATTCATCACCTGTGAGCCAAGAAATATATTCTTCAACCATAGAGATTAAATCTGTAACTTTTTCAGGTTCTAAAGATCTGAACATTTCATATTTTGAATCTTTTAATGCTAAAAGAATTTTATCAACCAAAATAGTAACTTCATCACCTGGAGGTAACAAGTATAATATTTTCTTAATTTCATCTTCATCAAATCCATCATTTTTGTATTCTTCAATCATTTTAAGAGCTGTGAATACCTCATCAAAATAAGTGACTCCAGCTCTAATCAGATATTCGTGGAATTCTTCAAGTGAATAAGTTTCAGAACGTTTACATCGAGCAGCTACACGACATGCAATAGATTCATTTGAAATACCATTGTTCAATACTTGAAGCTCCCAAAAATCGCCTACAAGAGATAATAAATTTGAACCGTCATCTGATAGTAGGTCAGCGTATTTTTTCTCAATAGAGGTCAATTTTGACAGTGCAGCAGTTAATGAACCACCAATGTCTTTGTAGTTCATTGATGTATCTAGGTCTGAATTTCCAAGGTCAGAATCAAACTCTTTAACAGTATTCCGTTGAATATCATGACGAGGAGCACGAATTCTTGGACTCTCTCTGAGAAGACGTTCAACTTCATCCTCTTCTTTTTTTTGAATATCCATAGGTTTGGACATAAGTTCTCCCCAAATATCAAATAGATAAACTTCACTACTGAATAAATAAATAAATAGTTTATTTAGATTTTAAATATGGAGAAAATTAATCGGCATCGCAATAAGAAGTAATTTGAAGGTCGATATGGTTAGGTATTCTACGACGAACACCTAATTCATCTTTTCTTTTTTTATGATACAAATCTATGGCTTGTTTACTAGCAGTAAAAATTTCTTTAGACAAAACTTTAAATGTTTCACCATTTATCACAACTTTAAATACTTTCATGTAATATATACTGAGTCTCCTTATTAATGTTAAGTATTTTTAAATACTTAACATTTTTGTACAGCATAGAACTTTTGAATCAAATCTAACATTTCTATATTCTCTATAGGCTCCAAATAGTTAACAACTAAACCTTCCCATGCAACCACAATATTCCCAGATAGATAATCTTGAATTATACCCACATCAGTTTCTGATTGTACTGAAATTAAGTATTCTGAACTATCACGTAATGGATGTATAAAAAAACCAATTTCCCCATCACAAGTGTTTATGTTCATATAACATGAAGGTATTTGAACACAATAAAATAAAAAACAATCACCATCAGGATTTTCCAATTCTAAAAAATCCACTTCACTATCATACACCCAAATTTTACCTTGCATGTTTAATTCAGATGAAAGAATTTTAGCATACTCACGAGTACCATTTGGTATTGTAACCCACGTAAATGATTCCACAGAATCTAAAGGTATGGGTTCTAATAAATCAATTATATTTTTTCGTACATAAATACGCTTAATCAACATCTTTAAATTCTCGTTTCAAATCTGAATCACTGATAATACTCAATTTGCGAAGTATACGTTCTGGATCTGAACGATAACGTTCTAGTAAACCTGATCGTGGGTCATCGTGTTTTATAAATGTTGTATATGCCTTCAACCATAAATCATTCCAAAAATTTTTATAAATAACTTTTTTTGGATCTACTTTATCAGGATTTCTATATCTCATCACACCGCCTAAATAATCATTAAATTTAAAATAAACTTTAATTTTTTTACCAGTCAAAGAAAAATAAAAATATTTAAATCCTTTTTTAAAACCTATCAGGTAACAAACTATACCAACTACAACAGCACCACATATTGACAGATATAACATATTCACCATGGAAAAGGAACAATACCTTTTGACTTATTCCATAAAAAATCTATAGAAGATAATGTGTTATTTATCCCTCTCCTTGAAATATCAGAGTAATCCACTTCATTTACTCTTGGTACATTTACTAATGTAAAATATTCTGTGTTCTTAGGGTTAGCTGCTTTAGCATAATCACGCCTTGCTCGATCAATCCTTGATATATGGAAAATAATATCATCCTTAGTAAGAGTATTTAGATAGTTTCTTCCAGATTCAATCCAATAATTTCCAGCAGGGATTACATCACGCCAGATAGGTTCAACATTTTCTAGTACATCTGTCATAGCAAAGATCCTTCACAGCCACAAACACCACATCTGCATAAAAGCATATGATTAGTTAACTATAGCATAAAATTATTAACAGATCAACGTCACAGATACTAACTAATTATCTATCTATCTACCCCTTCACCATTAATCCTATCTCACGAAATACATTATCCTACATTATATTGATATATATTTTTATTGTAGATCATATTTCTACCACTCAAATTTTTAAAATAAATTTTTAAAAGTCTCCTTTATATATATTATAATAATAAAAATATATTTTTCTTTTTAGTTTACCACCTCATAGGTGGTGAACAAAAAGAGAAGAAGAAGAAGAAGAAGAAACTATTTCTAATGAAGAAATTTCTAAAGGGAGGTAAGGAGGTAAGGAGGTAAGGAGGTAAGGAGGTAAGGAGGTAGGTAGGTAGGTAGGATTAATGGTGAAGGAGATAGGATTAATGGAGAAGGAGATAGGATTAATGGAGAAGGAGATAGGATTAATGGAGAAGGAGATAGGATTAATGGAGAAGGAGATAGGATTAATGGAGAAGGAGAT
>Ga0172381_10003075_pt1 | contig 17928 bp, 18 predicted proteins | sample Leawel6488metaG_FD_119754 | JGI IMG/M metagenome (GOLD analysis project Ga0172381, IMG submission 119754) | Leachate microbial communities from a municipal landfill in Southern Ontario, Canada - Leachate well 64-88 metaG | ecosystem: Engineered > Solid waste > Landfill > Unclassified | place... | reverse complement strand
ATTTACTGGAATATATGTAAGTAGGAATTTACTTAGACTTTTTATTAGAGATCGAAAGGAGAAAAAGAAATGAACTGGATGAAATATCGCTGGCTATATCTACTTATATCAGGAACATTAATCATTTCTGGCGTGTTCTCTATGTTTAAGTGGGGTTTTCAGGTGGGGATCGATTTTACAGGGGGGAGTCTTTTGGAATATAGACTTCCAGATGGAAGTATAAAAACTTTCAAAGAAAAATCGATTGATTCGGAAAGAAAGGTGGAGATTAAGTCAAACTTGGAAAAAGAAGTAGGGGGAAGTATTACTGAAGTAAGATTTGAGAATGTTGGACCGACAATAGGTGCGGAGACTCTAAAAAGGACAATATATGCATTGATAATTTCCACTGCCGCGATACTTCTTTGGGTTGCTTATCAATTTAAAAATCTAAAGTTTGGAATTTCAGCAACTCTAGCTACACTCCATGATAGTCTTATTCTTATTGGTAGTTTCTCAATCTTGGGTCATTTCTTTGGTGCTGAATTGGACTTTCTTTTTGTAACTGCACTTCTAACTATACTTTCATTTTCAGTGCACGATACAATTGTGGTATTCGATAGGATTCGTGAGATGCGCAAAAGTGGTATTGGAGAGATAACTGATCTTGCGGATGTGGCCGTGACAGAAACAATGGTGAGGTCAATAAATAATTCCTTCACAATTATCTTTATGCTTTTAGCTCTGATTCTCTTAGGCGGAGAGACTGTTAAATGGTTTGCTGTGGCACTTCTTATTGGTACTATTTCTGGGACTTATTCTTCACCATTTGTTGCGGTTTCCATTCTGGTAACCTGGGATGAACTCAAAAGACGTTTTAAGAAATAATACTGGTTAACATAAACGAAGAAGAATATTAAATTACGTTTAATAATTAGGCCTTTTTGGGAAGTGCTGCAAGTAGAGCTTCTTTTGTATTATCTATCTCCTTGTTTTCTACTTTTGTAAATAAATCTGCTAGTATACTTCCAACTTCCGGTCCGGGTTTTAGATTTAGTTCCTTCATCACATCATTTCCATCAATTTTCATATCATTTATTGAGAATGGTTGTTTTTGAACTTCCACAATTCTCTTTTTAAATTCTTCAAGTCGCCAAGAGGTCTCAGTTGCTCCTCCTCCAAGTCTATCTCCAACTCGAAGTGCAATCATGTCTTCAACATTTTCCAAGCCAACATTTGTGAGGAAGCGCCTAATGGCACTATCAGTCTGATTTTCATCAACTGTAAATTGATGCCAACGAATGAGTCTTATAAATTTATCCTTTTCTTTATTCGAAAAACGAAGGCGATCGGCAATGTTCTCTGCAATTTTTGTAGAAACCATTTCATGGTTATAAAAAGTAATTACACCCGTAGCTAGTTTTCTATAAGTCTGGGGTTTGCCTATGTCATGAATCAATGTGGCAAGGCGGGTAACGGGGTCCACCGATTTACAGTTTTTAAGGGACATTAAAAGATGATTTCCAACGTCGTAAATATGGTGTCTTCCAGGGGACTTTTGTTCAACTCCAAAACATTTTTCAAGTTCTGGCAAAATCTCAGCCATAAGACCTGAATTTTTGAAGTGTATTATGCCTTCATAGGGGTTAGGGGAGGCAAGAAGTTTAAAAAGTTCATCTTTTACTCTTTCTTTGGCGATTTTCCCTATTAGTGGGGCATTTTTCTTTATCGCCTCAAAAGTTTTTTCTTCAATTGTGAAATTGAGCTCCGCGGCAATTCGGACTCCTCTCATCATGCGAAGTGCGTCTTCGGAAAATCTAGCATCAGGGTCCCCAACAGCACGAATTAGTTTCTTATCTATGTCTTTTTGTCCATCGTAGAAATCTTTAACTACTGGTTTTCCTTTCTCATTCATTATTGCCATGGCGTTGATCGTAAAGTCGCGCCTTGAAAGATCTTCTTCAAGTGTTTTTCCCCAGGAAATGTTGTCGGGGTGGCGGGAATCGGAGTATCCTTGCTCTGTGCGGAAAGTTGTCACTTGGAATGGCTTCTCAAAATCATCCACAACAATACCAACTGTTCCAAATTCGTTATCATAAAATCCATCAGGGATTACCTTCATAATTTCTTCTGGGGTTGCATCTGTTGTGAAGTCCCAGTCATTGACGATTCTACCCATTAGGGCGTCACGTACAGCCCCACCGACGATGTAGACTGAGTGTCCCGCCTTTTCGAATTTCTCTAAAAATTCCTCTACTGATTTGGGTAGTAATATTTCCATGATAAATCAATTATATCATTAGCTTTTTATTACAGTTTTTCCTTAAAGTGTCATATACTTCTTTCTATGAAGCGTTGGGAGATTCTACAGGACGGGAAGATCAAAGATTCAGAAAAACTCATTAATATTCTACTTTCCAATCGTGGCTTAACTAAGAAAGTAGACAAAGATGAGTTCCTGGATCCAACAGATCCTATGAAGATATCCCTAGGATCTTTAGGTATAAAAGATGGGGAGATTGCCTTGGCAATTAAAAGGATTAAAAAAGCTAAAAAAGATGGGGAACATGTAATTATATATGGGGATTATGATGCTGATGGAATAACAGGTACGGCTACACTTTGGGAAACACTACATGAATTGGGAATATTTGTATTACCCCACATTCCAGAAAGATTTTCCGAAGGTTATGGACTAAATCTTGAAAGTGTAAAGAAACTCAAAGAGGAAGATCCAAAGCTTTCTTTGTTAATCACAGTTGATCATGGAATAACGGCAGGGGAAAAGGTTAAAGAACTCTCAAAGATGGGAATAGATATGATTATCACTGATCATCATCAAAAGGGAGAAACACTTCCTAAGCCACTGGCTCTTATTTACACTTCAAAAATATCTGGTTCTGCACTTTCTTGGTTTTTTTCTAGAGAAGTTGCAAAAGCCTTGAAACTTAAGGATTGTGAAGAAAAAATTGAGGAAAAACTTTTACTTGCAGCTATTGGAACTATTGCGGACCAACTACCATTAACGGGGCTCAATCGTTCAGTCGTCAAGTTTGGGCTAAAACAACTTAATGTTACAAAAAGACCTGGCCTTTTAGCACTTTTCAAAGAGGCTGGAGTTACCGAGATTGGCCCATATGAAGTAGGTTTTATGATTGCGCCACGAATTAATTCAATGGGACGCCTTAAACATGGGCTTGAATCTTTAAGGCTGCTTTGTACAAAGGATGGGGTAAAAGCGGGCCAAATTTCAGGAAATATTGCGCGTGTAAATACTGAAAGACAGAAGATAGTTGAGGAAGTTGTTGCCCATGCTCTTAGTGTTTCTGAAAAAGAAACACCAAATGTAATTGTTCTGTCTAATGAAAAGTATCACGAGGGAGTTATTGGTTTAGCGGCAGCAAGACTTGCCGAGAAATTCTATAGACCTGCAATTGTTCTTTCAATAAAAGGGGATATTGCCAAAGCATCAGCTCGTTCTATTTCGGGTTTTAATATAATCGAAGCTATTAGAAAACTTCAAAAATATTATATTGAAGGAGGGGGGCACCCTATGGCTGCTGGCTTTTCAATTAAGACTGAAAATATTGATATTTTTACAAAAAAAATAAATACTATTGCAAAGAAAATTCTTACAGATGAAGTCTTGCAAAGAAAACTGAAGATTGATTGTTTAATTGATTTCGATTTGATAAACGACAAGCTGTTGGAGGATTTATCGATTTTTGAACCAACTGGTTTGGGAAACCCTGGTCCTTCATTTGTAACTAAGGGTGTTGAACTAATGGATGTTAGAACTGTGGGGAAAGGGGCTAAGCATCTAAAGCTCAAAGTGAAACAAGGTGAACATATTTTTGATTCAATATTCTTTGGTGGGGGAGAAAATTACTCAAATATGTCACTTGGACAAAAAATAGATGTCGTTTATGGTATAGAAGAGAACATCTGGAATGGCAATCGTAGTATTCAGTTGAAGGTGAAAGATGTAAAACTTCATTGACCTATACATAAAAGTATTTCTAATATAGATTAAAACCCAATTCTGCATTAGAATATACTCATGGAAAGAAACCTTGTTATCGAAGTTGTAGACAAAGTTGGAGAAAAAGTCAGGCTTGAAGGTTGGGTAAATACTATTCGTGATCACGGCAAAATTACTTTTATAGACCTAAGAGACAGAAGCGGCGTTATCCAATGTGTTGGAGCAAATTTGGAACATGTCTCTCCGGAATCAGTGATTGAAATAGTGGGAATGGTAGCAGCTAGACCTGAAAAGCTGGTTAATTCAAAAATTAAAACAGGTGGTGTTGAGATTCAGATAGAGGAATTGAAAGTGATAAGTCCTGCGGCTGAATTGCCATTTGATATAGGTACTGAGGATCTAAATCTTGACCTTCCTACACTTTTAGATTTTCGTTCTCTTACCCTACGCCACAAAAAACAGCAAGCAATCTTTAAGTTGCAGGCGGTCCTTATTAATGCATTTCGTGAAGCTCTTACTAAAAAGGATTTTGTTGAGTTCCAGGCCCCTTCAATTATTTCTTCAGTTCCAGAGGGAGGGGCGGAAGTTTTTAAGGTTAAATATTTTGATCATGAAGCGTATCTTTCTCAAAGCTCACAACTTTATAAGTCTTTGTTGGTGGGAATTTTTGAAAGGGTTTTTAGTGTAAACAAAGTTTTTAGGGCAGAGCCTTCAGTTACAACTCGTCATATAACAGAGGTAACTAGTCTTGATGCGGAATTTGGATTTATAGATGATTGGAAGGATGTGCTTGAGATGGAAGAATATGTGATTCGTTATATATTCTCAGAAATTGAGAAGGAGTGTTCCGAAGAATTGGCACTTTTTGGTGCTACTGTTCCAAAACTTTCGGACAAAATTCCACTACTTAAGCTACGCGAAGCACAAGAAATTATTTTCAAAAGGACGGGCCGCGACTCTCGGGAGGAAAAAGATTTATCACCAGAGGATGAGCGTGAAATTTGCAGGTGGTCAGCGGAAGAAAAAGGAAGTGACCTGGTATTCATTTCCCACTTTATAACAAAGAAGAAGCCTTTCTACGTTTATCCGGATCCAGAAGACTCAACTTATGCTTTTTCAGTTGATTTGATTGGTCGGGGAGTTGAATGGTCAAGTGGTGGACAGAGATTACACAAATATGAGGATATTGTTAAAAATGTTCACGAATGGGGTTTAAAGGAAGAAGATGTTGAGCTTTATTTACAGTCATTTAAGTTTGGGGTTCCTCCACTTGGAGGTTTTGCACTTGGTGCAGAACGTATGACTATGCATATATTGGGTCTTAAAAATATCAGGGAAGCATCACTTTTTCCCAGAGATATGGAAAGGATAGATACTAGGTTATCCAGATGAAGCTTCATATAGATAAAAACTATTTTTTGTATTTGGTTATGATTGTATTTATTTTTATTTCTACAACAGCGCTATCTATGAGTAAGAAAGTGACAGACGAAAGTAAAAGTTATCCTTCTACCCCGTTGATATCAAAAAAGTTTCCAGACAATCCAGTTCTAAAAGATGGAAGTTCGTACCCAGTTCTATCTGCTCAAGGAGTAATTGTTGCTGATCTAGGTTCAGGTGTAACTCTTTATGAAAAGAATCCCGATGCGGCACTTCTTCCTGCATCAACAACAAAAATTGTAACCGCATTAGTTGCAATGGACGCATATTCTCTTGATGAAGTTTTGGTTGTTCCAAAAGGTGTAAATGTTGAAGGACAGAAAATGGGGTTATATGTAGGTGAAGAAATGCGTGTGGAAGACCTTCTTTATGGTCTTTTGGTATATTCTGCAAACGATGCTGCAATGACTTTGGCAACTGATTATTCAGGAGGATATGATGCATTTATTCTTGCAATGAATGAAAAAGCAAAAGAGTTATATATGACAAACTCGCATTTTGAAAACCCTGTGGGATTAGATGGAAACACCCAATCAACAACTGCTAAAGATTTACTTCGCGCATCAGAGGTAGCAATGAGAATTCCTGAGTTTGCAAAGATAGTTGGTACAAAGTCGATCGCCCTTGCAGACGCAACTGGAAAAACAAAATACAATCTTTCAAATGTAAATGAACTTTTAGGAAATGTTCCAGGTGTACTTGGAATCAAAACTGGCTGGACGGAAAATGCTCGCGAAAACTTAGTCACCTTTGTTGAGCGAGATGGACATAAACTAATAATAGTTGTTCTTGGAAGTCAGGACAGATTTGGAGAAACTAGGGAACTTATTGATTGGACATTCGGTAGTTATGAATGGCAGGGAGTTAGTTTTCCTCAGAGCATTACCCTTTAATTATCCGTAGCAGTAGGTGTCGCCGATGGAGTTGCAGGTTCAGGTGTCATCATCGGTGTTGCCACTGGAGTAGGCGTTGCTGCCGCTTGATAGTAGTCAGCAGTAACCGCTGGAAGATAGGCAAGGAATCCATTATCTCCCTCAAAGACGTAAATAGGTTGGAAGTATTCAGTGTCTGCATCTGGATCAAAATAAGCAAGATGTACCCGTCTGATCTTTAATGTATCACCGTCTTTGTTCAGTCCCAGACTGGCTATAAATCCCCCTCCGCTTTGTAATTCAGCAAAAGCATCGGTTGGTGTTTTTATGGGGTAGGTCGAAAATTGTGATTCATCAACTGCGTGATAATGGTATTCGGAGGCAATAATCTGTTGAGCTTGGTTTCTGGAGCCACTTATTATTGCCCAAACATTTCCTTGATTTGGATTTCCAGTCATGCTTGGTAAATTGTCGTAATCTTTTCTGAACAAATTTATTTTTACAAAATTTGCCTCAGAAAGGGATATTGCACTGGTAAGTTCACCGTTTGAAATTTTGAGGAAGTCGTGAGTTGTTGGGCCAGTTAAGTCTATCGGAAGCATATTGGCGTCTTCAAGAAAAGACTTAAAATTAGAAGTTGCCACTTCGGCAACTGGAGGCTTTGCATTGATAGGAGACTCATCTGCTATAAGGTCATAGCTAATTGAAAACGTACTAGTAATGATATTCATCTGTAAAGTAGATGGGTAATTACGATTGGTAAATTTATAAACTGTCTCCGAAGCTTGTTGCACATTGGCACTAAAACCAAGTGCTGAGGCTTTACTTTTTGCTGCGTCAAGGGAAAGTAAATTAGCACTAGTTTTAGGCATAAAGTACACTTTTGCTTGGGTTGGGATATCTGTTGGGAGTCCTCCATCTGGGGTTTCTAATGTGTAGATGATATTTGCCGTAACACCATTCTTAGGGAAAGGAATAGGAGTCAGTCTTCCGAATTTTACAGTCGGGGCTGGAGTGGGGGTTGGAAAAACCTTTTTGTATATCTTGATCCCCGCGTCAAGAAATATTCTTCCGATTATAAGGAATAGGATAAGGAAGATTCCGTATTTAATTGTCTTTCTAGCAACGATAGCTGTACTTGTTAGTGTGGCCATATGTACATTCAATTATAACAGCATTCAAGAACAAGAAACTATATGCTAGAATTGAAGCTATGGAAAAGATTAGAACAAGGTTTGCCCCAAGTCCTACTGGATCTATGCATATAGGGAATTTAAGGACGGCTTTTTATGCCTACGCTCTCGCAAAACACGAGGATGGGGACTTCGTATTACGTATTGAGGACACCGATAAAAAACGAGAAGTCGAAGGTGGGGTTGAGGACATTAAAGATTTACTTTCAATTTTTGGGATCAAGTGGGATGAATTTTATTTACAATCTGAAAGACTAGACCTTTATAAAAAGGCTGCGGAAAAGTTAGTAGCAGAAGGACACGCCTTTTATTGCCAATGTGAGGCTAAAAATGCAAAAGAAGATGGTTTTTCTAGTAGTTTACGTGATCCATGTCGCGACAAAGGGTTAACTTCAGGTGCGATAAAACTGATGGTACCTGATGATGAAGAAATAAAGTTCAAAGACTTCATCTTAGGGGAGGAAGTTTCATGGCATTCACCAGTGGTATTTGATGCAACTCTTCTTAAGAGTGATGGATTTCCAACTTATCACTTGGCGGTTGTCGTTGATGACCATGATATGGGAATAACACATGTGTTAAGAGGTCATGATTGGCTCCCGTCTACTCCAATACACCTATTGATTTACAAATATCTCGGCTTTGATGTCCCAGAAATTGGGCATTTGACTGATATTCTAGATCCCGAAGGTGGAAAACTTTCAAAGAGAAAAGGTAGTACATCTGTCCGCGGACTTCTGGGCGAAGGGTATTTACCTGAGGCACTTTTTAACTTTGTGATTTTATGTGGTTGGGCACCAAAAGATAATAAAGAGCTTTATAGTCTTACTGAATTTGTAAAAGCATTTGATAAAAAAGGTTTTCAGAAAGCGAACCCAATTTTCAACAGAGACAAACTTGATTGGTTTAATGGACAATATATAAGGACACTTTCAGATGATGTTTTAAACTCAAAATTTGAGGCTATAAGTACTGGTTTTTCGGAACTTTCTAAAGATAAACAACTTGCCATAACCTCTCTAATTAAAGATAGAATTGTGAAGATTTCAGACATGGAAAATATTGCAGGATTTTTTTGGAATGACCCAGAGGTGGACAAAAGTTTGTTTGGGGAAAATTATAAAGAGCACTTAGATTTTGCAGTCATGGTCATAGAATCGCTAAAGGATTGGAATTTAGAAACTCTAAATGAAAAACTTATGGAGGGTATCAAGGAGAAAGGTTTCAAAGTGGGAGACTTTTTTATGACCCTAAGAATCGCAATTACTGGAGTGAAATTTACTCCTCCAATAAACGATTCAATTGTGATTTTAGGTAAAGAAGAAACCCTAACTCGACTAGGTCGAGTAGTCTAATTAACAATCGAATAATGATTCAATCTGCCAAACATACATATCCAGTCAGTTCAGGGAATGGATATGATCCTGAATATATTCTCAATAAACTTCGGCTAAAAAGTCTTAAAGCAGAGCGTGATCTTTTTGATAAATATCCCAAAGTTCAAAAGTTTTTGGAAGATAGAGGAATTGACCTTGGAAAATTAAGAACACATTCAGCAAGGGTAATTACAACAGGGGCCATCACGGGAAGTTTACTTTTTGCAAACCCTAGTGTTTCGAAAGAACTACCAGTGGTTGCATCAATTATAACTAATCTAGACCAAGATACATTGGACACCGGAAACTTTATAAATCAAGAAACACTCCTAAAAGCCTTGAGGGAAATCTTACCAGAAAATACTAAACCTTTAGATAGGAGTCAAGAAAAGGCACTTGAACAGGTAATTAAGGAAACTACAGGCATTAGTACGAAAGCAAATCTTGAGGGGGAACACCTAAATACTACTTATGGATACATTGGTCTTGAGCAACATTTAGCAAGATATCCAGGCGATTTTGTTGATTATATGGCACCAGGACGTGGAGCATGGGGATACTTTGCATCATCAAAAGCAACACTTACCCCATCTGACATCGAGCGGGAAAAATGGTATGTTGTTGTGCAAACCCTTTATTTGCCAGACTGGGAAAAACGTCTTTCCTACCTTAGGGATTGGTATAAATATAGGAAGGTAATGGTGGTAAACACCGTCAATGGAAATGCAGTTGTTGGAGACATTGCGGATGCAGGCCCTGCTGCTTGGACAGGAAAACAGTTTGGAGGAAGCCCTGAGGTTATGAATTCCTTGGGTGGTGCCAAATACACAAAGGGTAAAGTATTGGTATTTTTTGTTGACGATCCGGAAAATAAGATTCCTTTAGGTCCTGTGGATTATAATAATGTAAAAGGCTTGGGTGTTAAAATGGTTGAAGCATAATTATGAACGATAAAAATAACATTGCGAGAAATTTAGATAAGGTGAATGATCTCTTGAATAAACTCTATCCAGAGCCTGAGGAAAAAATGGAAACATGGAAAGAGATAGATAAAATTGTCAATAGTCGTTTTTTGATGAAAGCACTCGATATACTTCCTGAAGAAAACCGTGAAGAATTTGTCGAATTATTTACAAGTTCCCCAGATGACGAAGAAAAGATATTCGGATATTTGGAAGAAAAAGGCGGAAAAGATACAAGAGAGGATTTGACTAATTTATTGTCTGACATTTCTCAAGAGCTGGTGCATGATTTGGTTCCCCCCCGCGATGAGATAACTGCGGAATTGACAGTTGGAGAGATGAAGGAACCCGTTAAATAATATGGACAATCATTTTGGGGGAGTAATTTGGACAAATCATGCTTTAGATCGCCTCCGTGAAAGAGGAATTAAGCAGGGTGACGCATGGGCAACTTGGAACCGTCCAGAAAAATCATATAAAGCAAATCTTCACAAGGGAGACGCTGCTTGGAGATACTATAGAACTTATGGTGATGAGAGGATTGAGGTAGTTGCAAAAAAAAATGAGAAAGGTGAGTGGGTAATTATTTCAGTTTGGAGTGATCCAGTATTTGCTTCCAAAAATACAAAAAAGATCACAATCTCCAAAAAGTATAAGGTCTCTTTCTGGCGCTGGCTGTACAATTTAGCCTTTAAGGTTTAGAATATTATCTTTGAAGGTAAACATTATGAAAAAATTATTTAAGAAAAAATGGTTTAGGTGGGTTCTAATAATTGTAGTCGTTGTAGTTCTTGGGATTGTCATTTTTGGCGGTAAAGGAAAAAAGGAAACAGTTACGGCAACTGTCCAAAAAGGTCAGATCAAAGAGGAGCTTATCCTTACAGGTTCAATAAAGGCTGATAAACATGTAGTACTTTATTTCCCTACCGGTGGAAAAATTGCCTGGGTTTCTGCTAAAGAAGGGGCTTGGGTCAAAAAAGGGCAAGCTTTGACTTCACTTGATAAAACAGTTCTGAACGCCGCATATATGCAGGCATTGAATAATTATAGAAATTATCAAGCTGCTGCAGAGAATACTCTGGACATTGTGAAGGACCATTCAAGTGATGAAACCTTTGCACAAAAAGCTACTAGAACTGCAGCCGAAGTTGCACGGGATAATGCATATGATGCTTTAACTGCCGCTCAATACAATTTAAATAATGCAACTCTTTATGCACCTTTTGAAGGTTTCATCACATCACTTCCTTTCCCAAGTCCTGGAGTTAACGTTAGTCCTGCCGATGCACAAGTAGAACTTCTTGATCCAGCGAGTTTATATTTTGAGGTAGAAGCAGACCAAAGTGAAGTTACGAGCATTAAAGAAAAAATGCCTGTCAGTATGGTCCTTGATTCATATAGAGAGCAAACCTTTTTGGGTATAGTTTCATTCGTCAGTTATTCTCCAAAAGCTGGTGAGGCAAGCACTATTTATAAAGTAAAAGTAGAACTTGAAAAGAATTCACTTAACGACTTAGAGCCCCGCATCGGAATGAGTGGTGACGCAAGATTTGTGTTGTTTCAAAAAGACGATGCTCTCATTGTCCCATCACGTTTTGTAAACTCAGACAAGGATGGAAAATATGTTAATCTTGGAAAAATGGGAAATAAAGTAAGAGTAAGTGTTGGGATAGAGGGGGAAAATGATATAGAGATAACAAGTGGAGTAAAAGAGGGTGATATCCTCTTCGATTAATAACCTCAATGATAAATTTGGAAAATGTGAGTAAGACCTACGAACTTGGTGAAGAAAATGTTGGGGCTGTCAAAAACGTAAACCTCACCATAAAAGAAAAAGAATTCGTTGGTATTATGGGAACTTCTGGGAGTGGAAAATCTACCCTTATGCATATTATTGGACTTTTGGAAAAACCCACTCACGGTAAGATAATCATGAATGGTCGCGACGTCAGTAAGCTTTCAGATGACGAACTCTCAAAAGTGAGGAATAGGGATATAGGATTTGTCTTTCAATCATTCAACCTAATATCAAAGTTTACCGTGATGGAAAATGTACTTCTTCCTACTCGTTATGCTAAAGACCCAATCAAATATGATGTGACAAAAAAAGCAGAAGAGCTCCTTAAGAAATTTGGGATCTTAGATAGACGCGATTTTTTCCCAAATAAGATTTCTGGGGGACAACAACAAAGGGTGGCTATTGCGAGAGCCCTTATTATGAATCCTAAAATAATTTTAGCTGATGAGCCAACTGGGAATTTGGATAGTAAGACAGGGGATGAGATTTTGGACATTTTATCAAATTTGAATAAAGAGTTTGGTGTTACAGTCATTTTAGTTACCCACGAACATGATATTGCAGTAAAAACAAAAAGACAGATATACATTAGAGATGGCGAGGTTGTGGAAAAATATTTATAAAATGATGAAATTAAAAGAGTATCTACACTTAGGTAAATCAGCTCTAGAAGATTTTAAAAGAAATAAGGTCAGAACAGCTCTAACCTCACTTGGAATTTTAATTGGCGTTATGTCAGTAGTGCTTCTGATTGCACTAGGGCTTGGGCTAAAAAATTATATTTCAGACCAATTCGAAAGCATGGGGGCAAATTTAGTTATGGTAATGCCAGGAAGCGGCTTCTCGGGAACTTCAGGTGGAGCAGGGACTCTTGGTGGAGCAAGTTTTGATGAAAGAGACGTAAATAGTCTTAAAAGAATAGATGGAGCAAAATATATTGTCCCAATTTTTATGAAATCTGCAGGAGTTGATGCAGGTGGAGAAAAGAAAAGTGCATACATAATGGGAGTAAATGAAGATTATTTTGGTTTAATGAATAAAAATCCCAGCTCAGGAGAATTTTTTACAAAAGCTGATGTTGCAGCTGGAACAAAAGTGGTGGTATTAGGAAACAAACTTGCAGAAGAACTTTTTGGTGATCCAGATGGTGCAACTGGTAAGACTGTAAAGTTTGAAGGGTTAAGAGTCAAGGTAATTGGAGTTATGGAAAAAACTGGAGACGCACAGCAGGACAATGGCGTGACCATTCCATATAGAACAACTTTTGGAAGTTTAAATCCCAACAAAACTTTTTGGTCTATTTATGTAGGTGTTGAATCAAAAGATGATGTGGAGAGAGTAAAAGGAGAAGTAAAGGATGCGCTTCTAAACAGATACAAAGAAGACGACTTTTCTGTCACTGAGCAATCAGAAATTCTTTCTACGGTTAATCAGATATTTGGAATAATCAATACTGTTCTTGTGGCAATTGGCTCAATTTCTCTTCTTGTAGGTGGAATTGGAATAATGAATATTATGTATGCAACTGTTACCGAGCGTACTAAAGAAATTGGAATAAGGCGTGCTGTTGGTGCTACTCAAAATGACATAATGATTCAGTTTTTAACGGAGAGCTTGATTCTTTCTGTCTTTGGTGGGGTGGCTGGGCTAATTCTTGCCTCACTAATTGTTCTAGTTGTGAGATTTTTCTTCCCCGCATCGATAAACTTTTTCTCGGTACTAATTACTTTCTTGATATCATCTGGCATTGGAGTTTTCTTTGGAGTATTTCCAGCTCGCCGCGCCTCTCGACTTTCACCAATCGATGCTATTCGTTATCAATAAGAGTTTGGGGATCTTTCCACTACTCGAGACGAAACCCTTGTGAAGTTCCATAATCTACAAAACCATTCATATCCAGGACTGTCTTATCTATCTTAGAATCTTTAAATCCAGTTCCTTCAAGTGTTGATCCAACAAAATTACTTTCTTTCAAATTACATCGTTCAAAAATTGCACTAGTTAAGTCTGAGTCCCTAAAACTTACTTTTTCTAGATCACAAAAGACAAATACAGATCCTGTTAGATTGGTATTGGAGAAAATACATGTTTTTAAAATAAATTTTTTCAATTCACTTTTGCTTGCACCCTTAAGTTTCTGGAAAATACAATTTTTAGCAATAGACTCAGAAAAATCACAGTTAGAAAGAGAAGTGTTTCCAAAGTCCAGAGAGTTTAGTTTGCTGCCAGGGAATTTACAGTCAAAAAAACTAACCAGTTCAAGAAAACTTTCAGAAAAATCACATGACTTAAAAGTACATTTTGAAAAGTTTGTAAATCGGAAAGTAACACCAACAAATTTACATGATTCAAAAGTTATTTCAGTGAAGTCTTGACCTTTTAGTTTTTCTTCAGTAAATATTTTACTTCGCAGTATCATTGCAGCATTACTTTACTTTAGTTTTTTAATATCTGCAATGATTTCAGAAGCATGGGTTAGAGGATTTACCTTCTCATACTTTTTAACAATCTCTCCTTTAGGGTTAATTAGATAAGTATTTCTCAACGTTCCTTCAAACTCCCTGCCCATGAATTTTTTCTTGCCCCAGGAATCATACGCCTTGATTGTTTTCAGAGATTCATCACTTAAGATCGGAAAATTTAAACTGAATTTATCAGCAAATTTTTTATGTGAGGTTACAGAATCTTTAGAAATTCCCACTATTTGTACTTCCATGCTTTGCAATTCATGGAAAGAGTCTCTGAAGTTGCAAGCCTCTTTGGTACACCCTGGAGTATTGTCTCTAGGGTAAAAATAAAGCACTACCCATTTTCCTTTGAGATCAGAAAGTGTCCATAATTTTCCGTCTTGGTCTTTAAGACTAAAGTTGGTTGCTATCATATACTTAGTTTTAACCTTTTTGTACTTTCTTTTGCAAGTACTGAGATTTTCTTACTGAGCCAACCTGTTAAATACTTTACCTTGTTTCTATCTTCTACATTACCTGTTAAATTGATCGGTTTTCCAATACTCATTGCATAGGGACCTTTAAAATACCACTTACCCCATTCTTGAACTCCTTTGATAACAGACTTTATCCACCTAACATTCTTTTTTCTAACACTGATTCCTATTGGAATAATTGGTTTTCCTGAAAGAAGTGCAAGTCTAATGGCTCCCGTCTTTGGCTTTTTGATTTTATTTAGGAACTGACTTAGGTCTCCTTCAATAAAGACTATTACAGTGATTCCACTTTTTAATTTTTCAAGTGCTTTTTCAAAGGCTATCTTTCCACCCATTTTGCCTACCGGAATATGACCTGCTAGGTGTAAGTACTTTCCAAAAATTGGAACATCAAAAAGCACATCTTTGATTAAGACCGCTGCCTGCCCGTTAGAAATTGAAGTTAGAATAAAGGGATCTATCGTTGTTGGGTGATTAGCCACAATTATTTTTGCACCTTTTGGGATACCCTTATGTCTTGAAATATCCATAGTAAACATTATTTTTGAGTACGCGCCTACTAAACATCCTCCTACTTGGTAAAGTAAATTCTTAATTGTATTTTTTGTCATGTCTTGAACCTTTAAGTATAGACCTTTTCCTAAAAGTTCCAAAAGACTGGGGAAGTTGAAAATGAGGAAACTATGATTGTCGATGGATTTAAAGGCCATATTAAATCCACATCAAAGCTCACTATTACTCTTTATCTCAATGGCTCCGTCTTCTTCAATAGAGTAGAAATAACCAATTAATCTTTCCGTTTTCTTCGAAAAATAGAGACGTATAGGTATTAGTAGATTATAATTAAAACATGAAGGTTACTCAAAAAATATTTTTAGGCATTGGACTACTATTAGTTACTCTCGCTTTTATTATTCTAAAACCAAATGTCAGTCCTTCTATTCAAAAGGTAATCACTTCAAATACAAATCCACTAAGCATAGAGTCTTTAAGAAATGGCTCGTATCCTGGAAGTGATATAAAAATAGAGGAAACGTTAACACCCGAAAAAACATATAATCGTTACATCGCTTCTTATATGTCTGATGGTTTTAAGATATATACACTTTTACTTGTTCCAAATATGGAGAAACCAAAAAGTGGTTTCCCTGTGATAATTCTCAATCATGGTTATATTATTCCTCAAAAATATACACCTGACGGAAACTACGTTGCCTATACTGATGCTTTTGCCCGTGCTGGCTATATAGTTTTTAAGCCAAGTTACAGGGGACATGGTAAAAGTGAAGGTGCTCCAACTAGTGCCTATTTTGCCCCTGATTATGTAATAGATGACCTAAACGCAATTGCTTCAATAAAAAAATATAAAGACGCAGATGGCGAAAGGATTGGAGTTTGGGGTCACTCAATGGGAGGAAATATTACCCTTAAAGACTTGGTCATTAGTAAAGATATAAAAGCTGCTGTGATTTGGGGTGGGGTTGTGGCTCCTATTAATGACATTATTAATAATTGGCAGGGAAGAGTTTCTTACAAACCAGATCCACTTGACCTTCAGTTAAGAAATCAAAACAGAGATTTTCTTTTGACGAACTATGGAACTCCTTCTAGAAACCAAACATTTTGGAATTCAATAGATCCAAATAATTACTTACAAGATATAATAGTTCCAGTTCAAATAGATGTGGGGTTATCTGATAGCCAGGTTCCACCAGACTTTTCAACAGGTCTTTACACCAGACTCAAATCATTGGATAAAACTGTTGAGTATTTTGAATATCCCGGGAGTAATCACGATATAAATCAAAGCTTTTCAATGGCAATGGGGAGAACAATCAGTTTTTTTGATAAATATTTAAAATAGAACTACTTTAGGGTGCACTATTTATATATAATCCTCTAAATGAAAGAACGCATTAAATCAATCGACTCACTAAGAGGATTGGCAATCTTGGCAGTTATACTAATCCATACAACTACTCGTACACTTGAGGCCTCTCATTTTAATTTAGTAGGTTTTTCTTGGACTTTGTTTTTAAATCAGGTGGTGCGTTTTGCAGTTCCACTTTTTATAATTATTTCTGGTTTTGTTCTTGAAACAAGTGCTAGGGAAGAGAATTACTGGTCGTTTATAAAAAGACGTTTTTCTAAGATTTTCATTCCCTATATATTCTGGAGTTTGTTTTATTATCTTGCTGTCTATAACAATAATAATGATAGCTTAGTAAAAGTTTTTTTGACGGGGAATGCTAGTTATCAGTTGTATTTTATTCCTGCCCTACTAGTTTTTTATTTACTATTTCCCCTTGTGCATAAAAGGATTCAAAAATTCTCAAGTAAAACAAGTTTTATTGTGATATCAGTTGTGGGTTTGATTTTGCTTTGTAAAAACTACTATATCAAGGCAATTGACTTGGGAGATGAAGTTAATGCAATTATCCTTGCGTACCCATATTTCATAATTGGAATTTTAGCTGCTCGAAACAAAGAATTTATCGATAAATTTGTTAACAAGTTTAAACTATTTTTGTCCATACCTACGGTACTTTTAGCATTTTATGTTTTTTGGGAGGGGAGAAGTCGCTATCTTTTGACTGGGAACTATCTATCCTACTATTCTCAATGGAGACCAAGTGTATTCTTTTATTCTCTTTTGATTGGCTTAACTTTTTATTATATATTTGAACATACTAAATTTAGAGATTCTTTTGTGTCAAGATTTTCCAAACATTCATTCTTTGCATTTTTTGTTCACGTCTCAGTATTGGAGACTATCTGGAAATTTATAGGCATTAAATTATTTTATGTTACAGGTACAATCGGAGGAAAAATTATTTTTGACCCCCTGTTTTTTGGAACAGTAGCTTTTATCTCATTCTTAATATCTAAATTAGTCCACAAAATTCCAAAATCAGTTAAACTTCTTGGCTAGTGTGTTAGCATTAAATAATGAAGACTAAATTAATTAGCAAAATTATAATCCTCACTCTTGTATTTTTTGCCGGTTTTCTAACAACTAAAAATTATATTTTACCTAAGATGGCTGGAGAAAAAGTATCTATTGTAAATATAGTTGTTCCCAAAAAAGAAGTCATGGGTTTCTTGCCTTATTGGCTAATTAGTAGTGCAAGTACTGATTATTCAAAATATATTACAAATCTTACATATTTCAGTTTAACAGTGGGACCCGATGGTGCTATTGAAAAATATACCAATCCAGGGGAAACCGACCCTGGTTATTTTTCATTAACGAGTGGAAAGGCAGATACTCAACTTGCGAGTGCAAAGGAACACGGGGTTATCCTCTCACTGTCTGTTTTTACTGGGAACGACAAGAATATTGCCGAATTGTTAAACGATCCCGCCTCCAGTGCCAAGAATT
>Ga0172381_10003074_pt1 | contig 17929 bp, 32 predicted proteins | sample Leawel6488metaG_FD_119754 | JGI IMG/M metagenome (GOLD analysis project Ga0172381, IMG submission 119754) | Leachate microbial communities from a municipal landfill in Southern Ontario, Canada - Leachate well 64-88 metaG | ecosystem: Engineered > Solid waste > Landfill > Unclassified | place... | reverse complement strand
CCCGGCCCGGCCCGCCATAGCCGGGCCTTTTTCGTGCGCGGGCGGGGTCTACATTTTTGTAGAACATAGCGGGGGTGTCTACAATTTTGTAGACAAGACCCCTCCACCTACGAATTTATTCGTACATTGCCCCCATCCCGACCACACACCCCCTCTATAACCACCTCTACCCGTCCAATTCCCCAGACGCCCGACGAATCCCTAGGGAAACGCTAGGGGGCTCACACGCTCCAAACAGGCTTTTTTTGTGGGTACCCCTTTTATCCCTATTAACAACGAGACAAAAGGGTAAGCATATATTAGAGCATCTATCTACAGAGCCTATACCCCCATATAACCACAATAACAGCACGAGTATAACCAAAACACCCTTGTACCCACCGCACGCAGTACAGTATGACCTATTTTTGAAAATTTCTTGCCCACCAAAAAAAAATGCCCAAAACAAGCCCCCGCCCCCCAAAAAAACGGCCATCCTGCGCGCCCAGCGGGGAACTGCCTTTACCACCTTATAAAGAGGCCACCGATGACAAAAACCTATCAAAACCACGCCCGATAACACTAAATCACGCCCAATAACAAAAAGTTAGCGAGAATCTTCCAAAAAGACCCCCTAAAAGCAACCGTTCCTGGGGTATAATAGAGAGGCTGTATAGTCTACAACCAGCAACACTAACCAAGACCGAAGGAGAACACCATGCAACCAACAACAAGAGAGAAAGTACGTGAAAGAGCAAAGAGAAATGCCTCTGGTCCGAGACCGAACATAGCCCAGTCGATCACCTGCCCGCGCTGTGAGCAAACCAAGCCCCCTGGTAGCTATGTGCTCAAAAGCCACTATTGCTGCACGTGCCGTAGCGAGCTGCGCCCACTGCTACGCTACCCATCGTACCAGATCGACCGCGACGGCAACGTATGGAACAAGTACGGCCGCCGTATGGCTATCCAACGTCGCGGCGTGTACAAGACCGTGCGGATATGCCACAACGGCACACCCCATGAGATATCAGTGCCGAAGGCAGTACGAGAGGCATGGGGGCCGGAGCGCAATGACTACCGGGTCCAACACTGCCACTATGTCTTCCCCGATGGCCGCTCTTGTGAGAACGCGCACACCCTTAGCGATGGACAAAGCCCGCTATTTCGGCCGGAGCATAAGTTCTGCCGATACTGTGAGGATACCCGCCTACGGCCGATTCGCGGGTTCCCGCTCTACATGATGGATAAACACGGGCGGGTGTTCAACCGGTATACCGGCAGGCGAATCAAACAGCAAAATACCAGCGGCATAGTACTCCGTGACGCCGACAAGTCGCCCCGGTGCCTGTCCCTGCCACGTCTGATCCTCTGTGTGTGGGGCGATAACCCACCGGGGACCGGTTGGGACGACCCCGCCGGAAGCTACGTCGTTCATCACAAGGACGGCAACCCGTACAACAACGACCTCGATAATCTGGAATGGCGGCACTTCAGGGCGCACACCCCGCCGCCCCCACACGTCGCCACCGATGAGCAGGAGGGCCGCTGATGAGCCTTTGTAGCTTTGTCCACCCAAACACCGGCAGACCCTGTAACAAGCCCACAAGCCGCGATAGCGGGTTCTGCCCGTGTTGTCTACGCGATCAGCTACGGCCCGCGCGCAGCCTAGTCCCGGGATACGTGGCCGATAGATACGGGCGTGTATATCGGCGGGCCGATGGACGGGAGATAGGCACGGCCACAGGTCAGACAGTATGCGGACGGACGCGGGCTAGCACGATTCTATCAGCATGGGTGCCGAAACCAGAGCCAGACCCCGCCGGGGATTGGCACGCCTACCAGAAGGTCAAGGGACTAGGCTCGCGCCGGTACTGGTTGGTTAACCTCGAGTGGCGATATGCCGGACCGAAAGAGCCCCGCCCGTATCGCCCCGATCAAAAAAGTGAAAATTCCGCTTGACACGCCGCCCGACATAGTGTATACTCTACACAGTGGACGACATGTCCGAAACGGATCGAACAGTGTTGGGGAGTAGCGACGATGGCAACCAGTTTGAATGACATCAATGTTCACAGGGCAAACGAGGCGATTGCGGAATCAGTAATTGATGCAGCACGTAAACGCGGATGGATAGTGCGACGCAATCAATCCTCTGCTCGGACAGGACATTTTGACGGCTATCACCGATATGTGGTACTACGGAATTCGCCCGACCGGATTAGTCATTCCATACGCTCCCGGCATTGCGTAGGATACGCAGAAGCCCGATTTTCGCGGGAATTTCTCCCCAGTATTAGGGGAGAGCGTATGGCGTTGGAACAACTATTACAACAAATAGCTTGACACGCCCCCCGCCCATAGTGTATACTCTACACAGTGGGCGGTAAGCCCGGAACGGATCAGAATCAATATCGAGGAGTAGCAAGCTATGGACGCTTACATCTACAACGCCGATATCTACTGTGACGACTGTACCCACGATATCATGGCCGGTATTATGCGGGGCACGGACACCGGCGATAGTTCCGACTACCCGCAAGGCCCGTTCGACAACGGCGGCGGGGAAGCTGATTGCCCGCAGCACTGCGGCGCTTGCGGTGTATTCTTGGAGAACCCGTTGACGGCGGACGGCTACGATTACGTGCGGGAAGCGTTGGCCGACGGTACGGGCGATAGCGACGTGCTTGCGGAATGGCGGGCGTTCTATGACTACCTGGGCGACGACGACGACGACGACGAATAACCCACTACCCCCACGCCCTGCCCCTACGGGGCCGCCGGGCGCGTGTGTAGTGGCAAACCGAAACCGAACATAACGGGAGTAACTAGCTATGGCTATGCGAATGTATCTGGAATCGGACGAGTGCGGGCGCGAGTATTTCGGTGTAGCGGAAATGGACTTTATGGCGCTATGCCGTACGGCCCACGATACTACGGCCGACGACGGTATTGTGCGCCGGGTCGGTATCGAGTACGGCCCGAACGACGACGAGTAACCACACTGCCCCCGATTCAGGGCCGTTATCCGACGGCCCATTGTCGGATACAGTGACCGAAACCCTATTGAGGAGTAGCGACGATGAAAACCCACACCGTAACCACGTACAGTTTTGACGAACTATCCGAGACGGCCAAGCAACACGCTATCGACGCGAACCGCGAACGGAATGTAAACGATAGCTACTGGCATGAGCACATCATTGAGAACACCAAAGAGATCGGCAGGCTCATGGGTATCGAGATTGACGACATGTACTTCTCGGGGTTTGCCAGCCAGGGCGATGGAGCCTGTTTCACGGGACGCTATTCCTACGCCAAAGGCGCGGTCAAGGCGGTCAAGGACTACGCGCCGCAGGACGATGAACTTCACCGGATCGTTCGCGGATTGACCACGCTACAGAGGCGGTATTTCTACGGGCTTTCCGCTACCGTGAAGCACGTCGGCCACTACTATCACCAGTACTGTACGGAAATCGACGTGGAACACGACAATGCGAACATTGATATTCTAACATCTGAGGAACTAACCGAACTGCTTCGCGACTTTATGCGGTGGATTTACCGCCAGCTGGAAGCGGAGTACGAATACCAAACCGCCGACGAGCAAATCGCGGACAGCTTCCGCGCCAACGAGACCGAATTCACGGAGGCCGGGGATATCTACTGACACTACCCCCACGCCCTGCCCCTACGGGGCCGCCGGGCGCGTGTGTAGTGGCAAACCGAAACCGAACATAACGGGAGAATCGAACGATGACAAAGTATAACGGACACCGATCTTGGAACGCTTGGAACGTCGCCCTTTGGATCGGCAATGATGAAGGGCTCTATCGTCTCGCTATGGACTGTATCAAGGAGGCGAACACCATAGCCAGAGCCGCCCGCCGATTCATGGGCTACGTCGGCGGCGAACGCACGCCCGACGGCGCTGTCTACAACTTCACTTGTGTACGCGAGGTCTTATCCGGGCTCGCTGAGTAGGGGGGTGATTGATGGATTCATGGTATGTAAACCCAACGGCAGGACACGAACGGCACGGGCAAAGCGTCCTATACGACGAAACCACCGGGCGGAGTATCGCTATCATCTACGACGGCAAATCGCACGGTGATCTACTGGTGTCCGCGCCGGATCTGTTGGAGGCATTGACCGACCTCGTGACGCACTACGACTGGGGCCGTCTGACGTATGATGAGTCCCAGCACGAGACCGTGGCCCCTGCGATCCGTGCCGCCCGCGCCGCCATCGCCAAAGCCACTGGCAAGGAATTTGATTGATCGCTCCCCTGTAACGCCGAATGGTGGCAGGGCAAGAAACCGCCGAAGTAGATCGGCCCGCACTGGCACGGCCCGCGAGGCCGCGCCTGTATTGGCCGAACTAAAACCGTAACCGATAGTAAGGGGACAACTGATGAAACGCTACAAACTACTCAATCCGGACCGCACAACGCGCGGCGACACCCATTGGCCGATCGGACAGTGGAACGAGGCAAAGGGCGACCCAAAACAAGGGCTATGCTCCGATGGGTGGCTCCACTGCTACGACAGTCCGGAACTGGCGCTGTTCCTTAACCCGATCCATGCGAATATCAGTGATCCTATCGTGTGTGAGGTTGAGACGCAGGGCCGCAGCCTCAATGACAAGGGCCTCAAGCGCGGATACCGCAGGATGCGGGTCGTCCGAGATTTGGACATCCCGTCGCCGACGACGGAGCAGCGTATCAAATTTGCCATTCTGTGCGGCAAGGCCGTGTATCAGAACGCAGGGTGGAATCGGTGGGCCGATAACTGGTTGTCGGGCTGGGATCGGTCCCGCGCTGCTATCCACGCTGCCTACGCTGCTGCCGACGCTGCTGCCTACGGTGCTACCTACGCTACCCACGCTGCCCACGCTGCTGCCTACGCTGCCTACGCTGCTGTCTACGCTGCTGCCTACGGTGCCTACGGTGCCTACGGTGCCCACGCTGTTGCCGACGCGGCCTACGTTGCTGCCGCTGCTGCCGATATCGACCTAGTGGCTATCGCTAAGCGAGCTATGGAGGACTAACCTATGACCCCGCCACAACTACAACCCGGCGTCACGCGGTGGGTGTGTCCCGCGTGCGGGGATCGACACGATACGTTCCGCGTTCGGGCCGACCTCGTGGGCTGCCACCGTTGCGGCCAACCCGTCCGGGCCGTCCGCGCTGAACCGTCTAAGGTGCGGCCGGGGAACTATACCTATCCCAACGATGCCGAGACGCTAGGGCTAGAGATTCTAAGGGAAGCACAAAATGGGTGAGGCAAAATTACGGCCAATACCGGGGTTTCCGGGGTATGAGATCACCCGAGACGGGCGAGTGTGGAGCAGCCTGCGGGGCGGCTGGTGGATTAGACCCAGTACGAATGCTGGGGGTCGTCCCAAGGTGTCCCTATACAAAAGCAAGCAACAGTTTTGCCGGTATATTCACCGTCTCGTTCTTGAGACATTCGTAGGTCCTTGCCCTGATGGCATGGAGGCTTGCCACAATGACGGTGATCCATCCAATAATCGGATAGACAACTTGAGGTGGGATACGCATGCCGCAAACCTGGCCGACAAAAACAGGCATGGAACATCTAATCGCGGTAATCGTCACGGTATGTCGAAGCTAACCGAACAACAGGTACGACAGATCATTTATACGTATCGTACAGGGCTGTTCACACAGAAAGAGATTGCGGAACAGTATGGGATATGCCGCGAAAACATCAGTGCAATCGTGACGCGAAAAAGTTGGAAGCATTTGTGGAGGGCACAGAGATGAAGCCAGTAGACGTAAAGTTCCTAGTGTTCTTCGGCGGACTGTATTTTTTGTATGGCCTGATCCGGGATGTCCCTATCGCGACGGCCTGCGGTATGGCCTTGCTGTTTGTGGCGATATCCACGCTGGAGGGTAAGGATGGCAGGTAGATCGAAACAAGACACCCGCACCCCGTCCGCCATTGCCCGGACGTGGACAACGCAGACGATTGCTACTCAAGGCTTGGAGTGCGCATACTGGATCGCGAAAAGCGCATACGAGCAGGTGGTGGCGCAGATACATCGGCAAGTGGAGAAATATCCTGATGAATGGGGGAGTATTATTAAAGCGGAGATTGCGGGTAGAAAGGAGGAGATACCGCCGTGTCCAGAATGCTATTGATACCTGGGGCAAAGAACTATGCAGTCACAGATAGCGGTAAGGTATGGTCTGTGTGTCGTACCGATGGTCTGGGCCGAATCATACCGGGGCGGTGGCTGAAACAACGAACACATCACCCTAAAGGATACAAAGTAGTAAGTATAAATGGTAGGCCGCGATATGTACACCGTCTCGTACTTGAGGCATTCGTAGGTCCTTGCCCTGATGGCATGGAGTGCCGGCACCTTAACGGCAGCCCGACAGATAATAGACTGCAAAACCTGAAGTGGGGTACACCACACGAGAATGCAATGGACGCGGTAAAGCACGGAACCCATCCCGGATTAGGTAGAGATAACCGGGGGATTAAGAACGGGCGTAGTAAATTAAACGATACCGATGTTTGTCGAATCGAGTACCTCGCTAATGTAGTAGGGGTCAAATCCAAAGACTTAGCCGATATTTACAATATCGGTGAATCGGCTATTGGCAATATTCGACAGCACCTATCGTGGCGACATCTGTGGCCCGAACAGATCAAACAAGAACTACAACCGACACAATCGGAACCCCCTCGGGCTGAAAAACCACAAATTGTGCCGCCGCCACCGCCTATTTTGTAGGCGAAATCCAACCATTTCTAGGGTATAGTGAGGAGATGTTGTTTATGACGCCCGAAGACAAACAGACCGACGCCTTTTTCCGACAATGCGTGGCCGATGGCCGTATGACGCAAGCCGAGTACGATGAGCTACGTACTGACCACTACAGCGCCGGAACGCGGCCGGAGTGGAAACCATTGCCAGACCGCTATCGATGTTGGTGTGTCGTAAACGAAATCAACGCTGAAGATATGGAAATCTTCATCAACTCCGAGGCATGGACGCAGGGCGAGATCGCCGAGCATCTGGGGATAGACCGTAACGCGGTACGTCGTGCGATCAAGCGGGTGTACCGCACGATCCCGGAGCTTGAGCGATTCCGGGGCAATGGGCACGCGATACCCCCGCTACGGGATATGCTGTCTATTGAGGTAACAGACAAGTGCGGCAACTCCCCTGCCGATCACAACGAGATACACGAACGTTATTAACACACGGGCCAGCGGGCTCCGGCCCCACCGGGCAACATTATAAATCAGCCGACGGCTGACCCGTGTGTTTCTCTTAATTTGGAGGGTACAATGAGACAGTTTGAAACCGGGGCGACCCGCGATAACGACACAACCAAATTCGATTACGACGGGTTCAACAGTCCACTCACGATGCGGGCCTTCGCCGAGTACATGCACAAACACCGCGTACAGGCCGATGGCACGCTCCGGGCGTCGGACAACTGGAAGAAGGGTATTCCCCTTGAGGCGTACCGCAAGAGCATGTGGCGGCACTTCATGGATGTATGGTCGATCCTGTCGGGCTGGGGGGGAGTATCCGGGCAGGCTACAGATCAGGGGCCGCAGGACATTATGGAGGCCCTGTGTGGACTCAAGTTCAACGTGGACGGGATGATCCACGAACTGATGAAGGCGCGTCTTGAGGGTAAGTCGTTGGGGGAACTGTGACTAAACATTGTTACGCCTGTGGTCGGGACCTACCGCTCGATGCGTTTGGTAAGAACCGCAGCAAGTCAGATGGTTTGGCTTGTGAGTGTAGGGAGTGCAAGCGTAACAGCGATGCCGCAAGCCACGCAAGAAACCGGGAGTCCCGGCTTGCAAAGATGCGGGCATACCGATTAGCAAATTTGGATCGATTGAATGCGGTAGCAAGGGATTATTCCCGAAGTAAGCGGGGACGCGAGCGCAACAATATCGCCACGCGGCGGTACTACTGGAAGCATCGCGAAGCCGTAGCCGCCTACGCGCGTAGACACGCCGTGGAGCATCCAGATAGATATGTTGCTCGATATCAACTCGGGAACGCCATTAAACTAGGACACATAACCCGGCCCGGAGCCTGTCAGAATTGCGGAGCGATCGGGCCAGCTCATGCACATCACCACGACTACTCTAAGCCATTTGACGTGCAGTGGTTGTGCCGGAAATGTCATGGGATAGTACACAGAAAGGAGGTAGGTCGCTATGAGTAGGGCCTATCTTTAGCCACTCCATACGAGGGCGGTACGGCAACGATGCGACCGACGAGCAGATGCAAGAGAACTGCCGACGTGCCGCCGAATTTGCCCAACGAGTCCGCGAACTGTTCCCGATGCTCGACCTGTACGTGCCCGGTGAGAACGACGAGTTCGTGCAGAAGGCGTATCGGATGGGCGTTCTTACAGAGGGTGAGATTCTCGCCGTGGACTTCGAGTTGATCCGGGACCGGGACTTTCTGATGGTGTATGCGCCTGATCTGTACGAGTCGAGCGGTATGCGGGAGGAGATCGCCTTTGCCGACAGTATTCGTAAGCCGGTGTGCTATTGTGTCACGCTGGATGACTGTACTGTGGCTTTTATTCGTCAGTTTGTGGTGAATCTGGGGAGGGATGGCGTATGAGCCGCGTACTCGTAGCGGGCGATCCGCACAATCCAGCGGGACATCCGGGATACCGCCCATTCCTCAAGGACCTGCGACGTAAGTATAAGACGGATAAGACCGTCATCATTGGGGATATCGCGGACCTCCAAGCCATCAGCTTTCACGCTGCAAACCCGCATTGCCCAGGCCCCACAGACGAATACCTGTTGACAAAACAGTGTATTCAGCAGTGGTACAAGGACTTCCCCAACGCAATTGTCACGGTTGGCAACCACGATGCCCGCGTGATACGGCTGGCCGAGTCGGTGAACATTCCAGCCCGGTTTATCCGGGACTATAACGAGGTGTGGAAGACGCCAAACTGGAAGTGGGTTGATGATGTTATCATAGACGACGTGTACTACTTCCACGGCACGGGCCGATCAGGAATGCACCCCGCATTCAACGCTATGAAAGACTTCCTAATGTCGGTGGTGATGGGCCACTGTCACTCGGCCTCGGGCGTGAAGTGGAGGGCTAACCCGCACAAGCGCACGTTCGGCATGGATACCGGCTGCGGGATTGACGTAGACGCCTATCAGTTCGCATATGGGAAGCACATGCGGTCCCGTCCGATCCTGTCAGCGGGTGTGGTGATTGACGGAATGCCGTTTCATCACATCATGGATTGCGGCGTCGGTGAGAAGTACCACAAGAGCCGGTTCACGAAGGTAGTAGGAGCTAAGAACTGATGCACATCCCACCGCCTCCACCACTGATAACGGCACCGAAACCACCGCTGTTTCCACAGGCCCGCAAGATGCAGACTGAGAAGCAGCTAGGCGATGATATTCGGGGGCTGTGCTGTCGGCTCGCCAAGGCCACGGTGATACCGGGCTGGCAAGATACCTTCTGGCGGTTCAGAGACGCCGTGTCGCCCAACGGGGCGTGCGATCCCAGTAGGCTGCCGTATCAGACGAGCGGGCCGAATGGACCCAATAGCAGGGACCTGTCTCCCCTGTCCTGTCTATACACGCGGTTGTCGTGGATCATACAATGCTACTGGCGGCTCTGCGTTCACGGCACAGAGAACGAAGCCCATATCAGGCAGTACATGGCCGATATCGAGCGGCTGATCGAGTTCGCGGGGGGCAAACTCGAACGTGCGTTGCAGCAGTGCGACGTGGCGGGAGATCAGAGGACAGGTTACTGGCTCGAAGTGAAATGACCGGACTACGAGACATCCTAGCGTCGGCGGGGTTCCCCACGGACGTGCTGATACTTGACTGGGAAACTCACTTTTCTCGTGAGTACAATCTGCGGAAACGCGAGATGTCCCATGTCGAGTTCATCGCCGACCCCCGGTTTGAGGTGATCGGGTTGGGGTTCGCTGACCTGCGCGAAGGTGGGTCCTTGTTCGCAGGCCCCAGCGGGATTGACTTGATGTTGGCGGGGTTCCAGGAGGATTACGGCCCCAACCTCGACCAATGCACGGTCGTAGCGCATAACACCTACTTCGACCTGCTGCTCCTTCGCGAGAAGTACGGCATCACCCCCGCGTACACCATCGATACGCTGGACCTCGCTCGGCATCTCGACGCCCGCGACAGGCACAGCCTAGAGCACCTCGCCAAAAAATACGGAGCCCCGAAGCCCAAGGGCGACACGATGCAGTTCCAAGGGCTCCATGCGGCGGACATGACACCCGAACAGTGGGAGGCGATGTCCGAATATTGCCGGGGCGATATCGAGATTACCGCGTTCCTGCTCAAGAAGCTCCTGCCGATGATAACCCGGCCCGATGTGGAGCTACGGATCGCTGCACAGAACCTCCGCATGTTCCTAGAACCGAAGGTCATGGTGGATAAAGCCCTAGGGGAGGAACTGCTCGAAGGCATGACACACGAGATCGACAGCGCCGTGGCGGGGGCTAGGGCCACCGGTATCTGGGTCGAGGAGCCCGCGAAGATCACCACGCGAACCTGTCGCCCACCCGTGATACGGCTGATCGAACAGAATGACATCAGCAAGGACAGTACGTTCGTCAAGCTGCTCGCCAAGGCCCTGCCCGAGGGCGAATCAGTTCCGACCAAACCCGACAAGAACGGCAAGCCGATCCCAGCACTCGCGAAGACCGACGACGCCTGCAACTATCTCCTCTCTCACTCCTCCCCTGCGGTAAGGGCACTAATGGAAGCCCGCAAGGCGACGGACTCATGGCGTAGTCACATCAAACGGGTCCGTCGCCTGCTATCGCAGGCCGATTGTCGGGGCGGGTGGCTCGGCATCCCCCTAAATTATTATGGCGGCGTGACCGGCCGGGAGAGTGGAGCCGGAGGAATCAACGCACAGAATTTCGGTGCCCGAGATGTCCACCCCCTCATTAAGCGGGTCGGATCGATGCTGACCGCTCCTGAGGGATGGACGCTGGGCACTGGTGATCTTTCCCAGATCGAGGCCCGCGTGATCGCGTGGCTAGCGGGGCAGACCGATCTTGTGGAGCAGTTCGCTCGGGGCGAGGATGTGTATTCGGACTTCGCCCAGAACCATGTGTTCCACGAGGAGACGCGGAAGCCCCGCGAAGGGGATGCGCCCGAACTGGTCAAGGCGTTGGAGATCAGACGTAACTTCGGTAAGATGGCTATCCTGGCCCTTGGCTATGGGATGGGAGGACAGACGACCTATGATCGATGCTTGCTGGATAAGTCCCTGCGGCCTCTGTTTGATGATGGAACCTACGATATCGATTTTTGTTATCGGCTCGTCAATCTGTACCGCAAGCGGTACACTAAGATCGTGGCCTACTGGGGTGAGTTGCAACGGGCGTGGAAATTCGTCACCAAGTACCGGGATCAGTCCTCTACCGTATGCCATAACAGACACGCCGTTAAGTTCTACAGCATTGACGACACCACGGTGATGCAGCTACCCTCGGGTCGGTGTATGTTCTACCCGCACTCGCGGGTATCAGCGGACGACCAACTGTCGTACACCACCGGCGTGCCGAAGACGAAATACTACATCTATGGCGGGAAGCTGGCCGAGAACGTGACGCAGGCCGTGGCCCGCGACGTGTTCATGGAGGGCTCGCTGCGATGCGAGGACGCTGGGTTCCCGATTGTGTTCCGCGTCCACGACCAGCTTATCACGCTGATCCGTGACGACGAGCACGCGCAGGATCGGCTCGCGGAGATGCACAGGCTACAGACGGAGATGCTGCCGTGGGCGCAAGGGTTGCCCGTTATGACCGAAGGGCGCTTGACGAGGTGTTATGCGAAGTAGGAGACAATCAGATGCAATCGACCGCGCGAAGCTCGCGAAGAAAGCGAAGCCCCTTGGCGACCTCATTGTGGCAGCGTCTCGTGGCACGATACCGCCGCCACCGAGCATATCTGGAATGGAGGTTACGGTTCGGGGCAAGCCACCAAAAGGCAAAGCTAATGGCATGGCTGACAGAGGGGCTAAGGGCCGAGATCGCGAAGCTACAGTCCTCCACGACTGTCTCCGATGGCTAAAGAAACGGGGGATAATGGTGTGGCGAAACAACAGTGGGACACTATGGGCCAACGGCCAACCGGTGAGTTTTGGATATCCTGGTTCCCCGGACATAGTTGGACTCCTACCGGACGGGAGATTTCTTGGCGTGGAATGCAAGAGCAAGACTGGAAGGCAATCGAGCAAGCAGAAGACATTCGAGGCCAAGGTCAAGGCGAATAGCGGTGTGTATATCTTGGCCCGATCAGTGAGGGACCTAGAGGAGGTGTTGGGGTGAACCAGATAATCCACGGCGACTGCCTAGAGGAAATGCAGCGCATACCGGACGGCTCAGTGGACATGGTACTATGCGATCCTCCATACGGCACGACCGCCTGTAAGTGGGATAGCGTAATCCCGTTGGAACCGATGTGGGAACAAATCGAACGGGTCGGGAAGCCTGCCGCTGTGTTTGCGTTTACCGCTAGCCAGCCATTTTCTAGTGCTTTAGTAGCAAGTCGGTTTCCCCTATTTAAGCATGAATGGGTATGGATAAAAAACCGGGGGTCTAACTTTGCCAATACCGTGCGGGAACCCATGAAGGAGCATGAGGTTGTATTGGTGTTTTCACGCGGGTCCTGGACATATAACAAGCAGATGCAAAATAGGACGGGCTCGGGAAAAGCACGGACACAGTACCTATGTGATTTCAACAGTAAGTCAGAGAATTATAGACCATTCGACAGCAGGCCAAAAAACGAGCTAACCGAAATGCGGGTCCCTTCCTCGTGGCAGAAATTTAACACAGCGTCGGGGGCCGAAAAGACAAAGCACCCGACCCAGAAACCCGTGGCCCTCATGGAGTACCTAATCAAAACGTATACCCACGAGGGCGAAACGGTGCTTGACTTCGCTATGGGGTCGGGCACAACCGGAGTGGCCTGTTGTAACCTCAACCGTAACTTCATCGGGATTGAACTGGACCCAGGGTATTTTGATATAGCCCAGCGGCGGATCGCCGAAGCCAAAGGCATCCCGCCCGTACCGGAGGTGCTGGGATGAACCCGTATGGTGCAGCTATTCTGGAAATGGTCGGGGTGTTTATGGTCCCGATACTAGGCTTACTGGTATTGATTTTAATCATAGGAGAGGAGCGGGGGTGATGAACCAGATAATCCAAGGCGACTGCCTCGAAGTGCTGCCAATATTGCCACCAGCCACGATGATATTCGCCGATCCACCGGATAATCTCGGAGTGGAGTACAATGGGTTCGAGGATCGGTGGGGCGACGACATTGAATATGTGCAGTGGCTCTCTGATCTTGTTCTTGCGGCCTTGAAGCATAATCCAGACGTATTCTGGATGACGTATTATTGGAAATGGGACTACGACCTGAAGGGGAATCTGTGGTCTCTAGCTCGTGTCCGCCAGAATGGATATGAAGTAAAACCGCTCGTCTGGTGGTACTCTTTCGGCCAGCATCAGCAACAGGACTGCGCCTCATGTTTCCGGCCGATGCTGCGGTTATCGAAGCCGGGTAAGGAGTGGTACACCGATACGATCCGCGAGCCCTCCGCTCGGCAGCGAGAATACGGCGACAAGCGAGCCGACCCTCGCGGCCGGGTGCCCGGTGATGTGTGGGACGGGGTGTGGCAGGAGTCGCGGGTCTGCGGTACGTTCAAAGAGAAACGCAAGTGGCACAAGAACCAGCATCCCGAAGCCTTGATCGAACGCATGGTAAAAATGAGCACGAAGCCCGGCGATCTCGTGATCGATATGTTCGCCGGTACAGGCACGGTGAACCGAGTTTGCAAACGACTCGACCGCCAATGTATCGGCATCGAAATCAGCCCTACATACTGTGACAAGATACGGGAGGAGCTATCCGAATGAGACAACTACGTCTATCAGCATCATCAAACATGGACTTCCTAGCGTGTCAGCAACACTACCTGTTATCTTACATCTACGGGCTCGAACCAGAGAAGGAGAAAGAGGTACTGCGGATCGGCTCAATGTGGCATAAAACGCACGAACTCCTCGAACTCAAGCCCGGCGAGTTCTGCCCCCGATGTGCCAAGCGCGAGGAAGTGTCACCGACCTGCTACATCTGTGACGGTACGGGTCGGGTGCCCGAGGATCAGATGGATTGTGTCATCCGATACCTCAACAAGTCGTACGCCAAGACCCCGGACAACATGACTGCCGACGAGTGGGAGCTTGAGCGCGTCAAGTTGCTATACTCCCTCACCGGCCACCGATGGTTCTACGGCAACACTGAAAAACGGTGGTCCGTGATCGGCAGCGAGATCAAGTTCGAGATTCCTGTATACAAGCCCGGCGGCAAGCGACAGATGCCCAAGGTCGTGTTCGTGTGCAAGATCGACCGACTTGTACGGGACAACGAGACGGGCCTCGTGTACGTGTGGGAGCGGAAGTCCACCGGGCGTCCGATGAACGATCAGTATTGGTCCGATCTCACGTCGGGCGATCAGGTCATGGGCTATCTCTACGGCGGGCGTGTTGCCCAGGCGATGGGCCTGCTCAAGCCGTACGGGATCAACCCCGAGGACGACCCGATCGCCGGGGCGTGGTGCGACGTATGGCACAAACCGGATATCAGCCCGAAGATGCTGACGCAGAAGGACACGGCTACGTTGCGGGATGATGGTACGTACTGCGGGGAGTCGTTCGAGGTCCTGTACGACCCGAGGGCCGTTAGTCTTGTGGTCAACGGTGTCCCTGCCCCCATCATCGAAGGCAAACAGGGCATCGCGATCCGCGAGACACCGGAGATGTACGGCGCTCGGCTCCTGCAAGACGTTACAGAACGGCCGGAGAACTACTTCCAGCAGCGGGCAGTCACTCGCACCGACGCCGAGCTTGAGGAGTTCGCCTTCCGGCTGCCGAAGATCGCCGAGCAGATCAGGTTTGTAGAGCGGAAGAACCTGTGGATTCCCTGCAAGGGGTCGTGCCACGCCACGTATCGATGTGACTTCCTAGACTTCTGCCAGTCTGGCGTCACGTATAAGCCGGGCGATCCCGCCCCAGTTGGGTATAAGCTGGGCTACGGTTCGGTTCCCGCCGTGCCCACGTTCAATGATGGGACCGAAGTGAAGATCGGAGAGTGATATGACACGTGACGAGATCACGCACCTTTGCAACGAATTGGACGATATTGCGTTCCGAATGTGTATGCGGCTGTGCATCGGTATGCTCGGATCGGCCGTAATAATTGCAGCGAGTATTTTAGGAGGAAACTAATGGCACCCCGCGCCCCAGCACCACCCCGTGCGCCGTCGCCGCCCGTACCAACGGCGGCTGTGTCCAAGAAGAACTTCACCATCGCCCCGTGGCTCGGTGAGAACGACGGCGAGAAGGTAATCCTATACGCACCCAGCGGCATGGGCAAGACCACACTAGCCTCGATGGCCCCGAGCCCGGTATTCATTGGGCTCGATGATGGCGGCAGGCGTATCCGAAACCCCAAGACCGGCGAGCCGGTGGACGTGGTTCAGGACGTGGAGACCTATGCCGATGTCCGCGCCGTGTTGCAGTCCGATATCCTGCTGAACCATCAGACGGTTGTGATCGACACCGTGACAGTATTGCAGGATTTGACAATCCCGCACATGCTGCAATACATCCCGCATGAGAAGGGTCACTACGTCAAGCGGTTGGAGGACTACGGGTTCGGCAAAGGTTACACCCATATGTACGAACTGATGATGGCGGTCCTCGCTGATCTCGATCGTCTCGTTCGCCGGGGCAAGAATATCCTCCTGCTGTGCCAGTTTCGTGGGGCCGTTCGTGGCAACCCCAGCGGTGAGGACTATGTGAAGGCCGGGCCTGCGCTGTACCCCGGCAGCAAGAAGGATGTGGCTAACATTCAGGCCAAGTATTGCGAGTGGGCCGATCACATCTTCCGTATTGACTGGGAGAACGCAACCGTTACAGACGGTAAGATCGCTCCGGTAAGCACTCGAATGGTGCGGACGCATCCCGACGCCACGTTCGAGGCCAAGAGCCGGGGCACGTTGTTCGCGGATTATCCCGCCGTGACGTTCTCGGAGCCGTCTGACGGCAGCTTGTGGCGAATACTTTTTGGAGGTGAATGATATGTTTGGTAATACAGAAGCTATCGTGAATTTGGACCGACAGGTGGGTGCAGTATATGCCCGGATGGCGGTTCTAGAGCGGGATATGTCCCGCGATGAAGGGCAGATAGACGACCTGCGGCGGCAAGCCCGGATCGCTGACAAACGGATCGACGAACTGACCGCCAAAAACGGGGCATTGGCCCGGCGGCTCCTGTGCATGGAGGACTACGGCGGGCATGATTGGGTGTTCGTGGGTGTGGTTTTGTCCCCGTGTATATGGGGCGAGTCCAAGCAGTACGAGTTCAAGTGCAGCCGATGCGGCCATACCCGTTCGTTTCAGTGGGGCGAACTCAGCAAGAAGGAGCAGGACGCTCTCACTGTTATCGGGCTGGGAGGTGAGTGATGCTATACAACAAACATTGGGACGTTGCCGTTCCCGAGTTTGAGCAAGTATCGCGTAATCAGCATGGCGGTAGATACAGGTATGTGAAAACGAAGTATCACCGAACCGGCCGAATGTACGCCAACAAAGATTGTGCTGGTGACATGAAACAACTGATCCTGATCGCCCAGATGCTCCGCATCCCCGTAGAGTATGACTTCGACGAGCAGCGGGCATACATCCGAATAGCGGCGGTGACACCGAAAGGGGGTGGGTGATGGACCCTATCGTAGGCGGACAACTGCCAGGACGTAACGAGCCATGCCCTTGCGGCAGCGGGCGAAAATTCAAGCACTGCCATCGCGACCCGGCCAAGGTTCAGAAGGCCGCAGCGGTCGCGAAGGAAGCGTATCGAGTAGAAATGGATCGGCTGATCGCCGAGGAAACCAACCGAAACACACAGTTAGGGGAACAAGCATGAGCAAAATTGACAGAGCGGGAACTTTCCGAGGCAAGGTGCTGGACCGGAGCATCGGTGAGTCCAAGAATGGGTGTGTCCAACTGACCCTCCAACTCCAAGCCTCACAGTTGTGGGACGAAACGGAAAAGGTCTGGGTGGACTGGAACTACGATGAGGTGGACATCTACGCTAACCTGTATATGTCCAGCAAAGCCAGCAAGGAAACGCGATCAGCGGAACAGGTCAAGAAGGCTTTCGGTTGGGACGGGTATAACGTGATTGAACTCCAAACGTCGGATCAACTCAGGGATGAGATTCAGTTCCGTGTCGAGGAGGATACGTACGAGGGCAATACAACCCTCAAGGTCAACTGGATCGATGCCTACGACGCCACACCGGGGCGCTCGCTAGAGAAGTTGGACAAGACCGGGCTTGCAAAGATTCAGGCAAAGTGGGCCGGTGTGCTGGCCGGATCGGGAAAAGGTCCGGTGCCTAAGTCGGCCCCGCCGTCGGCCCCCAAGCCTGCGGCCAAGCCCAAGGAGGAGCCCAAGGCGGACCCTACGCCCCCTGCCGCCGAAACCGCTACGCCGATCTCCTCGCCGGTGGGGGTGCCGCCTACCTCATCTGAACCACCCGCCCCGCCCATGGCCGAGAAGCCCAAGAGCAAGGCCAAGGCCAAGCCGATCGACATGAACACGGCGTGGCAGCAGGCGTTCGAGGTGTGCAGCCAGGCGGGCAAGACCCAGCTTGAGATCACGCAAGCGTGGGCCGAGGCGGTGAAGGAAGCCGGTGGCCCCGACAAGATCGGTGACGACTGGTCTGAGATTGCGGCCAGCACGACAGCGGCACTCAGCTAGTATCTTCTCTGCGTGTCCGGGGGAACGGAGGCCCCCGGTTGGAGGCAGTATGATCGACTTCAATGACCTGCTACTGATATT
>Ga0172381_10003073_pt1 | contig 17933 bp, 16 predicted proteins | sample Leawel6488metaG_FD_119754 | JGI IMG/M metagenome (GOLD analysis project Ga0172381, IMG submission 119754) | Leachate microbial communities from a municipal landfill in Southern Ontario, Canada - Leachate well 64-88 metaG | ecosystem: Engineered > Solid waste > Landfill > Unclassified | place... | reverse complement strand
TTTTTATTCTATTTTTCTTTCTTGCCCCGGGTTATGGTACTTATCTTTTGATTAAAGAATACAAATCAGAATCAAATTTCAGAAAAAACCAGTTGGGCTATTGCATAGGCGCTTCATTCATAGGTTTTCTTGGGGGTTCTACAACATTCCCACTTTGGTACGACATTCATTTTTCTCCTATAGGCGTGAACCTTGTTTGGCTGTATGTTGTTATTATTACTATTGCTATTGTCAGGTATCAGCTTCTTGATATCGAAGTTATCGTAAAGAAGACCCTTGTGTTCGCCGGGCTATTCGGTTTTGTATTTGGGGTTATTGTGTTTGTCGCGATACTCACACAGGAATTTATCGCAATGTTTTTGCCCCATTCCAAGTTTTTGTCTTTGGCAATCAGCGCCGTTATCATAGTGTTACTGCACCAGCCCATCTATAACCTGTTGATCAATCTGACTAATAAGCATCTATTTCAAAAAAAATATGACGCGCGAAAGGTGTTCCACGATTTTTCCAATGAGGCGTTGACCATATTGAATCTGGACAGGTTATGCAGGATCACTATTGAGACATTGGTCAAGAATCTGTATTTGAAGAATTGCGTGATTTTCTTATTGAGCAGGGATGAGACCTTTTATGAGGTTTATGATTCATTCGGGGTTAATAAGCAGGAGGTTGTTCTAAAGAGGGATAGCCGATTGATTAGCTATTTCAAGCTCGCGCAGGCACCCGTACTTTATAATAGTTATACACGCGATCTGCAGGCCTGCGATGAGATAAAAAAAGAGATGCAGGCGATGCAATCCCAGCTTTGTGTGCCGCTTACCATACACAATGATATCGTAGGTGTCTTAAGTCTTGGGCCCAAGAAATCCGATCAGCCGTATATGTTTGACGACATTGATATATTGTCTACGCTGGCCAAGGCCTTGTCTATTGCCATAAGCAATGCCAGGCTTTTCGCCCAGGCCGCTCAATATGAAAAGCTTGCCACTATCGGTACACTTGCCTCCGGCATTAATCATGAGGTATGTAATCCGTTGAATAATATGAGTATGCGGATGCAGATATTTATGGCCAATCTGGAAAGAGGGGCGTATAAAGATAAGACGCAGGATGAAATACTTGCCGAGGTCAAAGACGTGTTAAGCAGTTCAATAACCCAAATACATAAGGTGGCCGGTATTACGGGCAAATTGTCCAGTTTTGCCAAACCTACGAAAACGGTTTTGTCTAAAAAGGTGAATGTTAGTCAAAGTGTTGATGCCGCCCTTGATGTTCTCGGACATAAACTGATGATCGACAGGATAAAGGCCGTAAAAAACATACCAAGCGGCCTGGTGGATATTCTTGCCGATGAAGACCAGATGCATCAGATATTTTTTAATCTTATACGTAATGCCGCGCAGGCGATAAAAGAAGAAGGTGAAATTACGATAAGCGCGAGGGAGGATTCGGGCAAGGTCAAGATAGAGGTTGCGGATACCGGTTGCGGTATACCCGAAGACAAGATCGAAAAGATTTTTGAGCCTTTTTATACCACAAAAGCCGATGGCAGTGGTTATGGGCTTTCTATTGTCAGGGAGGTTGTATGGAGAAATAAAGGAGAGATAAAGGTAGAAAGCAAGATCGGGAAAGGGAGCACATTTTATCTGGAGTTTCCAAAGGCGTGAGGTATAACATGGGAGCGTTAAAGGTCTTAATAGTTGATGACGAAAGGGAATTTTCCGATTCTATCTCCGGATATTTAAGGGCATTGAATTACGCGGTATTTAACACCTATACGGGGGAGCAGGCGCTCGAGATATTGGGGCGCGAGAGGCCAAATATCTTATTATGCGATCTAAAGCTTAGCGGCATCGGAAAGATGGATGGAGATGATGTCCTGGAGCGGCTTAAGTCGATAAGCCCGGTGACCATACCCGTGATAATAACGGCTTATCGTGACGAGTCGAGTCAAAAGAGGTTGGCAAGCAAGGGCGCGCTAAGGATACTGTTCAAGCCGATCAAGCTTGAAGATATTGATAAACTATTGCGGGAAGTGGAAGAGAACCTTGATAAGCGATGATTTTTTATATAATACCCTTTGGCCAACCGCGGCATTATTACCTGTGAAGTGCTATTTTGATGATACGGATTCGTGCGATAAGGCCTATAATTAATATCATAGATCAAGGGGTGCTTTGGCCTGCCGGACGTGACGAAAGTATAAATTGTTTGCCAAGGGAACGCGGTAATTGTATAATCCTTTGTATATAATTCCAATAAGATATGAATAAAAAAAAGCAATATATGATGCAGGCCGCGAAAATAAGCCTTTGGTTTAATATCGCGCTTTTTACTTTTAAGCTTGCCGCGCTTATTATCGTGCATTCGTTGGCTGTTACCACGGACTTTGCCATAACAGTCGTAGGCCTGACGGTTTCAATAATACTCTATAATTCCCTGAAGCTTTCTGTCAGGCCGGCTGATCTCTTGCATAATTACGGTTACGGCAAGGTTGAGCATGTATGCGAGGCCATGGAGGGGGTTGCGCTAATCGGTATCGCGGCTATCATGTCTTTCCAGGCGTTTGCCGCGTTTTTTAGGCCGAATTCCGTCGCGTTTCCCTGGATAGGTTTTGCCTCAAGCGCGCTTAGCCTGATATTAAATTTTGCCGGGGCATCACTGCTATATCAATTGGCCGGGAAAAGTTCCTCGCCTGCCGTAAAGGCGGAAGGTATCCATTATACCCTGGAGGGTTTTATATCTTTGGCAATAGCCGGCGCTTTTCTTTTAACGATAGTATTGAAGAATTTTTCATTTTTTGGCATAGTTGAATACATAGATCCCGCTGTTACCATACTTGTGAGTATCGCTATATTATTACCCTCCGGTAAATTGGCAAGGCAGGCATTCGTGAATCTGCTTGACGCCTCAATCGAAGAACCCAGCAAGCTGGAGACGGTAGTAAGGCTTGCCCGTCACTTGGATTATTATTGTAATTTCAAGGATCTAAAGACAAGGACGGCCGGGCATAAAAAGTTTATCGAACTGAAGATAATAATGCCCAGGGATATGGAATTTTCCCGCGCGCATGAGGTAGTGTCACGGATTGAAAAGGACATAGCGGCAGGGGTCCCCGACAGCGAGGTGACTGTGGTCGTGGTGCCCTGTTCAAAGGATTGCGGCCTGATCCAAGACAATAAACCTTGTCCGTATCTTTACCCGGAAAAGCCAACAGCGCTATAATCGCAATGCGGGCCGTTTGAAACGAAAGGTCCCCGCGATTTATTTGTGTTTAAAAAGCCTCCCCGCGCGAAAGAACAACCAAAAGCCGGTTTACGGCCGGCACAGAGAAAATATCTTGCAATACCAACGCGGTTTATGGTATAAGTTTACCAGAAAGCATTACGGGTGAGGTGCCTATGAGGCGCGTATTATATGGTCAATACCTTCGTCTATGCAATAATGGGCGGAGGTTTTTTATTTTTGATAACTACACGCGCAAGGTTGGAGAATAAAAGGAGATAAGAATGAGGCTTATATGCGCTGTATGTTTAACTGAATTTGACGGCGCGAAAGAAGGCGAGGAATGCCCCATCCGCTGTTTGGATCAGACGAAAGAAAAAAACGAGAAAGGAGGCGGCGATAAAAAGATATATAACGATACTGGTATTATCGGTGTTTGCGGCTGCAAGTCCGGTTTTTAGTCAGGTATCGGATAAGAAAATGGCAAACCCGAGCCAGAAGGTCTATGAACGCGCCAGCAGTAAGTCCGTGTTCAATAGGGCGGAGGATTGGTTTGCTACGGTTGGAAAGTCCGCGGAGGAAAAGGAAAAAATAACCGCGGAACGCAACATGCGAAGGGCGGCGAAGGAAGCGGAAAAAGAAGCTGTGCGTTCGCAGAAAATCTCACAAAGCGGCATAAAAAAGTTGTAATCCGGACGTTATGACAGGCGCCATTGGGCGTTTAAAACATATAACGTTAAAAATGGAGCGATCGCATGAGACGTTTATCATATATCTTAATCATTGCGTGCGTGGTATCAAGTTTTGCCATCTTAGGCTGCGGCGCCCAAAAAGCTGAATCAGGCAGGGCCGCTATAGATATCGCTAAGACGATGCAGACCGTCCAGGAAAAGACAAATTATCTTATCTCGCAGGCAAAGGTATTTTACAACTCAAAGGACTTTCAGTCTGCCGTTGATATAGCGCAGCATGTCCTGGTCTACCTTGATAAGGATTCGCAAGCGGCCAGGGACATCTTGGAAAAGGCAAAAGAGCAGTTGCAGGCCCGGGCCAAAGGCATGATCGCCCAGGCAACGAAGAACTTGAATACCTTAAAGTAATAGTATTGTTGTGCCCCCGTTCGTATGAGCGGTGGAGGTATAATAATATCGGCCCTTGTTCATTATATGCCGCGGGCCGGTCTTTTTTAAAACGAATTGAGGGCGGCGTGATAATGCTAAAAAAAGAGTTTGCCGCGGGGGCATTGGTGTATAAAGAAGAAACCGGTTATTCTCACGTTATGTTTTTGCTTGTTTACAGCCGCAGAAATAAAATATGGGGATTTCCTAAGGGCCATATCGAACCGGGCGAGAATGAAAAGTCGGCGGCCCGTAGAGAGGTCGCGGAGGAGGCGGGCATAACGGATGCGGTTTTTATCAAAGGTTTCAGGGAAGAGGATGTGTACAGGACATTAAGCACGAGGCCCGGCCGCCAAGGAAGGCCTATTGAAAAACATTCCGTCTATTTTTTGTGCCGGACGAATATCGTGAAAGCGCGGGTAGACGGGACAGAGATAGCGGATTATAGATGGCTTGATATTATTGAAGCCGATAAGCGGCTTGTTTTTACCGGGCTAAAGGATATATTGAAAAAAGCGGGTGTTTTTTTAAAGGTGACAAAAACGCACAATTAGCTCCAGCGTCTGTCCCGGCAGGCGGCACGCGGGGTTTACTTTTTTAAGATTTTTGTTTTTTATAACGAGTATTTAGTTATTTTTACGGTTGTTGGGTTTAAGGAGGTTACAATGGAAGGTTTAAAATTCTTGCGTAGTACCCAGATAATTATCCTGGGCGTATGTTTTGTAGTTGCGACGATTGTTTCAACTATAATATTGTCCAATGGTTTTTTGCGGATCAAGCAGTTTTCGAACCAGGTCATCAGCGTGACAGGTTCCGCTGAAAAAAAGATAGTTTCGGATTATATCGTCTGGAACGCGGGATTTTCAAGAAGAGACCCTGTCTTGAAGGCGGGCTATAACAGTCTGCAGGAAGATCTATCAGCCGTCAAGGGGTATATGCTCTTGAATGGCGTCAGAGAGGACGAGCTTGTCATATCGTCGGTTTATACAAAGACATTGTATAAGAAGAATGAAAAGGGTTATGACACGAACGAGATAGAGGCGTATGAGCTTTCATGCGTTGTTGAGATAAAGTCTTATGATGTCGCGCGGGTGGATAATATCTCACGCATGTCAACCGAACTTATAGATCAGGGCATAAGGTTTATATCCTCTCCTCCGCAGTTTTTTTACACAAGATTGGCTGAACTTAAGGTGGAGATGCTTGCTCAAGCCACGGAGGATGCCAAGCGCCGGGCTGTTAGCATGGCAAATTCCACAAACAATAAAATAGGCGCGATACGTTCAGCCAGGATGGGTGTTTTTCAGATAATCCCCGTTACGTCTACCGAAGTTTCATGGTATGGCGAGAACGACACCTCGTCCATTGAAAAGAAGGTGGTCGCGGTAGTCTCGGCCGTTTTTGCCGTAGAATGACATAGCTTGTTACGCTGTTGGCTAACGGCAGGCGTGCTGTTTGGCGCGTGTTTATAGCCGGGGCGGTTTTTTAAAAGAGGTTGTTGGATGAAAGAAGTTAAAAAAATAGATAAAAAAATACTTAACAAAACACCGTATTTATGATATATTTTTGTTAAATATCCGGTTTCGTATATCCGGTAACAAGGTGAATGCAGATGCGATTCGACAGGTTTACATATATGGCCCAGGCCGCGATAGAAGAATCGGCCGTTTCCGCCAGGGGATACGCCCATCAGCAGGTCCTGCCCGGGCATCTATTATTTTCACTTTTACGCCAAAAAGACGGTATTGCCAGGCCCATCATTCAAAAACTTGGTATTTCCGCGGATGCTGTTGAAGCAGATATATTGTCAGCATTATCCACGGTTGCCCGCGTGGAGTTGTCCAACACGGATGTGTTTTTTTCAAAAGAATTGAACGATGTATTCGATCAGGCGGGTAAAAAAGCGGAATACTTAAAAGACGAATACATATCCAGCGAACATCTTTTGCTCGCCCTTTGTTCGTGCCGTGATAAGGACATAAGAAGCATTTTTAATAAGTTTAAGATATCAGAGACAGCCGTACTCTCCATCCTTAAAGATATACGCGGCAGCCAGAGGGTGACGGATCAGAACGCCGAGGAAAAATATCAGGCCCTTGAAAAATATACGCGTGATCTCACTGATCTCGCCCGTCGGGAAAAACTGGATCCCGTAATCGGCAGGGACAGCGAGATACGGAGGGTTATGCAGGTCTTATCCAGAAGGACGAAAAATAACCCCGTATTGATTGGCGAGGCCGGGACCGGCAAAACGGCCGTGGTTGAAGGTGTGGCCAGGAGGATAGTTTATGACGATGTGCCGTCTCTGCTTAAGGGCAAACGTATAGCGGCCCTTGATATAGGGACACTGCTCGCGGGGTCTAAATTCAGGGGGGAGTTTGAGGAAAGGCTCAAGGCCGTCTTAGGAGAGATAGAAAAATCAGATGGCGGGATCATCTTGTTTATTGACGAACTGCATACTCTTGTCGGTGCGGGAAAAACAGAAGGGGCTATGGACGCGTCTAATATGCTTAAGCCCGCGCTTGCCCGCGGAGATTTAAGGTGTATAGGCGCTACTACGCTTGACGAATACAGAAGATATATCGAGAAAGATAAGGCCCTTGAGAGAAGATTCCAGCCTGTTTTTATCGGTCAGCCCAGCGTTGAGGATACAATATCCATCTTAAGAGGCCTAAAAGAGCGTTATGAGGTTTACCATGGTGTCAGGATAAAAGACAGCGCTCTTATCGCGGCCGCCACACTCTCGGACAGATATATTACGGAGAGGCATTTACCTGACAAGGCTATTGATCTGGTGGATGAGGCGGCGTCTAAACTTAAAATAGAAATAGACAGTCTTCCCGCGGAGATCGACCAGCTTGAGAGAAGGCTCATGCAGTTAGAGATCGAGCGCCAGGCATTAAAAAAGGAAAAGGATGCTGAATCCAGAGACAGGTTGAATGCCCTTGATAAAGAGATAGCCGTATTGAAGGAAAAGACATCTTCCTGGCGGGCCCGGTGGAGTGTTGAGAAAGAGATCATTGACAAGATAAGAAAGACCAAGGAAGAGATTGAGCGTCTGAAGGTCGAGGAATCGGATGCCGAGCGTAAAGGCGATCTTGAAAAGGCCGCTCAAATACGGTATGGCAGTCTTATAAAGCTCAATAATGATATTGCTGAATACAACAAGAAACTTGACGGTATCCAGGTGGACGGCCGTATATTGAAAGAAGAGGTTAATGAGGAAAATATCGCCGATATAGTATCCAAATGGACAGGGGTGCCGGCGGCAAGGCTTATGCAGGGTGAGATAGAAAAGCTGGTGTCCATGGAGGACCGTCTCAAAGAGAAAATCATAGGCCAGGATGAGGCGGTAGGGCTTATATCCAACGCTATTAGGCGTTCAAGAAGCGGCTTGCAGGACCCAAACAGGCCGCTTGGCAGTTTCATGTTTATCGGGCCGACAGGCGTCGGCAAGACCTATCTGGCGAAAAATCTGTCAGGATTTCTTTTTGATGATGAAAAGGCGATGGTGCGTATCGATATGTCCGAGTATATGGAAAAGCACAGTGTAAGCCGGCTCATAGGCGCGCCTCCCGGATACGTAGGTTATGAAGAAGGGGGCCAACTAACCGAGGCGGTGAGGCGCAGGCCGTATTCCATTGTATTGTTCGATGAGATCGAAAAGGCGCACCCTGATATATTTAATGTGCTGCTGCAGGTTCTGGATGATGGCAGGCTTACCGACAGCCAGGGCAGGATCGTAAATTTTAAGAACACTGTTATTATTATGACGTCTAATATAGGGACGCGGCTGATCCAACAGTCAGAAGATGCCATATCGGCGAAAGAAAAGGTTGAGGAATTGTTGCGGGAACATTTCCGACCTGAATTTTTAAACCGCGTGGACGAGATCATTATTTTTAACAGGCTCTTAAAAGAGGATATGGAAAAGATCATAGACCTGCAATTAGACGACCTTCGGTCGCGTTTGAATGAAAAATCGGTTAATGCCATTATCACAAAAGAGGCCAGGCGGGAACTCGCAAGGGAGGGCTTTGACCCGGCCTTCGGCGCCCGCCCGCTCAAGCGCGTTATACAGAGAAGGATATACGATGTTATCGCTTTAAAGATCCTGAAGCACGACATAAAAGAACATTCGGAGATAACTATTGATTACGATAACAAGAAGCAGGTTTTTGTCGTAAAATAAATCACGCGCGCGGCATGCGGTTGTCGGTTGTCAGATGTCAGGGATTCGGCATAAACACAAGTTGCGTGTATAAATTTGCCTTGGAAACAATGTTTATTCCCTCGTTATTGACCCGCATACGAAAGCCGGACTAAAATTAATAAAATTTATCTATTTTCTTAAGGCCTTAATTGAGCGCAAGCGATAAGGCATTTGGCCCCGGCCATGTTTTTGGTGTTTGCAACGCGATTGCGAATCGGGGGATATCAAACATTACGTAAAAGGAGGTTTTGCATGAGCGGTATAACAGTTATCAATGAAAAGGTAAAGCAGGAGAGCCGGTTTGTGGATAAGCTTAAAGCGGAAATTCACAACACCATTGTAGGCCAGGAGGGTTTAATAGATCGTTTACTTGTAGGCATATTGGCCAATGGCCATGTGTTGGTAGAGGGTGTTCCCGGTCTGGCCAAAACCCTGTCTGTTAAGACATTATCCCAGGCTATTAATACGAGTTTTCAGAGGATACAATTTACCCCTGACCTTTTACCCGCCGACCTCATAGGGACCCTTGTGTATAATCCGAAAGACGGCAGTTTTACGACCAAGAAGGGACCGATATTTTCAAATATTATCCTTGCAGATGAGATCAACCGCGCGCCCGCGAAGGTGCAAAGCGCTCTTTTAGAGGCAATGCAGGAGAGGCAGGTTACTATAGGCCATCAGACCTTTATGATGGATGACCCGTTTTTAGTCATGGCAACACAAAACCCCATAGAGCAAGAGGGTACATACCCTCTACCCGAGGCGCAGGTAGACCGTTTTATGCTGAAGGTTAAGATATCGTACCCTGATATCTCCCAGGAGTATCAGATCCTTAAGCGTATGAGTTATACCGCGCGCCTGCCGCAGGCCCAGCCTGTAGTAAGTTGTGATGATATAAAAAGGGCCAGGGCGGTAGTTGATGAAATATATGTTGATGAAAAGCTGGAACACTATATCCTTGATATAGTGTTTGCCACCCGCGAACCGGCAAAATATAAACTTAATGAGCTTGAAGGCCTTATCCAGTATGGGGCCTCGCCGAGGGCGACTATATATCTGAATCTTGCCGCCAAGGCGCATGCCTTTATCAACGGCCGCGGTTATGTTACTCCGCAGGATATTAAAAGTATAGGAATGGATATCCTTCGCCACCGCGTTATTATAAGTTATGAAGCTGAGGCCGAGGGAAAAACCCCCGAGATGATTATTAAAAAAATATTTGATGAGATAGAGGTTCCGTGAAAATGTTTTTTGGCGGTGGCTATGATACCCGATGACATTATAAGAAAGATAAGAAAGATACAGATAACTACTTCCCGGATGGCGGATTCGGATTTTGCCGGCCGCTATCACAGTGTTTTTAAAGGCAGGGGTATGGAGTTTCATGAGGTTCGTGAATATATGCCAGGGGATGAGATACGCTCTATAGACTGGAATGTGACCGCTCGCGCTGGACACCCGTATGTCAAGAAGTTTGTTGAAGAACGCGAGCTTGTTGCCATGATATTGCTGGATGTCTCCATGTCGTGCCGCTTCGGGACATGCGCCAATTTCAAAAACCAAATAGCGGCGGAGATCAGTTCCGTTTTGGCTTTTTCCGCGATCAAGAATAATGACAGGGTAGGGCTTATCCTCTTTACGGATAAGGTTGAAAAGATGATCCCTCCCCGGAAGGGCGTTAAGCACATCCTTAGGATCGTGAGGGAGGCCCTTTGTTATAAGCCTGTTTCTAAGGGGACCGACCTTAATGGCGCGTTGATGTATTTAAATAAGACGATTAAGCGTAAAGCGGTGGTTTTTGTGATATCAGATTTTTTTGACAGGGATTTTAAAAATGTCCTGTCGGTCTCTAACAGGCATCATGATATAATTGCCGTTAATATAATTGATCCGCGTGAGATGGAAATACCTGATGTCGGCATTATAAGATTGTGTGATTTGGAAACCGGCGCGGAACTGGCCGTGGACGCGTCATCCAAGAAATTCAGAGATGATTATACGGCCAGCTGCCGGATCCGGTTGGAACAAGGCAGAAGGCTTTTTATTTCAGCGGGTGTTGATCGTATACTTATCCGGACAGATAGGCCGTATGCAGGTGAATTGACGGGTTTTTTTAAATCCCGTAAAAGAAGGCTGGTTTGACATGAGTGATATTTTTTCGGGCGTTATCAGAGATATTAAACCGCCTGTTTATATCAAGGCCCATTACGCCTTTTTACTTCTTGTTCTGGCTTCTGCCCTGGCCCTGTGTTTTTTATTGTTTGTAATTTATAGGTTTATAAAAAAGCGTAAAGATAATCCGGTGGAAGAATGCTACGAAAAGATACCGGCCCATGAAGCCGCGTATCGTCGGTTAGAAGAACTGCGCGCCCGTGATTTTCCGCGATTGGGCCTTGTAAGAGAGTATTATTTCAGGCTTTCGGGTATAATCAGGAGGTATATAGAGGATAGATTTCTTCTTAGAGCGCCTGAAATGACAACAGAGGAATTTTTGTATTCCATGCGGGATACCGGTACGCTTACGGGCCGGCAAAAAAATACAATGAAGGATTTTCTTAGCCGCTGTGACGTGGTGAAGTACGCAAGATATAACCCGGATAGCACCGAGATAGAAGGAATATTTTTAACAGCAAAACAGTTCATAGATGAAACAAGACCTGACGATATCCGGCAGCTGGAGGAACAGTTGAAATGAGTTTTAAGGATCCTCTTTTTTTTGGGCTGATACCGGTTGTAGCGGCAATTGTTTTATACCGGAATAGGGTGCGCGGCAATTCCAGCATACGGTTTTCAAATACCGGATTGTTGCCATGCCTAAAACCTGGTATCAGGGTCTTGATAGCCGATAATCTATGGTATTTGACGATAATCGCTTTAGTGTGTCTCGTTTTCGCCCTGGCCAGGCCGCGCGTATTATTAGAGGACGCTGTTATTGACGCGGAAGGTGTTGATATAGCCCTTGCGATAGATTCGTCGGGCAGTATGCTGGCGGAGGATTTCAGTATAGGCGGCAAACGGCAGAACAGGCTTTTTGTCGTCAAACGTGTCGTAGAGGACTTTATACGCAACAGGCAGGGTGACCGCGTTGGATTGGTTACGTTTGCCGGCATGGCGTATACGGTATGCCCTCTGACACTGGATCACGATTGGCTTATAGCCAATCTGCGCAGGGTAAGCATAGGGGCTATAGAAGATGGCACGGCGATTGGTTCAGGGATAATGTCTTCTCTGGAAAGGCTTAACAAGAGTTCTGCCAAAAGCAAGATCATTATATTATTAACCGACGGAGAGAACAATTCCGGTGACGTCTCTCCGATGCAATCCGCCGGCGCGGCAAGGGCATTTGGCGTGAAGATTTATACTATCGGGGTTGGCAGTAAGGGCCGTGTCCCGTTTCCGGCAAGGGACGTATGGGGTAATATTATATATCAGAATGTGGATATCGGTTTTGATGAGGGCCTTCTGCGGAAAATAGCCGAAACCACGGACGGCCGGTATTTCATGGCTTCTGACACTGAATCATTGAAGGCCATTTACGGATATATAGATGAGCTTGAGAAGACAAAGATAGAAGAGACGGGGTATCGCAGGTATAAAGAGCTTTTTCCTCCCTTTGTTATCGTGTCTGTGGTTTTGATACTGCTTTACGCGGTGCTTTCAAATACCGTGTTCAGGAAGGTACCATAATATGCGGTTTGGATCATTATATTATATATATGGATTATGGGTGGTTTCGGCAGCGTTATTTTTTTTCATATGGGCCGCGAAAAAGAAAAAAAATGTTTTAAGATTATTTGCCCAAGACAAAGCGATCGGGTCTTTATCCCGCGGCGTAAGCTTTAAACGACAGAGACTGCGTCAGGCATTTGTCGTATTGGCCTTGTTATTATGCGTTGTGTCGCTTATGCGGCCGCAATGGGGTTTCCAATGGCAGGATATAAAAAGAAGAGGTATTGATATCCTGTTTGCCGTGGATGTTTCCAACAGTATGTTGGCCGTTGATATAAAACCCGACAGGCTGACCCGTTCAAAATTAGCAATAAAAGATTTAATCTTGTCGAAATTATCGGGCGACAGGATAGGGCTTATAGCCTTTGCCGGTTCGGCTTTTGTTCAATGTCCATTTACGGCCGATTACAATGGTTTTATTCTCGCTTTAGATTCATTGGATGTGGATACTATACCCCGCGGCGGTACTTCTTTATCGAGCGCTATAAGGCAGGCCTGCGATGTCTATAAAGATTCGCGGGCTAAAGATAGGGTGCTGATATTGATTACTGACGGGGAAGACCATGATGCCGGGGCCTTGGGTTTGGCAGAGCAGGCCAAGGGCAAGGGCATTAGCATATATTGTATTGGTATAGGGACAACCGAAGGAGAGCTTATACCTGTAATAGACCATGCCGGGAAAAGGACATTTCTAAAGGATGGGCAGGGCAATGTGGTAAAGACGAGGCTTAATGAGGATATCCTGAAAAACATAGCATTAACCACAGGCGGTATCTATGTCCGTTCAAGTGGTGTCGATTTTGGTCTTGAATATATTTACAACCAGAGGCTTTCCCGTATGATAAAGACGGACAGTCAGGCCCGCACGGATAAGGTATTTTATGAAAGGTTTCAAATAACCGTTTTCGCGGCCTTTTTATTATTGGTCTTGGCCGCTCTGACTGATGATAAAATAGAGACAGATGAATAATCAGGCGTGTATTTTAATAATAAGCGTGTTGTTGCCAGGCTTTTTATCCTGGCCCGGTCAGGCGTTTGCTGCGGCTATCAAAAAGCAGATAAACAGGGGTAACAGCCTGTACGCTCAACATGATTACAGCAAGGCGCTCGAAGAGTATTCAAAGGCACTTTTATCTGACGGTGCGTCATCCGCGGCAAACTATAATGCGGGCGCAGCATCATATAAGCTTGGGGATTACCCGTCTGCCAAAGGTTATTTTGAGCGTGCTGTTAATAGCAAGAATAATACCTTAGCTCAAATGGCGTTTTATAATTTAGCTAATGCTGAATATTGTTTAGGCATGTCTCAACAAGAGAAGGATTTCCGGGTAGCGGCCGGTCTTCTTGAAGATGCCGCGCGGCATTATGAACACGCTATTGTCATGGATGATAAGGACGAGGACGCGAGGTATAATTACGAACTTGTTAAAGCTGAACTTGAAAAATTAAAGAAAAAGTTACAGCGGCAGGACGACCGGAATGGCGGTAAAACGCCCGAATGCCCGGATGGTGGAGGCGCTGAACAGGAAGGTACCGCGGGCCGGGATGGTGATAAGACCGGTAATGAAGATACGGAATGTCATGCTCAAGAAGAGGACAGCCGGCCAGGCTGCGCCGATGGTTCTGATGAAGGGCATAACGGAGAGCTCGGCCAAGATGAAGCGGTAGGGCAGGGTGAAGAAACTCGGTCCGGGCAAGAAGATACCGCCGCCTCCGTGCCGGTAGGCGCAGCAGACGCGGCAGGCGGGCTGTCCCGCGATAACCAGGCGTTGGACGGGAGGCAGGATATATCGCGTGTATCGGCGCAGGTCTTACTGGATAATTATTCAAGACGTGAACAGCCAAAAGGTATGTATTCGGAAAAATTACAAACGCAGAAAAATACCCCTGTTGATAAGGATTGGTAACGCGTATAATATATTATGATAATGATGAATAAACGGAAATTTGCAATACTATTAATCTTTTTCGCGTTGTCGCGGTCGAATCTTTGTGCTCTGGCGGATGATTTTGAGCTTAGGGCAAGCGTTGACAGCAACAAGGCGATTGTCGGTTCGGCATTTAACCTTTCCCTGACCTTTTCGGGAACGCGGGATTTACCTGTCCCGGACTTGAAGCGCATAGAGGGTTTTGACTGGCGTTATGCCGGGCCTGCAACGCGCATATCCATAATTAATGGGGCGCGTTCCAGCTCTATAACGCATAATTATATATTGACCCCCTTAAAAGCGGGCTCGTTTGCCATCCCCGGTTTCGAGGTTGAATACAAAGGAAAGATCTATATATCCGAGCCTATTAATATGGATGTGTCGCAGTATGGGCCTGTTCAGGAGTCCTGTGCCCCGGGCGATCAGGGCCAATCGGAAAAAAACGGTTTTGATAAACGGATATTCCTGATTCTTCAGCCTGGCAAGAGGCAGGTTTATGCGGGTGAAAAATTTCCCGTATCCATATTATTATACGTAAATAATGTGGCTGTGCGCGATATACAATATCCTAAGTATGTCCATGAAGGTTTCTTATCCGGTAAATTCAGCGAGCCGTCCCAATATACCAGGGTTGCAAATGGCCTCAATTATAATGTGGTTGAATTCAATACCGATATATATGGACTTTATCCCGGCAGGTTTACTCTCGGTCCGGCCGAGATAGCCTGTAATCTTGTATACAAAAAGGCGACAGGCAGAAGAAACGCGCCTTTTTTTGGAGGCAGTATTTTTAACACGGATGCGTTTGAGGATCTTTTCGGCGGTTATGAATCGCGGCCATCAAGTTTTAAGACCGAAGGATTTGACATTGAGGTTATCCCTCTTCCCGCTGAAGGCAGGCCTGACGGCTTCTCGGGAGCGGTAGGAAGATTTGCTATGTCTGCCAAGGTATCTTCCCAGCAGGTCAATGCCGGTGACCCTATAACGCTTACTGTAGAGATAGAAGGAAGCGGTAACTTCGATACCGTTCTAATGCCCGACCTGGGAAAAGACAGCGGTTTTAAACGATATGAGCCGGAGGTTTCCCAAGCATCATCAAGAAAGTGTTTCCAGCAGGTTATTATTCCCGTAAGTGATTCAGTAAAAGAGATACCTGCCGTTAGTTTTAGTTATTTTGATCCCGCGGTTAAAATGTATAAGGTTGTCACTCAACCGGCTATACCCGTGGAGGTGGTGCCGTTACGCGAAGACCCAGCCCGGCGGCCGACAGTGTCATCAGCCGGGACCGCGGACAGTCGCGATTCGGGGCATATTGAGGCATTGGGCAGGGATATTGTTTATATCAAAGAAGGCCCGGGGTTGTTGAGGCCTGCCAAAAAGCCGTTTTGTTTCCACAGCTTGTTTTTTGCCGCAGTATTTGTGCCTTTTATTCTTGTGCTGTCAACGTTGATAATTAAGCGCAGGCGCGCGCGGCTTGATTCCGATATAAAATACGCGCGAAAATGCCGCGCCTATAAGATCGCGTTAAAAAACATAAAAGAATTGCGTAATGCAATAGCTAAAGGCAGCAGGGATAGGTTTTTTGAACGAGCAATAAAGGCCCTGAAAGAATATTTAGGCGACAAATTCCATCTTCCGGCCGCGGGTATGACAAAAGATATTGTTTCTAACCTTCGCAGGGACGGCGTAGCGGATGATATTATAAAAGAAATAGAGGAATTTTTTAATATTTGTGATATGGCCCGGTATGCCCCGCTAAAGGCGCAGACCAAAGAGATGACGAGGCCGTATGAATTATTTAAATCCATTGTGGACAAACTGGAAAGATCGGTAAGATGAAAATCAAATATATCCTGGTAGTATTTTTTCTGCAGGCACTTTCCATGCGCGCGTATGCCGCGGATTTTGCCGTTGAGAGGGAATTGTATATAAAATCAAACATAGATTACGCACACGGGGATTACGGACAGGCTATATCCGGTTATAACGAGATTTTAGATAGAGGGCTTGAATCCGGGGCTCTATATTATAATCTGGGCAATGCATACTTTAAAAATAATGATCTTGGCCGGGCGATAGCCAACTATCTAAGGGCCTTAAGATTAATGCCGCGAGATCCCGACCTTATATCCAATATAGAATATGCGCGTTCACTTGTGCGCAATAATATAAGGACGCGACATTTGAATCCGTTCATGTCCTTGGCCTTGCGGTTGTCAACAAGGCTTACACTGGATGCCGCGACTTACATTGTTATCTCTTTGTATTATTTGTCTGCGTTGGCAGCCTTGGTTATCATCATAAAGGGCCGCGGCAGGGGGTATTTGATTTATCTGGAGCTACTCGCCTCGGTATTGCTGGCCGTATTTTGCATTGTGTTTTATTTTACCCTGAAAGAAAACTATCTGGACAAAAGGGCCGTAGTCGTTCAAGAGGAACTTGAGGCGAGATTTGAACCTTTTGATACAGCCACAGTTCATTTTTTACTGGATGCAGGCCAGGAGGTTGCGCCTATTGGATGCGGTAACGAGTGGGTGAGGATAAAAAGGCCTGACGGCAGACAGGGGTGGGTAAAGGCGGCCGGGATTGAGAAAGTGTGATAATTTAACAATATTTTTTAATAATATGTCCATAAAAGCGGTATCGCATGTCTGAAACAAATCACGTAGTAGTTGTTGGCGCAGGCCCTGCCGGTATGATGGCGTCAATAAGCGCGGCCGCATCAGGCGCTAAGGTCACCTTGATAGAGCGTAATCATTTGCCCGGCAGAAAGCTTTTATTAAGCGGTAAAGGCCGCTGCAATCTGACCAATGTTTGCCGGATAGATGAGTTTCTTTCTCATTTTAACAAAAATGGAGAGTTCTTAAGGGACGCGTTTAAGATATTTTTTGTCAGTGAACTGATGGATTTTTTTAAAAAAAAAGGAGTGGACTTAAAGGTTGAAAGGCAAAACAGGGTTTTTCCAGTTTCCGATAAAGCGTCCTTTGTCCTGGGCGCGCTGGAAGATGAGATGCGCCGCAAGCGCGTAGATTTGCTGACAGGTGTGCTATTCAATGACCTCGTTGTCCGTGAAGGCGAAATAAAAGGTGTTATCGTTAACAATTCCGAGACAATAACCGGGGGCAAGGTGATACTTTGTTTAGGCGGCGCCTCCTATCCGCTTACAGGGTCGGACGGAAAATGGTTTATGGTCTTAAAGAGGCATGATATCAGGTTAACTAAATTCAAACCCGCTCTTACCCCTCTTGTATGCCGCGATAATTACGGACTGAATGGACTCTCATTAAGGAATATCAGGATAAGATTTCAGTCATCAGCGGGTAATGTATTATTAACAGATACGGGAGAGATTGTTTTCACAAACAAAGGAATCTCCGGGCCTTTAGTATTATCCGCCAGCGCCAAGGTTTTTGACTGGCTTGAAAACAAGCAGCAGGTTAAGGCCTTTTTGGATATAAAGCCGGCGCTTTCAGAGGCCCAGATACAGGAGAGGGTATTGCGCCAGGTTAGGATATCGCCTAATTTATCGTTGCGCGGCCTTATGCGCCAATTTTTGCCTATGCGGATGTCAGATATTTTTGTCAGCGTGCTTGGGTTTGACCCTGGTAAAGATTTAAGCCGTTTGCTTAAAATCGAACGCGCCCGAATAGCGGCCTTATTAAAGAGGTTTGAGCTGAACATAAAGGGCTGTCACGGGTTTGAAGACGCCATTATAACCAG
>Ga0172381_10003071_pt1 | contig 17941 bp, 27 predicted proteins | sample Leawel6488metaG_FD_119754 | JGI IMG/M metagenome (GOLD analysis project Ga0172381, IMG submission 119754) | Leachate microbial communities from a municipal landfill in Southern Ontario, Canada - Leachate well 64-88 metaG | ecosystem: Engineered > Solid waste > Landfill > Unclassified | place... | reverse complement strand
TCATCCCAAATAGATGGTTGTTTGGTTATTAAAGGCATATCTTCATCTGAACCAACAAGATATTGAGAAAGGTCTTCTGCCACTAGGAAAGTAGGTTCATCGCTCTTTGATTTATTATTCCAAGACATATTTATTTTTTAATTTCTTTTATCTATTTATCTTCTTTGTCCTTAATGGGTTCTGTCGGTTCTTCTTGAGGTTCTTCAATTGGTTCGATTGGCTCTTCAATAGGAGCATAGACTATATCTGGTTCTTTAATTCCTTTCTTAGCCCTGTCTAGCTTTTCGTCATAATCCTTTTTACACATCTCATTATTCTTGTATCTTTTTTCTATTGTATTAACACGGACTATTTTAATGACTTCTTCTTTAGGTGTATTAGTAATATCGACTAACGGCGGATATAAGTATTCCATTTATTTATAAGATTTACGCTTTCTTGTTATTTTAGATTTATCGTTAGCGTCTTTATGAAGATAAAGAGTTTCTAGCTGTGATTTAAGACCAATAACAGGCTCATAAACCTTAGCTTTTAAAACGTTGTATCTAGCCATATCCTTATCTTCTGTGTATTCAATACAAGCTAGGTAAGGAAGTATTTGGTGCATTGTTTCAGCAAATCCAGGCTGTTGAGTAGTGTCGTCTACCGTAAAGTAATCAGCGTATCTATCATAAGTAAATCTAAGACCAGCTGTTAAAGTAGCATAAGAAGAAGTTGGCTTTGGATAAAGAAAGACGCTATTACCTAAAAGATAATAACTATTTGGCTTACCTGCTTCCTCTTGCATATTCTCAAACTTTCTCCTGTAATCTTCTTCTTCCAAAAGATTAAGAGGGTAGTAGTTTCCAGATAAATCTAAGACTTCAATTTGTCTAAGCTTTAAAAGTTTATCTGGTATTGTGTAATCTCTCTGATTATCAACTAAGGTCGTTGTGGATATTGGGAAATCAGTGTAGTTACTGTCATCAAATCTCCATTGCTTATTTAAGGTCAAAAGCCAATTAGTAACTAAAGCATAACCACGATTTAACATCGCAGTAAATTGAGCCATTCTTAAAGTATTTCCGCTAATTACGCCATCATCAAATCCGCATTTCTGCTCGCACATTTGAATTAATCCATCTTTCAGCTTCGTATTATTATACTGAATATATTTATCAGCTCTATATAATTGACATTGCAATTATATGATGCTACAATTAAAGAGTTATTATTAAATTATTTATATGAAAAATGAACATCTTGCAAAAACTTTAAAAAAGTGCGAATTTTGTGGTGAAATATTTGATAGACCATTTAGAAGTGGCTCTAATTTTAAAATTTCTTGGGGTAATTATTATGAAAGACGTTTTTGTTCCTTGAAATGCAAGGGGGCGTGGTCTTCTCTTAATCTTGTTAAAGAAAATAACCCAAACTATAGGGGTGGTAAATCAAAATGTATAGATTGTGGTAAAGAACTTTCTCAAAGATATTCTTTTAGGAACACTAATCGTTGCAAAGAATGCTGGAATAAACATATTTCTATCCCTGAAAATCATCCTAATTGGAAAGGTGGAATAAAAAATAAATGTATAGATTGCGGAAAAGAAATATATCACGGACAGAAAAGATGTTTTGAATGCTATCATAAAACTCATACAGGTAAGAATAGTCCAGTCTATAAAGAAAAGCCAACAAACTATGCTCATTTACATATAGTAGTAAAAAGAGAAAAAGGAGAACCAACTAAATGTGAACATTGTGGAAAACCAACTTTTAAACGGTCTAACGGAAGTTGCGGGATAGAATTAGCTAACAAAACTGGAAAATATTTAAGAGATGTTTCTGATTGGATTTATCTTTGTCATCGTTGCCACAGAATTTATGATATAAAGAACAATTTATTTAATCTTTTCTAATTATTATTATACCATTTTTTAGATTAAAAATAAAGTTTTTTTTACTTTGTCAAGGGTACAGAGAAACCAATTTTAACTCCCTCATCAAACGGGTAGTTTTCCCTTGTCAAATATTCTCTTAAAGGTGCTTTGTAAAATGCGTTTTTAAGTTCTGGCGTAAGCCATAGGAACTCTTGAACCACTTTTTTATCAAGAAATGGGTAGCGTGTTTCTATGTTGAAAGATCCGCCGTAATATTCTTCTTTCATTAAATAACTTTCTTGACATCCATAGTTGAAATTACGCCAAAGCTTTAAATCGCTAGGATAAACTCCTTTTAGTTCGCTCTGGTCTGGAAAAAGTGAGTAGTCGCTCATAATCTCATCAGCTCCCTGTGAAGATAAACAAACCTTTCTTCCCTCTTTGTGTGCAAGGTCGCATAAGGTAGCCACGCCATAACCTCCGCCGTCAGTTAGCAACCGCATTTCTGTTTCTTCTCCCTTATAGTAGATTGTGTATTTCTCATTATCAAGGTTTTCTTGCAAGAACGGTAAAAGGGCATAGTTGATGTTAAAAACTTCGTTTTCGTGTCTTTCTAACCGTTTATAAAGAATTTCTTTATTCTCTGAACCTGGGAAAGTATATGCTTTGAACTTAATACCTTGTTTAGCCATTTCACACGCTATAGCACCGCTATCATAACCGCTAGAAAGACCTAAAAAGCACCCTTGCTTAGCTCTTTTAGCAATAGACGACCTAAATGCAATAATCCAATCGTTATAGGTCGTTTTGGACTGTTTAAAGTCCCATTCATAGACAGTTTTAACCTCTACAATCTCGCCCGTGCTTATTTTTTTGACTACAATCTCGTTAGGGTTGGCTTTTTCACCACCAACACCGCTCCGATAAGTAGCAAACTCTAATCCGTTAATAAAAAGAGGTTTGGTTTTAAAGGGGTCGGTAGCGTATAAAGCAATTCCCTTTTTAAAGTCAAATAAGACGATAGCGAACTCTCCGTCTAAGTATTTAGGAAAGTCTGTGCCGTATTTTTCGTAAAGAGGGATTAAACACTCTCCGTCTGACTTTTCAAAAGGTTGATTATAAATCTCTCCGTTATAAAGAGCGATTATCTCACCTTTAACAAAAGGTTGGGGCGTAAATTCTCCCGTTACCGATAAAAGATTGTGAACAAAAGTAAAACCATTCTTAACGATAGTGTTAGTTAAGTCTTGTCCTCTTAATCTTAGCTTTGAATTGTCGCCTTTTTCAAGGTAGCCCAGGATTGAACACATCTATTTATAATATTTTATTTTATCTTCATAAGTTCCGCAGTAATGGACTATCTTAGCGTTTTCTTCTTTGTTCTCGCTGTTGTAGGTCATTGGTAGCAATCTAACCTTTAAACCCATAACTTCTTTAAGCCCATAGCTCCAATCAGTAATATGTCGGCGTAAAATGTTAGTCAAAGCCTCTTGGTCGCTCCCTGTTTCGGTAAAAGGCAGTTCTTCTTTCCAATACTTCAAGAAATAACGAACCTTGTCGCTTTCCTTTAAAAAAATAACACCAGCATTAAGATAGCCAGTGATATGTGGAAATTTATGACCTAAAATCTTACCGTCTTGGTATTTAGGCTCTCTAACAGTAAAAGCAAGGTCAAAATCAAACTTAACATCAAGCTTTTTAAGTATTCGGCAATCACAATCAAGGTAAACGCTGTTTCCTTTCAATCCTTTTAGAATAATATCGGGTTTAGACGGTATTTTTGCCTTGTAAACATCTATTTCATAAGTTGAGGGGAATGCTAAAGGTACTTTTTCTCCTCTATATCCGCCATAGTCAAACATTTTAACATCATAACCAAAAGAAATAGCCTCTTTTTCTAAAGTATCGGCTAAAAGACTGTATTTTTTATCTGCTCCTGTGATTATTCTAATGGTTGACATATTTAAAAAGCGGATTAGTTCTTACATTCCCCTCTATATAGCGTATTTTAATCTTGTTTCTTAACTTCCACGCCACATAGGGGAAAGATATTTGGTCACGCCATTGCCAACGGGAAATCTCCGACCACCATTTATTATTAAATTCTTTACAAACTAAGTTATCCTTGCGAATTATCATTCCACACTCTGCCAGTTTACCGCCGTCAAATCCTTGCTCCTTGTAGTGTTCTACCTGCTCGTCCATTAAAGACTTCATATGCTGTGGTAATCTCACTCTAGCTGGTAGGTGTTCTTCATAGACAGTCTTGCGGTGAGGGTGAGCGAATACCGCCATATCATAATCACCTAATAAATCTATAATAGCCTTTTTATCTAGTGGGTAGATATTTCCGTCAACCCAAACACTATCGCCTTTAATGAACTGATGAGAAAGAACCTTATATCTCTTGGCGTTCATCACATCATCAACAAATAAATCTTGCTCGCTGTTATCAAAAATCTTTATATCTTTTCTATCATCGTCAAAGCCTCCACATATCGCTGTATAGAAAGTAAAATCATTTTTAAAATCGTTTATAATTGCCTGGTATTCTTTAGCTCTATTCTTAACATCGTAATCTTTCAGGTCGTATCTCTTTACTTCTTTTTCTCTTTCCTTTCCGTCTAAAAATCTAATCAAATCATTTTCTGTCTTAGCCACTGGTAATCCGCACAACTTAGCCGTTACAGTCTTGTTGTCGCTCTTAAATGCTCCGTTAAAAGGGAGTAAAGCAATGTCTGATTTAGTTATCTCTTGATATGCAGTCCGCCCATTCCATTTTATAAACGAGTCAGCTAAAGAAAGAGGGTGAGTGTCTTTGTATTGTGATATTACTTTAAGCTTAAGATTGTTTTCTTTAATCGTCCTAATGAAAGGTGCAAGGCTATGAGCGTTCTGTGAAAACCCGAACCAAACAACTTCTTTTGCTCGTCCTTTATGTTCTTTGGACTTTGGATAATCTTCAAAGTTATGTCCATCTCCAATCACATAAATAGGACGGTCAATTAGTTTAGACAGTTCGTCTTTTAGTCCTTTGGTAGAAACGGTGATAATATCGCACTTATCGTAAAACTCTAAAACAGTAATATCTTGTAGCCATTCAGGGTCGCACACATCGGCAATCTTCAATCCTTTGTGCTTGTTAAGAGCCTCCCAATCCTTAGCGTGAAATATTATAGTGTTGTAAGTGTTTTTATAATTATATATTTCAGCGTCTTTTAAATAAGGGATAACCCACTCACCTCTAATCCTATCCGAGCCGTAAGTGTCTATACATTCGTTACTTCTTTGATAGCGAAGATAAACACCTATGTTCTTTTTAAAACTTTGGGATATTTTAGGTATTCCCTCGTCGTGCCAAACACTAGGCAAAACATAACCGCAATGGCAAGATCTTATCTTTGAGCTTAAAGAACCGTCATCTAAGAAAGTTCGCCAAAATCCTTTATGGAAGAATATATTTTCTCTTTTACAATTTGGACACATAGCACACGGGCGAGGAATTGAACCCCTGACTCTCGGTTTGGAGGCGAGCGTTTTACCACTAAACTATCCGTATGTTAAGAGGTCTATTTGACCTCTCCTTTGGCTTTAGCAATTGACTGCTTTTTGCTTTCAATCAATCTCTTTTTAAACTTTTCTACTTCGTCAACAATCTCGATGTCAACAGTTTCATCATCAATCATTTTAATCATTCCAAACATCTCATTTTCTTTGAGCTTGTCAAAATACTTTACTAAGATTGTGTTTGACATCTTAGCCTCCAATTCTGCAACCATTCCAGTGGCCTTATCCTCTAACTTAACAGCCTCTTGATAAGCAGGTTTTTTTTCAATGGCCTCTTGTTCGGTTTTAAGCTGTTCTTGGATTTTAGCCTCACGCTTTTTAAGGTCTGAATACTTAGAAGTAATTCTGTCTAAAGTTTCGGACGCTTTCATTCCCATTGTCTTGGCTATTTCCTTTTTCTTTTTTAAAAGTTCTACTAGCTTTTTGTCTTTGATTTGCATAGTTTTTGATAAACCTCATCGTAAAGATGAGCTTTTTTAGTTATATCATAATTCTTTAAAATATACTCTTTAGCATTCTTCCCCGCTTCTCTCAACGCCTTTCTATTTAACATCAGGTCTTTAACTTTCCAATCACTAGTCAGCCAACCTGTCTTGCCGTGCTGTATCGTCTTGTAAGGGCTGTCTTCAAAGTCTTGAGCGATAACAGGTATTTCTAACATAGACGCTTCTAGCCACTTAATATTTGACTTACAGCGATTAAAATAGTTATCTCTCCTAGGGATTAACATTACATCAAGCTTTAACTCATTTAAAGCGTCAAAGTAATTAAACATCGGGACAAAGTTGTGCCACTCTACATTAAACTGTTCCCAAAAAGCGATGTCTTTTTTATAGTGCTTCTTTTGATCCGAGCTAGACACTTTACGGCTTGGAGTTCCAAACATCACTAATTGAAATCTATCATCAGCTGATAGTTCTTTTAAAAGTTCTTCGGCTGGCAAGCTATCATCGTTAAACGTTGTTGAACCAACAATCCCCACTCTTATCTTCTCGGTTTCGTTTCTTAAAGGTTCTGGCCAATCGAATGAGTCAACACAATTTGGCATAACAATGACATTATCGTGCAACTCTCTGTATTCCTTGGCTAGAAATTCAGTTGAGCAAGTGACTAAGTCGGCCTCTTTGATAGCCTCATCAATCCATTTAGCTGTTTCATTGAAATCAACGCCTGCTCTTTGCATATCAGCATTAACCTTATAGGTGTCATCATTATCAAAGACGACTATCTTCCCCATCTGCTTTAAAAGCTTCATTGACTCAATCCTCTCCTTGCTATCGGGTCGATGAAATACTACAACGTCAGAATTAATACATTCTATTGCCGACTCTTGTTTATCTCTTGGCTGGTCATACATTGTCATTAAATCACCACGCCAACCATTGTGCCTTTGAGGTAGAAGACAACGGACATAATAACATCCGTCATACTTATTAATCACATAATATACTTTCATATTATTTGAATAACTTTTTAAGGATCTTAGCTTTCATTTTAGCTTTAAAATCTTCGTCTTTTAGAAGCTCTGTTTTTAACTCTTCAAGCATAACGTCTTCAAGTTCGGCAACCAGTTTCTTTCCTTTGTCTTCTGTTGTGGCAGGTTGTCCGCTAACAGTTTCAACTGGTGGCGGTGCGTTTCTTTCCATTATCGAGGCCTCCTCTTGGCGTGCAAGAGCTCCCGACGCTTTTTCAAGGATTGCATCTCCGCACGACTCTCCAACGACCTCGTAATTTCTTCTTGTGTTATTTTTTTCGAACTCGGGAACGGTAGCCCCTTTTTCGTTGACATAAATTCTTTTTCTTTTAATGTTTTTAGATACTGTTACATTTCCCATATAATTGTTTGCTTTTTTGTCCTTGGCTCTCAAAAAAAGCGATGAGAGCCAAGAAACAATTTATCTTAAACCTCGATTAAGAGGCGGAAGAGTAAATAATACAGCCGTAAGTAGCACGGTTCATAATGACACCATACTTCAAATCGGCGGTAGTCAATGTGGCCAAATAAACTTGGTCATATTGAGACTGAACACGAACCTTGTCCATTGTCTGTCTTGGCAAATTAGCCAAAGCGTAATGGATAGCGTCCTTGTGTGCTAACACGTTGATACAACCAGTTGCTCCTGATACGTAGTCAATGTTAGACGAGGTGCTAACAGGGATACCGTAAAGCATTTTTACAGGCTTCTTGGTAATTGGGTCAGCAGTTCCGTTATTGATGTATAACTTGAACTCGTCTTGATAGGACACTTGAGACCACCAAACTTTACGGTCAAAGAAAAAGCGATGGTCGCCGTTTTCAATGTCCTCTAAAGTAGCAGTTTCAACAACACCACAGGCGGCTCTAATATCCGAGTCTTTAATCACGGAAGTTGAAGCACCAACGGTTGAAGTGAACGAGGCGAACAAGGCAATCAAAGCATTTTCCAATGTTTGACCAGCAGTGTAGCCAGCGTTCTTTGCCATCTTCTCTTGAAGATACAAAGACTTTTTCCAAATAGCTTCGTCGCCGTCTTCAACAGCGAAAGAAACTTCATACCAAGTGTTAACAACGAGGTCAACATCAGTAAAGGTTGGAGCGTTTAAAGTAACCGCAGCACCTACGCCCTTAGCGTTAGCAGTCATCTGTGTCAAGTTGCCAGTGTGAACAGTGTTTCCACCGTCAGCCAATTCAGAACTTCTGTTTGTGAAGAAGTCTGTAGCTGGGGTGTTTTCTTTGGCGAAGTCGTTGATAGCAGAACCCCAAATTTCCAAATTGTTACTATTCTAAAATAGAATGGGCTAATCATTTCTGTTAGCCTCTGCACCTTTTTTTATTCGTGCAGTTCGGACTGTCGCATCACTATAATTTATAGTGTCTTTTCACTCAGTCTCTGCAAGTCCTCTATGGTTCAATTTTAATATACGCTTATATAATTCCGTTTTTTTAACATCTATGTCTTTACGGATTACATCATATTTACCACCTACTCCATTTGTAGATTTTCCTATCTTATAAAAATCAATTAAAATATCAGCTTGATGTTTTTTGATTATAAGACTTGGATAAATATGCTTTAAAAGTTTACTAACAGCTTTGTTTCCAGTTATTTCCCACATAACACTTTCTCTTTGATTTTTTCCAGGGTGAACTCTGTTTTTTGAAACAGTGCCTCCATAACATCTTTTTAGTTCATCTAGTATAAATCTGTTTTTAGAAACTTGGGCTATTTTAACTGCTGTCTTATAGTAATAACCATTAACACTTCTCTTGCTTGTTTTTTTGATTATTCCTAAGTAGCCTTCTCCATCAACAAAGCCTGCTATATATTCTTTTGATATCATATATTGTTATTATTTTATTATCCCCAATATAATGGTATCATCTTATATTAAAATTGTAAAGGTTCTTGAGGGTTGCCCTGTCGGGTGTTCCCCATTAATCAGAAAAGATTTTGTATCCCCAAAATTACTAAGGGATGTAAACCGCTAAATCACCAGCTGCACCAGTGAACATATCTGTTGGATATGAACTCATAAAATTGAAAGAACAAAACTATTACCTTATCCCTTTTTCTGCTGTTCCTGAACCCATTTTTTGTGAGCTATGTGATCCATTCTTCCTGTTTCTTTATTAATAAAGTCAGGGGTCTTAACCATAGGCTTTCCACCTCTTGAAGGAGGTAGAGAAGCTTTTTCTTCTGCTTCTTTAGCCTTTCTTTCAGCAAGATTTGCTTTGAACATTGGGTCGTCTTGTAACTCTGTTAAAGACTTTTCTTCTCCGTTCATAGAACGAACTTTTTGAATGTCCTTTAAAAGTTTTAAGTCGTCTAGTTCTAAGCCCTTACTGATAAGAACAGTTTGTTCAAGGATTGTTTCCTCGGAAAGAGTTTGTTCTTGATTAGTTTTTTTAACTTCTTTCGTTGGCTTAGGTTGCGGTGTTACGGCGTCTATTTTCTTTTCAATCTTACCAATGCGAGCATATAGCTCGTTGGCAGATTGATGACGCTTTAACGCTACTTCCTTTAAGCGGTTCTGATAAGTTTCATCGTCTTCGTCCTCTTTTTTTTCAAGGTCTTGGACAAACTTATCTTCTGGATTGGTTTTTATAGAGGCATCAATTTGACTTTCCAATTCCTCTTGGTCTTCTTGGGGAGTGACCAACTCGTTTTCATTTGGCATTTTTTTATGGAGTCTATGCAGACTCATTATTATCTAATAATCCTCGGCTTAAGACCGAAGTTTTTAGCACCTTCAATTCTAGCAATGGCACGCCTAACAATATTCTTGGCTTTACGCATTGCCTTATATTCCTGACCGACAACATTATCATCAACGCCAGTGTAAGCTATTAGATTATATTCTTCATCGATACAATCGGTAAATATCCGTTTAGCTTCTTCCCAGCCAGGGTGTTTTTTTAATTCTTCTAAATGCATATTATTGGGTATTAACTTCAGCCATTAAAGCGTCACGCTGTTGTGGTTGGACACTTTCCCTTGTCATTCCTTGTTGCAAGGCTTCAATATCTTCTGTTTCCATTCTTATAAAGGTAATCCCGTTATTCTCGGCATACTGCCTAAAATAAGGGTTGTTAACAATAGCAGGGTTTTTTGTCATCCACGTGATGATACTGTTGTAAGCGTCATTCTGTTGGGCTTTATCAATAGACTCACCAGTAACATTAAGTTTAATTCCAGTATCAAAATTAAAGAAATTCTTTTTAACATCAATCTTTCGTTGAGAGTTCTTTAAAGTCTGTCTAACAGTCTGTTCAATAGCCTGTGCCTCTTCCTTGGTGATGTATCCGCCATTCTTCTCGGCCTGTTCCTGTTGGGCTATGCGTATCATCGCCTCATCATAGATAGCGATGTCATTGCTGTTCTCACTGATGATAAGATAACCGCCTTTATTCCAATCCATTACAACTTCGGGCAATATCTCCTCAACAATAATCTTGCCCATCTTCTCCCCTATTGACTGTTTAACGGGTAAGAAAGCTGATTTGGCGGCGTTTCCTGTCATCGCCTGACCTCTCATAGTTGTTCCAGAGGGCATTGTATCGCCCGTAATGACGTCTGGTGTCATACATAGCTTATCAGCCTTGGCCTCTTTCTCTCTTAACTCTGTTATATATTCATTGAAGAAACGGTTATCAATTCCTATCTGTTGCAAATCAGCACTCTGGATAATATCACCACTCTCCGCACCTTTAAGAACATTGCCGTAAGTGTTCGGGTCGTTAGTTCTTAATAAGAGTAAAGAGGCAATATCTCTAGCGTTTTGATTTTGATTAACAAGGGTATTAACATCTTCTTGCAACTGGAATAGGCGTTCAAAGACACCAACACGCAACCACCTATCACCTGCCCAGTCAGCAATATGAAAGTCAAAATAGATATCTTTCTTCTGTGCTCTTTCGTATATGACTAATCCTTTGTCATCGCTAAGACCGCAATATATGCCGTAGGTTCTAGTTCCGTCAACATACCCGTGGCGTTCGTAAACTTTATATCTTTTAATCTTTCCTTCATTCTCAAACTTCTCGGCCTTCAAAATAATCTCATCAGCCAATTCAGACCAACGAAATCTCAACTCATCTTCAGTCAATTCGTGTTCTTCAATAATCGAACTATCGTTTATAAACTCGGCAGAAGTATCAAAGTAAAGCTTATTAAGGTTAGCTCTCTTTAATTCTGTCTTGCCATTAATCTTTGTTTTCTTCCAAACACCAGAACCATATTTAGCGATGTTATTAGTGGTGTTGTTAAGCACAAAAGGAAGTGTGCCCTTACGACACCATTCCTCAAACTTCATTCTAACAATCCAGGACTGATAGTAGTTAGCCTCGCCTTGTCCTTCGGCTCTAAAATCCTTAGTATCAAGGTCAATGTTTTTAACAAAATGAGGTAATCTCTGTCCAGCTAATTGCCAAAAAATAAGACCTTCTTCATTACAAACATCGTCAATAAAAGTATTATCAGCATAACAATCTATGCGTCTTAATATTTCGTAATGGTCAAATGTTTTACCGCTATTAAGGGTTATTGGACTTTTAAAATCAGATAACTCTTCTTTAATTTTTTGTATCATATCATTCTTTTACGTTCTCCGCTAAAGTTATTAATTGTTGCTGGCTTAAAACTATCAAGCCCATATCTTATAGCATCGTTCCAGTGGTCATATCCACTTTCTGGTACGTTAATTACGTTACCGTTATTATCAACCTTCCAAAAGTAATTATGATATTCTTTCAGTCCATTGACGCTTCGTTTAGTGATAGAACATCTTTGGTCTTGAACATACTGAATACCCTGGCAAATGCTATCCTTGCCTTTAACGCAAGGCATTATATTAACGCCATATATCTTAATCTCGTCTATACTCTTGGGTTCGGCACTATCAGCTATTACTAATGATTTAGGTAGATTGTTAAATATGTCAGCTATCTGTTTGTTGCTCAATCCTTTCTGATAAGTTATCTCGTCAAAAATAAATCCCCCGTTATATTTATAAATAGCTACGATTGCAGTTGGGTCATTAGAATATCCAAAATCTAAACCATAACGCTCTAGTCTTGCTTCGTGTGGTATCTCATCTATAATATTCCAGTCCTTATATATCTTACGTTCTAAAGTGTTAGGTTCTCCTAGCCATTTGTGTCTGTAAAGTGCAGGTCTTTTAGCTTTGTCGTCTTCCATTTCTTGCCTTATAACCTCGGGCATCATTCCGTATTTAATCGCTATATCGTAATTAACATTTATGATTAAGGTGTTAGGTCTTCCTTCTACTACTAGTCTGGTATGGATTGGGTCTTCTTCTAATAGTCTGTTGTAGGTATATACGATTTGGCTTCCTGGTTTTCTTACGGTAGGGGTTAGAACTTCAAGGCTCTTAGCACTAACTGTTTGGGCTTCTTCAATCCACGCTATATCTATGCCTTCAATTGATTTAATGCTTTGCTCGTTGTTCCACAATCCTTTAAAAAGAAAGTCGCTTCCATTTATTCTGTTTACTATCGAATTATTGGTTAGAACAAAATCATTAAGCTCATATTGTTTTATAAGGTCTGCTAACAGTTGGTAAGAACTATCGGCTATACTGTTTTGGAATTCACGGCAACAAGCTATTCTTGTTTTTTCTTGTCTTGCTCTTATTAAAAGAAATCTAGCAACAGTATGAGATTTTAAACTATATCTTCCACCGTAGCAAGCACACTCTCTCCAATCTTTATCAAATAGTCTCTTGTACTCCGTTGGTATTAGTATCGTTTGTTGTTTTGTCATCTATAAATTTAACCATTAAAGGTTGAATAGTTTCTCCACCGCTAGTAATGTCTTGCTTATCAGTGATCCTTTGCTTTAGCTTGTTATACTCTTTTATTGCTCCAAGCTTATTAGTAAAGTCTGCGTGCTGTGTTAATAAGAATTTTAATTGTTTATCAACAAAAGAGTCATTTAGTCCTTGCTCTTCCAATATTTCATTAATTCTGTCAAGTACCTTAACATTAGCTAACAGCCTAGAACTAGCCGCTAAAGCGGTTTTATACCAATTTGGCTTTGTTGTATCTATGTCGTACACCTCTAAATAAGTTTGAACTCCATTACCAAAAAACTCTGTTTCAGTAGCATAAAGCTGACAAAACTTTTCTTGTCTAACCATTAAATCTGTTTTATCCTCTTGCTCTTCTGCCATATTATAGTTCTGCTATTATTTGCAATCCCCAGCCAAAGTCAGGACACTGATACGCTTCTGTCCTAACCTTAAACTCAGGGAAGTATTTATTAAAGTATTCTTCATCAAATAATCTTATGTGTCCTACACAGTTAGCCCAAGTATGGCATCTATGAGGAACTATGATTGTTATCTTGTTAGTAAGGCGTTTAAACTCTTCTATAACGCTTTTAATGTCATCTATGTGTTCTAAGGTATGAGAGCAATATATTTCTTCTATGGTCTTATCTTTAAAGGGTAGTTTGGTTGTTATGTCGTGGATATATTCTTGTCCATAGTCAACAAGGTCTAAACCGACAAATCCTTCTATGACACTTTTTCCACATCCTATATTAAGTTTAATCATCTTTATTTAGTAAATAACTTTTCAATTATAGTTCTTACTAGTCTCTTACACTTAGAACAATAAAAGACACTTGGTGAAGATGTTTCTTTTAGTTCTGTCTTACAGTTAGGGCAATTACACATAGTTAAATATATTGTATTAAAATACTTGCTAAGGTATCTGTAAGCCTTTCACGCTCGTCTTCTATTTCGTTCTTACCTGAAAATCTATCGTTAGCTTTTGAATATAGGGGGTCTGTAAGTATGTGGCAAATCTCGTGTAGTATTCTGTCTTTTTTAATTTTTCCTTTTATCCAAGCGTTAAAAGCTCTTTCTGAATATTTTAATGTCGGGTCTAAGTAAGGGTATGTGCAAGTAATTTCTAAATATCTAGTTTCTTCTCCTTTTTCTATTTCAATCTTGTTTATGTTTATAAAAAGCTTTGGCAAGTAATAGTCTATGGTTTCTTTAATCCATTTTATAAAATCTTTTTCTGTTTTATTCTTCATACTAAATTCTTTGAGAATTAGTTATGCCTATACTTATTTTACCACATTCCTTTTCATTAAGCAAACTTCTTTTCTTTGTAAAGAGTTCGGAGATTAGTTCTGCTCCTGCTTTTCTGGTTAGCTTCTGGTCTTTTATGTCTTGATAAGCTTTTAGTATTTCTTGGTCTATGGTCATAAGGTTTTTTCTTTTCACGCCCAACTAGCCGTTAAAGTTTTCAAGAAAGCTTTTTTAATTACTCGTCTATCCAACTTAGTAATTTACGTTCTAGCGAGGCTTGGAAAGAATTAAAGCTCAATCTCTTTTTTTGGAGGGGTTTTCTGTGGATAAAATCCGCCAAATATATTTAGTGTTTAAAGGCTCTTGACAAATAGAAAAAAGAGGAGTATTATTAAATTATGCAATATAAAAATACCGTCAAACTTAAAAAAAGAAATCTCACACATACCAATAATAATGGTGTTGCACTTGACGGTGTTTCCATAATTAGCGGTAGGTGTGAGATTTTTTCGTTTAAGATATAAATTATGGCTGACAACAAAAAAAGTTTTATAATGTATTCCGACTGGATGTATACAATAAATAAACTTACAGACGAACAAGCAGGCAAGCTAACCAAGCATTTGCTAGCTTATGTAAACGATAAAAATCCAGAGCTTAACGACATTCTGCTAGAAATAGCCTTTGAGCCTATAAAACAACAATTAAAGAGAGATTTAAAACATTGGGATAATATTAGACAAAAAAGAGTAGAATATGGAAGAAAAGGAGGTCTAGCAAAAGCTAAGCAAAACCTAGCAACACTAAGCAACACTAAGCAACCCTTAGCAAAGCTAGCTGTAAGTGTTAATGATAATGTAAATGTAAATGTAAATGTTAATGATACTGTTAATGATATATCTATACCTATCGGTATAGAGGAAAAATCCCCAGACGAATTAGAAACTAAAAAAGAAACTTTTGGAAGAGAAGACATAAACACATTACTTGCTGACTTTGAAAGAATTATGGGTTTTAAGTCTGCCTCAAATAAAGACCGTATATTCGCCACGCACATTTTAAAAAACTATACGCACCCTCAAATAAAAGCAATGCTTGAATATTGTTCGCAAGACGCTTACGCCCCAAGAATTGGAAGCCTTGAAAAAATGTGGTTCAAACGTGGTGATATAGTCGCTGGAATTAAAGGAAAAATTAATAAAAATAACTTAACCATAGCCGAATAATATGAATTACAAAATTATAATAATGAGCGGAGAAACTTATATCGTTAATAAAAGCGAGTATTTAGCAATAATGAAAGCTGAAAAAGGAATATTTATTCCGAGAATAGAAGTTTTTATAAATAAAGCTTCCGTATCTACTGCTTACCCAGAAAATTTGTCAGATGAAGTGGAAGATAGAAAAGATTTAAACACCGGCGTTCTTCACGACGGAACAAAAGTTAAAAGACATTTTGGACAATGGGTTGTAGCTGGTGCTGATGTTCCAGACGATAGGGGAAATTATATGCCCGTAAAACTTAATCTTGAATATTATCCAGAGGTGGCGAAAGATTGTGTAATGACAGAAGTTGAATACGAAAAAATAAAATCACTTCCAGAAAGTAAAAGATTAGAAATGTTTTTACAATTATCGGGAATAAATAACGAAAGAACAAGCACAAAAGGATTAACAAGAATAGTTTAATATCATTTTATAAATTAACAAATAAGCTATATGACATTAAAAGAATTTGTCTTTGAAAGAATGAACGCTGTTGGCTATATCTCTGACGCAGAATTAGCAAGATTTTGTAAAGAACAAGGAAGGAGCGAAGAAAAAGATATTCCATTTTATCAGGCAGAAGTTTATAAAAGAGAATATCAAAACCTTAAATACTTAAAAGAAAGATTTGACGATTGCAAAAATAAGGTTATTAGAAGCTACAAAAACAGTTTTAAAGGTGCAAAAACAAAATGCTATCTTTCTTATGACGGAATGGCAGAAAATACTAGCTATAAAATAACAAAATCTTATTTTAACTATTTAAAGGATAATAAATTAGCAGTTTTAGCTAACTAATCTTAATTATAAATTAACAACTAAGCTATGAAAGAAAAATTTATATTTGTAGCACTAGGTGCTTTATTAATAGTTCCATTTATGTCTTTTGGTATTAAATATCAAGAAAATCCATTTATCAGTTGGGAAGTTTATTTTATGTTTGTTGTTTGGATTTTATTTTTAATAGGAGTTAATAAACTTAAATAAAACAATAGACTTAATTAAATAAACTACTTTAATATCATTTTAATAATTAACTAAATAATATGCCAACAACTTATCTAATCTCAATTTATTTTGGGCTACAAATTATCTTTTCGGATAACGCTATGAAGTCTTGTGGTATCAAATTAAAAAGTATTAGTTAATTAAAAAATATTACTATGACGAAAAAAAAGATTAAAAAATGTTGGTGGATATTTAATCACGATTGGGAATACCTTGGAGTATGGGGTCTAACTAAACAACAAAAGAAATGTAAAAAGTGTGGGAAACTTAAAATAGTTAATCAATAAACTTATGATAACTCCAATCAAAAAGCCCGTTAAAAATGTGAAGCTATGCAAATGCGGAAAGAAAAGAACTAATGGTAGCGTTTTATGCTTTACTTGCCTATGCAAAAAGAAAAAAGAAAGACGATCGGAACTAGAAGCTAAGAAGAAAGAAAGACATCTAAACTCTAAGGGGTATTATAGCGAGCAAGTAAAAAAGATAGAGAAAGAATGCGATGTGGCGTGGAGCTTAGTTGTTAGGAAAGGTTGCCAATCAGAACTTTCAGGGGAAAGAGGAGATATAAAAGCCTTTGACGCTCATCATCTGGTTCATAGGGCTAACAAAGCTACAAGGTGGGATACAGACAACGGTGCTTGTCTTTTAAAAGCAGAACATCGCTTTAAAGTTCATATGGACACTTTCACAACAGCAATACTTTTTGAAAGACTTAAAGATAAAAGAGGACGGGCTTGGTTTGAAAATTTGGATTGCAAAAGATATATGATTTGGAAACCAACCCTAAACGAGCTACTAGAAATTAAAAAAGGTTTAGAAGAACAATTATGATAACAAACATTAAAATAGGCGGAGTTATAGAACTAGATAGCGAAATAGACACTAACAACGAATTTTCAGTTGTGTTGGAGCGTGTAGCTTTTGACCCCTCTAAGGGATATTCTTCTAGGATTGATAAGAATGACAACGAGGTAAGAACCTTTAAAGCCGATAATCTTGGGCGTGTCAAAATCCTAACTGAGAAAGACGGTAAACCAGAGTTGATAAGAGGAAAAGCGAAGACCGTTACCGCTAGTCAGATACTAAGACTTAAAATTGAAGAGTTGGGACTAAACTACGACCAGACAATCCAAATAATTATAAATAACTTTCAAAAACTTTTATAAGGTTGTGGATAACTTTTTAAAACATCAATAAACCTTAATAAATATAGTATTATTGTATATCAACCAAAGGGCTTGACAGTTTAATCAAACAGGTATATACTTAAAGTAGAAGGTTAAGGAAAAGACAACTGGTAAATCGCTTGAAACTATACGAGATTAAACTCTAACTAGGATTAAGCATTAACTGGTAGCCACATCTAAACCACAGATAGTCCCAGAGCCTTAAAAACATATCGCCAATCGTTTCTAAGCATAATTGTGTAAAACACACTGCTAGACGATTAAGACAGTGTAAAAGGCTCAATTCACAAACTAACTATTATATATATGGATAACGAAATGACTTGGGAAGAAGAACACGGATACCTTATTGGATTTGGAGGAATGGAAATAGGTTGCGAGTATAACATAGAAGAAACTAATAATTAAATATAACTTTATGACTAAAATTTATAAAACACAACAAGAAGTAGAAAAAGACATAAAAAATGGAGTTTTAGAGGTGGAAGGAGATGTTAAATTTGAATGTTCAAT
>Ga0172381_10003069_pt1 | contig 17942 bp, 15 predicted proteins | sample Leawel6488metaG_FD_119754 | JGI IMG/M metagenome (GOLD analysis project Ga0172381, IMG submission 119754) | Leachate microbial communities from a municipal landfill in Southern Ontario, Canada - Leachate well 64-88 metaG | ecosystem: Engineered > Solid waste > Landfill > Unclassified | place... | reverse complement strand
GTAGGTTACCAACGTATTACTCACCCGTTTGCCACTCCCCAGTAAACTGGGGCGTTCGACTTGCATGCCTTATCCACGCCGCTAGCGTTCATCCTGAGCCAGGATCAAACTCTCAATAAAAATCATAGATCTTCTCGAATCCAGTACTCAAACGGACCACGAGAAATGAAAACTATAATAAAGACTCAGTGAGTCTTGTGAAAGTTTTTTCGACACAGAACAACTACACAAAATTTATAATAATAAGTGGAATAATATTTTATATAAAAAATATATAAAACCTTACTCATATAGAAAAATAATTTTCTATAATATGTTTACCAAATTTTCAATGAACTTTTTTCTAAGCACTCTTCCATAATAGAGCAAATAAAACATTTGTCAAGCCTTCTTCGGACTGGACTTTTTTCTTCTTAACTCCAGATTGTGAAATAGTTTTTTAGAACTGTTTTTATTAGTTTTTTAAACTAACTATTTCAGTTTATATGATTTAAAATATTTGTCAAATAGTTGGATTTATTCTCTTAACAGAACTTTCATTCCAGCCTTTTGGATCGCCTTCCTGTTGAATATACATTCTTCCGCCGCCTTCCGACTTGTCCCATTTTTCGTATGGAGGCCTTAGTTTTACAACAGATTTGCCAGAGCCATCCCACGCTTCCTTTTTTTCTAATATCTTTTCCTTCATCACCCGCCCACTCATTTCTCTTATAAAGCTCGGGTTGTTATCAAGTTCTTTTTTAATTTCTGCCAACATTGACTTTGGTATTATAAACTCTATTCTCATAGATTGACCAGTCCTGCCACCTCCTGTACCATTGGTCTTCCAGCCACTCTTTCTTGCATAGTAAATTATCCTAATAGCTGGTTCTTTTTTGCCATTGTCTACAATTTCGTTGTGCATCAGCTCATGTTCGGTAAACTCTAAATGCCCGCTACTGTCATATACATACTCCTCGCTATCTTCAGTTTTTCCGATCCCTAAAAAACCTTTTTTTCCAGGAACTTTCACCTTCTTATATTCCCGTTCTATTATTGGTCGTATATCGACAACCTCATAAAGATTTTTCTTTTCCATAAACCTATCCAAGCTTAATGCTCTTTTTTCTACATCCGTCATTATGCCATCTGCGATCTGATTCACAGCATTTGGGAGATCCGTTTTTACGATTCTTTCATTGATAGTTTCCCTTGTGCCAGTATCTTTTTGCCCCTTTGCGACTATGTCTTCCAACGCCATGTTCATACTAAATCCTCCTTCTTCAAGCAGGTCCTCCATTATTTGCTCGCGGATTTTTTCACGGATATCATCAGTTTTTTTCTCATTTTTAGCTTCGTCAGCATCGTTTCCTTGAACCGGCGTTTCCTGTGAAGTCTCTTTTGGCAGACCAAAAGTTTCCCTTATATATTCGATATCATTCAGACTTAAGTTTTCTCTATGTTTATTAATCGCTTCCTCAGCAACTTTTTGAAACCTAGGCATCTTAAGATCTCCAACAGGAACCCTAAAATTCGCCAGAATTTCTGAAATATTATCACAATTACCGTTTTCAAGCTGTTTTGAAATCCCTGTTTTAAGAGCTTCCTTTAATTCTTCTGACGACAGAATAAAACCAGAAGAAATAAGCAAGGCACCCTGTGCATTATACATTTCTTCCGGATCGCCTCTTTTGACTATATTTAGAAAACCTTCTTGAGCAGCCTGTTTAAAATCTTCGGAACCAAAAAATTCTTTATCTTCATCTTCTGAAATATTAAGCAAATTTTTTATGTTTGACATATCTTCCAGACGCCTCATTTTAGCACAGACTAAAATTCCTTCCTTGGCAGCCTCTTTAACCTCCTCAGTTTCTAAAAATTCTTTTGAGACCTTACCTTTTCTTTCATAAAGTATAGGACTTCCAACTCTAAGCACTGATAATAGACCATATTCATTTCTTTTCTTTTCTTTAAGATCTTCTTGAGACGAACCAGTAGAAACATTGAATCCGTTGTTTTCAATTCTCATAATTCTTAGATTATTTATTAATCAAACATCTAATCTATTTAATTCTCACCTCACAATCTTATCCACAATCCCATACTTCTTCGCCTCTTCCGCGTCCATATAGAAATCACGATCGGAGTCGTGCTCGATTTTTGAGAGTTGCTGTCCTGTATTCTTAGCAAGAATTTTATTGAGGTTCGCCTTGATGCGCAGAATTTGACGCGCGCTGATTTCAATATCACTCGCCTGCCCTTCGGCGCCACCCATCACCTGATGGATCATAACTTCCGCGTTAGGCAATATCAAACGTTTGCCCTTTGCCCCACTAGAAAGCAGCAGTGACGCCGCTGAGGCCGCCATACCTACACATACGGTCGATACATCGGCTTTGATGTAATTCATCGTGTCATAAATCGCCAATGCCGAAGAAACCACTCCTCCCGGAGAATTAATATAAAGACTGATGTCGGTTTTTTTGTCCTGCTTATCCAAGAATAAAAGCTGAGCAATAATATTATTCGCCACAGCATCGTTAATTGGACCGCCCAGCATAATGATGCGGTCTTTGAGAAGACGTGAATAAATATCATAGGCCCTTTCGCCATCGCTGGATTTTTCGATTACTGTCGGTATTAACATATATTTTAGAATTAACTTTTTATGCTTTAAGTATAATAGCTTTTATTTTTTTTGCAAAGGAAAGAAACTGTGCGTTATCTGTCATTGCGAGGAGGAGGCATTTTGCGACGACGTGGCAATCCTGTTGCCATACGGAAGAAAAGTTATATAACGATGTGTGAAATATAGCACAGGGATTGCCACGTCGGAATACCTCCTCGCAATGACAAATTATATAACGAAAAGAAAAAAGCAAAAATAAATTTGCCTTTTCTACTATCCTATCGAGCTAAAGTCTAATTCTTCCCTGCAATCTCATTCAAGAATTCCACCACTTTGCCGCGTAAAATGTCGCCTGCGATATACTCTCGGAAACGACGCATATCAATTTTCCCTCTGATTTCATCCGCATTCGGATAATATTTAAGAGTCTCATCTACTTTTGCGGTAACTTCATCTTCCTCCGCTTTGATGTTCTCTCTGAGAGCGACTTCACGAACAACCAAATGTTCCTTCACTTTGTTTTCCGCAAGAGGCTTCCATTCTTCGTGAATTCCTTCGATAGTCGCATTGGCATTTTTCAAATATTCATCAAAATCCATTCCCGCTTGAGAAAGATTTCCTTTGAACTCCGCAATCATATTGTTAATTTCCGCTTCGATGAGGACTTCAGGAATATCAGCTTTCATATCTTTAACAACTTGTTCGATAAGCTTGTGCTCCAAGTCGTGCTCTGCGTGACCCTCTTCTTCCGCTTCCAAACTCTTGCGGATGTTCAGTTTGAGTTCTTCCAAATTTTTTACCTGTCCAAAACTCTTTGCGAACTCGTCGTCAATCTCTGGCATCTCAACTTTCTGCACCAAATCCATAGTCACTTTGAAGCTTGCCACCTTACCCGCCAAATCCTCTTTATAACTCTCCGGAAACTTCAGCTCGAATTCCTTCACATCGTCCTTTTTCATCCCAACAAGCTGATCCTCAAAACCTGGAATAAATTTATTTTCACCGACAATCAAAGGATGGTTCTTGCTTTCTCCACCTTCGATTTTTACTCCGCCAACGCGCACCTCAAAATCAATTTCGGTTCGGTCGCCCTTTTCCGCCGCTTCATCTTTTGTAACAAAAGCCGATCGCTTTTTCTGAAGCGCTTTGAGCTCCGTATCAATTCGTTCATCTTCAATTTTCTTCACTTCCTTCTTACCAGAAATTTTCTTATAATCCCCCAACTCGACTTTCGGCATTACAGAAATTGTCATCTTATATTCAAAATCATTGCCAACCGCCATCTTAGTTATTTCCGCCTTAGGCTGTCCCAATGGAATTACAATAGGATTAGCTTTCAAAACTTCTAAATAAGTTTCCTCGATGGCCATATGTGCCGCTTCTTCATAAATCTTTTCCGCGCCAACTTTTTGCCTCACAACTTCCTTCGGCACTTTGCCTTTTCGAAATCCGTCCAACTCAACAGACTTAGCGATTTCCTCGGTCGCTTTTTCGATAAATTTCTGCATTTCGTCATTTGAAACTTTAACCGAAATTTCTTTTTGTGATTTTTCCAAATCTTTAATAGTATTTTCCATAATTTTCTTATCTTAATTTACAGAACCTATATTATTGGGGTCTTTTAATATAATATATGTCAAACTGTATTTTATCATTCTAAATGGAACAAAAAAACATTGATTTTCCAAAATAATTATATAACCCTAGTTTTTTAAGTTCTCGATTATTTAATTTTCTTCTACTTTGTAAAATAACTCCTCAGTGGTGGCACTAACTGTTTCTTGCGAGAAACCACACCTTTCAAAAACGTCATATCATTTTTCGTATCAACATCGAAGACATTCTTCATAAGAACCTTTTCCGACTCGCCAATTATATAGCAATAAGAATTATTTTTTACAATATCCACCGCCCCGAACAAGAGATAATCCAGCTTTTCATTTATTTTCTTCACTTTCAGAATCTTCATAATTTTCTGAGCGCTCGCATTAACACTTTCAGGATTAGTCGTTTCCCAGACACCGATACCGACTTTTTTACCGCCCATTTCAAATTCTTTATAATCACACTCTACAATTCTATTTAAAGAAATTCCTTTAAGGCTTGATTTTGCTTCGAAAAGATCTGCAACGAATTTCTCAATATCTATCTTGGCAATTTGAGTGAGCTCTTTCAAGAATTTACGATCCTCCGGAGTCGTTGTCGGTGAAGTCAGATTGAGAGTGTCGGAAATAACGCCAGACATCATCATGATTGCAGAATTCTTATCAACCTTCACTCCCTTTTCTTTAAGAATTTTATAAATCAAAGAACAAGCACAACCGATGTTTTCCGTTCGCACGTAAATCGCTTTGGAACTCTTAAGCCCACCGAGATTATGATGATCAATAATTCCCACCAAATTGTCCTCAGTCAGTCCCTCAACGACTTGCCCCGGCTCGGTCGTGTCCACCAAGACCACGTTCTCGTTCGTAATTTTCTTAATAAGTTTCGGCTTCTCAACTTTCACAAGATCCAAGACGTATTTTGTCTCATTATTCACATCACCCGCAATCCTACTCTCTGCCCCAAAGCCTAAGATTTTCTTAGAAAACTTCGAGACCAAAATTGCTGATAAAACAGAATCAGTGTCAGGATTTTTATGCCCCAATACTATAGTTTTTGTTGCCATTTTTATTCTTTTAAGATAGTTAAAAAGTTTTTTCTGTAATGATTACGCCTCTGCCTCTGCATCTTCTTTTACTTCCACAACAGCATCTTCCTCAACCTCCGTTTTCTTTCTTTCCAACACATCGATTTTCCATCCGACCAATTTTGTTGCCAATCGAACATTCTGCCCTTGCTTTCCGATAGCAAGCGAAAGTTGATCATCGGCCACAAAAGCCGTCGCAATTTTCTTCCCCTCGTCCAGAATAATGCTAGAAACTTTTGCTGGAGAAAGTGCGTGCTGGATATATTTCTTCGCATCCTCGTTCCATTCGATGATATCGATTTTTTCTCCGCCTAATTCGTTGATAATGGTCTGAATACGAGAACCTCTTTGTCCGACACAAGATCCAACAGGATCAATTCCTTCTTCGTTTGAAGCAACGGCTACCTTACTTCTTGAGCCTGCTTCTCTAGCAAGTCCTTTGATCTCCACTGTATTTGCATAAATCTCCGGCACTTCCAATTCGAAAAGTTTTTTCACAATTTCTTCGCTAGTTCGAGACAAAACCAAATTAGCTTCCTTAGTTTCCTGAGAAACTTTAGAGATATAAACTTTGAGCCTTTGTCCGATTTGATATCGTTCGCCATTGATCTGCTCTGCGGGATACAAAATTCCCACTGCTTTTCCAACGTCTACCAAAACGTTTCTACCTTCAACCCTTTGCACAGTTCCGTTCACAACCTCACCTTCTTTGTCCTTGAACTCTTCAAACACAGCTTCTTTTTCTGCCTCGCGAATTTTTTGAATCATAACTTGCTTAGCAGTTTGCGCAGCAATTCTCCCAAATTCATTGTGAGAAGGAAGCTCGATCCGAATTTCATCTCCAAGCTTTGCGTTTTTATTATGCTTTTCAGCATCTTCCAAAGTTATATTTTTTTCTGGATTGAATTTCTTCTTAGATTCTCCGTCTTCTCCAATTTCAACTTCATCCTCAGACTCGCCTTCTTCATCTTCATCACTCGTCATTTCCGCGACAGTTTTGATTTGAAAAGCCTTAACTTCTCCAGTCTCTTCGTCAAAATGCGCCTCAATCACTTGCCCTTTTTCTCCGTAATCTTTTTTATAAGCTGCAGCAATTGCCGCTTCCACAATCTCCATCGCTTTTTCCTTCGGAATACCTTTTTCCTCGCAGATCTGGTTAATCGCCAGCGCGAACTGTTTCTGTTCCATAGTTTTAAAATTATTGTTTATATTCTTTATTAATTATTGATTTAATTATAGCATATTTATTGCCACAAGCCTCATCGCTATAAACGCCGCGCAAAAGAGGTTGTCATCCCTGCTTCCGCGGGAATAAACTTGAATTACCTCTTGCAAAACTCTTTGTGCCTCTTTTAATCTAAAAAAAACCAGCCGAACGGAAGGTTTATCAGAATCAAATCTTAATCTATCTCGATTATAGCAGATTTGATTGAAGTGTCAAATGAACTGAATGGCGATTAATAAGAATCATAGGAACTTTTATTTTGTGTCGATAACTGTTTTAAAATTTTTACAAAAACGGATCTCGAAACTAACCTGTATCAGACCTTAACGCCTTTTTCTCCTGCGATAAAACCATCAATTTTGTCATTTCGAGCCTGTCGAGAAATCGCTTCATTACATCAAAACTACATAATATAGATTAGGCAGTAGTGAAGCGATTCTTCGACTCCGCTATCGCTCCACTCAGAATGACAGAGGGTTGGTTTTATTGTGAATAGTTTTTGTCATTCCCGCGAAGAAAGTATTGGTTTTATTGTGAATAGTTTTTGTCATTCCCGCGAAGGCGGGAATCCAGGATTAGAGGAAAAAGATAAATTTAAAGATTAATATCTCTTAGTTTTTCAGGGTTTCCTATAATCTTACGCGTTATTATCCAAAGAACATTTCTTTTAAAGCCAAAATCAAACAACTTATTGCATACGCACAAAATTACTCGCTACATATTTTTACCAAACCTTCAAAAGACTCCTTATTATTGCTAAAAAGAAAAATTTCGAGGGAGGGGTTGACAGCAACAAGAATATCTGGTATCTTTTCAAGTTAATAAATAAAAATATAAATAAAAACGAAAAAAACGAAAAGAAAGATACGAGGTAAACAAAATGAAAGGAGAAGAGTCAGAAACATTCGCAAAGAAAGTTTTTATGGCCATATTATTGTTTTTTATAGGAGGATTCTCCCTTAAGAAAAACTTCGGAACAGGATTAGAGATAGATATGGCAATAACCTTTTTTATTGCAATTGCATCCAGTTTGATAATATTGATATTTGCAATAAGGCAAACCCACCAATCACCAAAAATTGAGGATGACGAGGGTTTCTTTAATGCCTTGTTGTTAGCGCTATTTGCGATAGGTATAATAGCCCTACTATCGAATATTGTCTTTACCGGATTATTGCTTTTAATAAAGTTCATGCTATTAATTATATATCTCTACGTCATTATATGTCTTACGGTAGAGATGTGCCCAGGAATAAGTATTAAATTTTGGAAGTAATACTTCCCCCAGCACAAACGAGGTTAACAAGTTTGTGTCTGGGCCTTTTTTATTTCTCCTTCCTCAAAATACTCATCACTTGAGGCTTTTTATTTATTTTTATATAGACCTGCCGATTTTGTCCTCCGTGGGCAGATTCGAGTTTTTCTAAAGTTTTATCGTCATAGATTGCCAAAACTTTGCAAAAAAAGTTTTCGCCTTTCGGTTGCAACACTTGGATTCTATCTTTCACGCAAAGCGCATTGTGAACGCGGATTTTTATCAGGTTATCTAGCACAGTGCGAGAAGGATAGTCCTTTTGATGCGATAAGGACTGTCCTTTGGTTTGTCCTTTAGTGCTCACGACTTCGCCCACAAATTCATATTTTTCTTCAATATGAGAAAATCTAGGCTCTTGTCCTTTTTCTTTGCACTCGCCAAACAAAAATCCTGTCGTATATCCCCTGTTCACAATTTCCGTAAGGTCTTTCTTGATCTTGCGGATTTTTTGCTTTTTATCCTTGTCGTTCGGTTTTATATCAAGTGCAGTGTGATAAGACTTCACCGCCTGCGCCAGATAGGAAACACTTTTCGCGCGTCCTTCGATTTTAAAAGATGTTACGCCCGCTTCTTTGAGCTCATCCAAATATTCCACCAAGCACAGATCTTTGGAATTCAAAAGATATGTTCCAAAATTATCCTGCTCCACGGGAATATATTCTCCTGGCCTTTTTTCCTCAACTAATGCGTAACCCCAACGACAATTCTGCGCGCAATCTCCCAAGTTTGAGCTTCGCCCCGTCTGCCATGCGCTCAAAAAGCATCGCCCAGAATATGCCATACACATCGCACCGTGCACAAAATATTCCAGCTCCATCTTCGGCACTTTTCTGTGAATTTCCCGAATCTCTTCCAAAGAAAGTTCCCGCGCCAGAATCACTCTCGACACGCCGTATTTTTTCCAAAACTTCACCGCCGCAAAATTAGTCGTGTTTGCTTGAGTTGAAACGTGAATCGACACCCTGGGATAAACGCCGCGAATCGTTTCCATCACGCCAATGTCCGACACGATAAAAGCATCAGGCAGATGGTCTTTATAAATCTTCAGATGTTTTTTCAATCCTTCCAAATGCCCGTTATGCGCAAAAATGTTCGCCGTCAGATAAATCTTCTTTTTCTCTTTATGCACATAATCAATCGTTTCCAAAATATTCTCGTCATCAAAACCACGAATTCGCGCCCGCAAAGAAAAATCAGGCACACCCGCATAAACCGCATCCGCGCCAAACTCCAGCGCATATCTAACCTTCTCAAAATTTCCCGCCGGAGCAAGAAGTTCACATTTTTTTCGATTTATGTTTTTTTTGATTTTAGCCATATATAAAAATATTTATAATTTATAAAACCGCACATCGCCCCTCTCCCCAATCTATCTCGTCGAACACACCGCCGATGCATAATAATCAACTGGCGCAAAGTCATCCGTCAAAACTTCCACATCGTCAGTTTTGATATCTTCCTGCCAATAATTTTCCAAAAGCGCGTCAATTTTTTCATCGTCATTCTTCTCCTTAAAATCAACAATAATTTTGTTTATATCTTCACTATTTTTTGTCGCAACAATTATAAGATTCTGAACGCCCTCGCTACCATAACTGCTGGGCTGAGTGCTAAAAACATATACTCCATCAAAAACTTCCGAAATTGTTTTATATTCAGCACGAAAAAAGGTTGACTTATTCCCCGAAATTGAAGATATGATGTTGCTTATATAAACCCCATTTTCATCCAAGAGATTATAGGCTTTACGCAAGGCCTCCACTGTCGTCAGATGCGCCGGCATCGCGCAGGCAGAGCTGAACGCATCATTATAAATCGCGTCATATTCACCTTTTCCTTTTTCCTCGAATTCATTCAAAAATATTCTGGCATCTTGGTGAATAATGTTCATTCTTTCGTCATCTTCCAAATTGAAATATTTTCTCGCGATTTCAGTCGTTTTCGGATCAATTTCCACCACGTCAATTACTCCTTCAGAATTTCTCCTCAAAAAATCCTTAGGCACCGAATAAGCCGCTCCGCCAAACATAACAGCTCTATCAATTTTCCCACCGAAAACCTCATCAAGCGCATAATATTTAGTATACTCAAAAACCAATTCATCTGAATCAATATACATTCCTGAATCAAAAAAATCTTCAACCGACATCACTCTAATCGCACGACCGTCTTTTTCGGTGTCAGAAACTCGAATATGATTATAGGCACTATCAGTCTCAAACAAAAATTTTTTGCCATTCGTCGCCTCCGCAGTCCAAGAAAATGCCCCAAGAACAAACGACGCCAGCACAACTTCTGTCACTTGCTTCTTCCTCCATCCGTTAGAAAATAACGAGATAACAAACAAAGAAATGGCGATAACGTATAAAATATTTATGCTACCGAAAGCTGGAATTAAATAAAATCCAGCAGAGAAAGTCCCGATAATGCTGCCAAAAGTGGAGACTGCATACAAATTCCCTACGGTTCTTCCAGAGCTTTCAACATTTTCCATACTTAATCGAACTGCATACGGAGACACCATACCGAGAAGGAATGATGGTATCGCGAAAAGAAAAACAGAAGCAAAAACAGAACCAAGCCGAACTCCCAAAAAAGGACTGATGTTCAGGATTTGATCTTTAACAATGATAATAAAAAAAACAAAAACTCCAGATAGGAAAATTATAGAAGAAAAGGTTTTTAGATTAGGTCTGCTATCTGCAATTTTTCCGCCATAAAAATAACCCAAACTCATCGCGCCCAAAATTACACCAATAATGCTCGCCCAAACAAAAGTCGAAGTGCCAAGAGTCGGCGCCAGAATACGCGAACCGATAAGTTCCAATACCATAACGATCGCACCAGTCAGAAAAACAACTAAATAAAGTTTTCTCATTGAAATTTCTTCAGACATTTTTTTCTTTATAATTTATTAATCGACTCCTTTAATCCCTCAAGAAATGCCAAAAAATTAAAATGGCGCTTTCTTGCCTTTTTCTTAAAAATATACTATCATTAAATATGTTTAAAGGCTAATTTTAAGTAAAATGCAAGAAAATAACACTTATGATGCTATTGTTGTCGGAGGTGGAATCAGCGGGCTTTTGACAGCCCTAGCGCTTACCAAAGAAGGAAAACAAGTCTTACTTATAGAAAAGAATAATATATTAGGCGGAAATTGTCGCACTTACGAAGTAAACGGTTATCGAGTAGACACTGGCCCTCACGCCATCACAGGACTAGACACAGGCCCCCTTCAGACTCTAATGGATAGATATTTCGACACGAAACCGACTTTCGTTCCTATAGGAGAATATTATGCACGAGACGGCAAAAAGCTACAGCCTATGCCAGTCACAGTCAAGCAATTGGCAGACTTCAATATACTTTCTCGCATGGACAGGATCTTCTTCTTCCGAGCGATGATAGACGCGGTAACGGCATCTTCTCTCCCGCTGAGAAAACAGAAGTTGGAAAAAAGCGTATATGATTATATAAAAAAATATAATTTCTCCCCGAAAGCGCTGCATTTCATCGACGCGCTTTCCTACTTTCTAAGCGGTAAGTCCATGGAGGAAACGCCCGCCTGGAGGATGCTCGGTGGCGGCGGTTTCTTGGACGAGGAAAAAAGCACGGAGAAGAAAAGCAAGAACCACATCGAAAAGATCAAGAAGCTTGCCAAGGGAGGCTACGATCAGCAGGGATATCCTATCGGCGGCATCCAGAAGATAACCGACTGCGCCCTTAACTCAATGCCGAGTGATAAGGTAGTAATCCGAAAGAACGAGGCTGCTCTGGAAATTATTTCTGAAAAAGGCAGAGCCACGGGAGTAAGGACAGACAAAGGGGCATACTCTTCAGACCTGATCGTATATTCCGGGTTCATGAAGGATCTGCCCAAGATGGCCGGCGGTCTTGATGCTTCTTATATAAAGAAGCTTGATGAGCTTCAGCAGACCAGGAGCATGACCCTATGGCTTGGATTGAAAGAAATGATGCCCGAGCTCTCTTACATCGGCTCAGAAGTGTATTTCCACACCAACGCTCCTTTCTGGGCAATTCCGGTAACCAATTATGACCCGTCTCTGGCTCCGAAGAACAGACAGCTTGTCGGATTTTTGACAGCCATCCGGGAGGATAGCGACGGCAAACAACTACAGAAACTGCGTAACGCGGTTCATAAGGCAATTCCGGGGATTAAATCCAAAGTGGTATTCGAACATGTACAAGTGACTATTCCTGAAAAAGCCGCCATTACCACGGGGTCCACATTTCCTTCAACTAAATCACCAATCACAGGACTATATCTAGTCGGAACCGACACTGACATTCGTTCTATGGGCGTTACTCGCGCCTCCTACTCCGTATTAGAGGCGTTGAAATTTATGCGAGAGGACGGATTCTTGGAAACAAAATAAAAAAGACCTTCATAAAAAAATTAAATTGTTCTTTTTGAAGGTCGCGAGAAAAAAAATTTCTCTCCTGTTTTTGACTTCTGAAATACGTCTGGTGGAAATCTTCTTCCAAACAGACGCTTGAATAAATTAAAAATATTATCACCCCCTTTTGTTTTTGTATAAATTTAAATTTATTATCTATATTATAAAACTATTGTCAGACGTTGGCAAATTATCTAAAAATCATAAAAAAAGAAAAATAATAGAGATTAATTTCTATCATTTTTCTTTTCTCAAAATACCTCCCTTTTTTATTTACTCAAAAACAGAAGCACGCAAACCCTATCATTCAAACATCTTCTTCAATTCTAAAAATCTCCGAAGTGGCTCTTTGCCATAACTCTCGAATTCTTTTTCTATCGTCTCCAATGTATCTTTTTTGTCGGGATTTTTGCTACTGAACTTATCCGCATAACAAATAATTTTTTCCTCCAAAGAAATCGGCAAGAAATCTTTTTGCGGAAGATCCCAACTGTTTGCAACGATTTCTTTTTTCGTAAAGCCAGAACCTGTATGTCGTTCGGCGATCAGCGCCTCTTTCAAAAGCCCTTCTTTTCTCAAAATTTCCGCACCGATAATACCGTGCTGTATATAATTTTTAAGTTTCGGCTTAGCAACTCCGTTATTAGCAGAGGCTCCGCCTTTATATTTTTCTTCCAAAAATTCAAATGCGCCAATATCGTGCAAAATCGCTCCTGAGATTATCAAATCAAAATCAACTTTGTCATAAAGCTTTTTCTGGTTCACGATTTCAATGCTCTTGGCAAGCACTTTCAAACTATGACAAAGAATAACATCAAAGACTTTTTCCGAAGTCGAATATTTTTTCAAAATTTCAAAATTTCTATACATAAAATTGTTCATAATCAGCTTAAATGCTATAATCATATTAGCAATTTAAACCTTAACTGTAAATAAATAAAATGAAAAAAGTAGCTCTGATAATCCTAGACGGCTGGGGCGCCAAAGAGGAAATCACAGGAAATGCCATCAAAAGCGCACAAACGCCCAACCTTGATATGTTAATGTCCTATTATCCAAGCACCGTTTTGCAGGCATCAGGAGTCTCAGTTGGGCTTCCGTGGGAGACAATGGGAAACTCTGAAGTGGGACATCTCACGATAGGTGCGGGAAAAACCCTTTATCAAAACCTACCACGCGTTACACTTTCAATTCGAGAAGGAGATTTTTACCAGAAAGAAGCGCTTCTTAAAAGTATAGAACACGCAAAAACATTCGGATCAAATATTCACCTGATGGGAATGGTAAGCGATGGCGCAGTTCACAGCCACATCAATCACCTTTATGCACTTTTAGAATTATTAAAAATAAATAAGTTTCCTTCGGAAAAAGTCTTTATCCACGTTTTTACTGATGGAAGAGACACTGACCCTGTCTCAGGAAAGAGATTTATCACAGAATTGGAAGATAATATAAAAGCTGAAAATTTTCCGGGCAAAATTGCCAGCATCATAGGAAGATACTATGCAATGGACAGAAATCAAAATTGGGACAGGATACAAAAAGCCTATTACTGTATGGTAAACGGCGTAGGCAATGAAGAAAATAGCGCGCTAGAAGCGATAGAGAAATCATACGCAAAAGAGATAACCGATGAATTTATAGAACCCGTGCTTATAAAAAATAAGAATGGCGAAACAACAACCATAAAACAAAACGACTCTGTTATTTTTTTCAACATTCGTGAAGACCGCGCACGACAAATAACGGAAGCTTTCATGCTTGAAAATTTCAACGATTTCGACCGAGGAAATAAAATCGAAAATTTGGATTTCACCACGATGATGGAATATGAAAAAGGACTTCCAGTGAATGTAGTATTCGCTCCAGAAAACGTTGGCACCCCACTAGGAAAGGTCCTGAGCAATGCTGGCATAACTCAAATCAGGATCGCCGAAACAGAAAAATACGCGCACGTAACCTATTTTTTTAACGGCGGAGAAGAAGAAGCTCTGCCAGGAGAATATCGATTACTCATACCGTCTCCTAATGTAGATAGCTATGACAAAACGCCAGAAATGAGCGCAGAAGAAATCGCTAAAGGAATTATAAAAGCAATCGGAGAAAGTAAATATGAATTTATCTTGGCCAATTTCGCCAACGCCGATATGGTTGGACACACTGGCAATATGGAAGCAACAATTAGGGCAGTAGAATTTGTTGATGAATGTATCGGAGAAATTTATAAAGCAGCAATGGACGGAGGAGTGGTCTTAATAATCACCGCAGATCACGGCAATGCAGAAGAAATGATTGATATCAGAACGGGAGAAAAACTGACGGAGCACACGACAAATCCCGTTCCATTTATCCTAGTTGACCCAGAAAGACAATTTGAATATGAACAAGGACTTTGTAAAAAAACAGTAGGAGGAATGCTAAGCGACATAGCGCCAACTGTTTTAGATATTATGGAGATTCCTAAACCGCAAGAAATGAGCGGAACCAGTCTTTTAGACTCAATCTAGTCAAAATTGAAAAAATAATCCCATTGAATTAAGAAAGTCTCTTCTAAGAAAATAAAATAACCGGTTTTTCCGGCTATTTTTTTGATTGTCCATCTCGCCAATCTTTTATTTTTTGATGATGTCCGCTCAGCAATATTTCAGGAACCTCCCATTTAACACCACGCTTGGGAGAAAAAACTTCAGGTTTAGTAAAATGAGGATATTCCAAATAATCTTCTTCAGAAAAAGACTCCTCCACAATAGAGTCCTGATTTCCGAGAACTCCATCCAAAAGTCTAGATACAGAATCAACCACAAGCATCGCTGGGATTTCTCCACCAGTTAAAACATAATCCCCAACAGATACTTCCTCGTCAATAAGATATTGAGAAACCCTCTCATCCACCCCTTCATAACGACCACAAATTAAAATTATCCTATCTATCTCAGAATATTCTCGCGCCTTAGCCTGACTATAAGTTCCGCCTTTAGCAGAAAAAAGCACAATTCTAGTTTTTGATTTCTTATTTTTTCGAAAACAAGGCAAATTATTTCTACCAACAATATTGATCAATGCCTTGTAGATAGGCTCTAGCTTAAGAACCATTCCTGCGCCACCACCATAAGGAGTGTCATCTACCGTAAAATGCTTGTCATCGGTATAATCTCGCAAATTATGAGTCTTAATTTCCACGAGCCCTTGTTTTTGCGCACGAGCAAGTATACTTTCATTAAAATAAGAATCAAAAATTTCTGGAAAGATAGTAATAATATCAAAACGCATAAAATTTTATAATTAATCTAAAAGACAGCGCACAGCACAAATTCAGTCTATCACCTTTTTATAAAAAAACAAAAATGCACCACACTGCGGGCGCATTTTTGGTTTATGGTTTTAACAAAATTATAGAGTCAAATCTCCGACCACATCTTCGACATTTTTAGTTTGTCTAGGTTCAGGTCTTGTAGAGCCTTCTGGTTCAACAATTTTGAAGTTAACCCTAGCATTGTTTTTAGCACCGATGACTCTTAGAAGATTTCTAATAGATTTGGCAGTTGCGCCTTGTCTTCCGATAACCTGCCCCATATCTTCTGGATTGATACGAAGAGAGATTAAAACCCCCATTTCGTCAACAGTCCTATCGATATTTACATCTTCTGGATGATCTACGATAGCCTTAACAATAAACTCTACAAATTCTTGGTCTGATACATTAGTCATATCCGTTTTCCTTCCTGATAATTAATTTTTTATAGGCTTTCCAATAAAATTTGAAAAGCGATTCTTAAACTAAAACTGTCGACCTTCTTTTAGCAACGTAAGCAATAGAAGATATTCTACTGCATTCATTATTGCTACTATTATACAATACGTAAATCGCTTGTCAATAAACAGCTACCTGACTTATCCACAGAGACATTAATATTTATTTTTTATGCCCCTTTGTTTTTAAACCTCATTTTAAGGCTTATTTTTAAGCTTTTTTCTCACCTTCCACCGGCTCTTTTTTCTTTGCTGTCCAAGAAGTCACCTTCTCTCCTTTTATAATACCAGCATCGATGAAAAAGTTATGCACAGTTGCCGATGGTTGAGCGCCCTTAGAAATCCAATATTCAATTCTCTCTTTTTTAAAAACTTTCTCTTTAGTGTGCGGGTTATAATGACCCAATATCTCGATGAATTTGCCCGATGGAGCTCGATGTCCATCCGCGACGGTAATTCTAAATTGAGCGTTATTCTTCTTTCCACCTCGGCTTAATCTGATTCTTAACATCGTTTTATACAAAATTATTATTAAACACGTAAGTATAATAGTTTATAAATGGCTTTGTGTCAAATTAAAAGAGGAGTAAATTATATAAGCATCGCCTATTAATTTACTCCTGGCAAATTGCAATTTTCGTTCTCGCTCTAACTTCAAGATATTACTCTTGAAGTACTTTATTTTGTGAAATTTATATTTTCGTCTACTCCTAAATCTACGATTTTAGGAAGAGGTGCTGAAGAACTAAGAAGCTCTCTTCCTTCCTTATCAAACACCTCAAAAACAAAAAGGTTATGATTCTTCTCATTTTTGACAAGACCTGCCATATCTTCTCCGCTATGAAGAGGTATCACGATAGTCTCACCAGGAAAAATACCTATTGGAACTACCGGACAATCAATCCGGTTGCCCCCTGATATAAAGCCAGCTTTTACGTCAAAATTATTTTTATCGCTGCGCTCATTCGTAATTCTTAACAGTATTAAGTATTCCGCTTCTTCGTTACTACGAACGAGAGCTTTCGCAGATAATCCTGCTCCCACCGCACTCCTACCGCCGCTTACTTCAGGCACAACGGTCCGAATAGTCGTGACACTCTCGACTTGATTGGTGCTGACAGCCCGAACAGTCGTGACATTCTCTTCGACTACAGGAATATCGCTCGCAACGGTCTGGACGGTCGTGATATTTTCGACAGGAATGTCGCTCGCAACATTTTCCGTCTGATCATATGAATCAAACGCCCCCATTGCTACATAGAGGAGGACGAAAGCTATTATTACTAATAATCCCGGATTTTTCATTCTTGCTTCTCTCCCTTTTCTTTTCTTTTCTCTATTCTTTTTTTTATTTATCTTTTTTGTTTTTCGGTTCGTATCTTTATTTAGCTCACCGAACCAACCAAAAAACCATTTTTTTACCTGATTCAATGCTCCAAACTTTTGTTAATGTGCCTGCAATGACTTTATACTCTATCACGATAGCGTTTTTTGTCAAGAAGATTCAGCTCTATATTATGAGGCACAAAAAAACGGCTCAGCCTGAACCGCTTTTTTTATTGTGTAAAAAACTTACTCGCTAAACTCATCCAGCTTCACCGAAACGATTTTGGAAACTCCGTCATCTTGCATCGTAACGCCATAGAGCACGTCTGCTTGGTTCATCATCTCTCGATTATGAGTTATAATGATAAACTGAGTCTTATCGGCGATTTCCTTGATAATTCGAGACAAACGAAAAGAGTTGGCTTCATCGAGCGCCGCATCAATTTCATCAAGCACAGAAAATGGTGGCGGATTATGTGCGATGATGGCAAACAGTATTGCGATAGAAGCAAGCGCGCGCTCCCCGCCTGAAAGCATACTAAGATCGTTAATTTTCTTGCCCGGAGGAAAAGCACTGACTTCAATTCCTGCAATCTTTTTCTTTT
>Ga0172381_10003068_pt1 | contig 17946 bp, 15 predicted proteins | sample Leawel6488metaG_FD_119754 | JGI IMG/M metagenome (GOLD analysis project Ga0172381, IMG submission 119754) | Leachate microbial communities from a municipal landfill in Southern Ontario, Canada - Leachate well 64-88 metaG | ecosystem: Engineered > Solid waste > Landfill > Unclassified | place... | reverse complement strand
GCAGGTTTTTCAACGGGTGCTGCCTCTCCCGCCTTCTTTTCCTCTTCGGCCTCAAGCCTTTCAAGATGTTCCGGGTAGTCGTCGGCAAGCTTCGCCATCTGCCCGGCGTAATGCTGCGACCCTACTTGATCAGGGTTATATTTATTGCTGTTGTCAAAGGCTTCCCGGTACTGCTTGGAGAATTGTTCGTAGGTTAGGTTCTCTGCTTTCTGAAGTTCCGGAGATTCGGCAAGGGCTTCTGGGGGTGCAGACTTCTTAATCTTCTCAATTGCATTTTTAATGTTTGCCGTATCATACGCCTCTATTTCGATGGGATGGCGTCTCGTTATTCTCGCGCCGGGTTCTGGAACTTTAAAATTATTGATTTGGTTGATATGAACCTTTTCGTGTTTTACGATCTGGTCATATAATTCTCGAAGAACTATTTCTTTCGATGCCCCCGTTTCTTTAACAAGCTTGTTGGCCAATACGTTGACTCCTTGTGGGGATACTTCGACGATATTTTGAGTTTGATCTACAAACCCAAGGCGGTTTCCTCGCGGTGGTGACATCCAAACCGTCGTCTGGTTGTTTTTAGCAATTTGTTCAATTATCGGGATATGATCAGCGTACCTTTTTTGAACTTCGTCTTTAAAAACACTGTCATAATAAGCAACACCCCTCGTCATCTCCCGTGGCTGCTTACCTGCCGCCTTCTCGTTGGCCGCAGGCTTAACGGTCGCAGCGGGGGTGGCATCGCCAACTGACGCTTGGTCTTTCACGGCCACCCCCGGTTCCCCTGCGACGGGTCCCTTCATTTCGGTTTCGGTTTGCACTTCGCCATTGGTCGGCCCTCCTTCCTGTAGCGTTTCCCTGTATTTCTTCAAGGCTTCCAAGATCCCATTGCCGTAATCGCCGTTTGACACATTCATTTTCTGAATGATCTTATCGGTCTGCTCGATGTTTGGCTTGGATGCTTCGAGTTGATTAACGGTGGTATTGAATCCAAGGTCATACGCCACTCTGCCGCTTTCCGGTTCCGTTCGTGCAGGAGGCACGCCAACGCTTTCGGGGATATCGTCTTCAATGTCTATGGCTTCACGAATATTTCCTATGTTGCCTTGGTATGTGTCCGATCTGGGCACTTCCGGGGCAACCTCGTGAACGGTCCCGACATTCCCCTGATACCCCAATGTTTCGTTGATCTTATCCTTGACCGCTTCAGCATAGATTTCATTCAGTTCAATACTCAATCCGGGGTATCGGTCCTTGAAGGCGTCGATGTCCTCCTTGGCGTAAAGAGCGTTATCGTAACCCTCTTTGATGGCCTGAATCGTATCATCGCGGCTCCACTCCTTATCACCGACCACGCCGGTCCTGATCCCGGTGTCGATCATGTCGGTCATGTGCGTCGCAGCAAGGCCTTTGCTGAAGGATTCAAGCTGTTCAGGGGTGAGTTTTCCCCTTACATCGTTGTCGGTATTTTTGTCAGATGGAGATGCAAATTTTCGATAGGTCGCGCCCCCTGCTCCCATAACCCCGGAAAGCAATAGAACCGAGGGAAGAACCTCTCCGGCAGATTTTAACCAATCATCACCGCTAGTCCATGATCTCATTGGCTCATTGGACATCCCGGCCTTTACCTCTACGTTGGTTTGCCCCATTTGCGTTACGGTTTCGGTTCCCTCCTCCACGCCAAGTATACCCGCCATTCTTGCCGCGCCAGATGCAATCTTTCCCATAACGCCTTTCGGGACAAATTTACCGCCAGGGATAACGTTCTTCGCTGTCATGAGAGATAGTTCAAGAACATTTCCCACCGCTTCGGGACCCGCCTCCCACAAGCCGGATTCCGTAGCAAACTTACTGAATTTATCTTTGAACGCCGCCTCTTCTTCTGGGCTTATCGGCCTTCCAAATTTTCGTACACTCTCCTCGTTCTTTTTATTCAACCAATCGTTCATTGCCTGGTAACTTTGCATCCGGTACGCTGCCGTGCCGCCGCCTGCCATCCCGCCCATAACTGCGCCCCCAGGGACAGGACTCGCTGCGCCCAATGCACCCCCAGCAAGTGTACCGGCCAGGGAAACGCCTGAAAAGGCGAGGTTCGGCCCTAGTTGGGAAACGTCTTCCTTGGATATGATGCCGGGGATGAAATCTCCGGTGCCGCGATACTCTTCCGCAAGCTCCTTATTCCTTTTGCCAACCCAATTAACGAACCTGTCTCCGATCCCCCTGTCTGTTACCGACGCACCGGATTGCCCTTGCACGGCTTGAATCCCGGACGAAACTATGTTTTCGGGAACGCGCAAGACTGTCTTGGCAAAAGCGCCAAGCGTCGAGCCCTCTTTTTTGGCGGAAGATACCGGAGCAGCGCCGAAAACACCTTCCTGGAGCTTATCGAAAAAGGATTTAGGGTTACGCCTTTCGGAGTCTTCCCGGATGACCTGATCGATGCCCTTATCTTTTTTCCAGGAATCATAATCGGGATATTCCTTGTCGTATCCGTCACGCGCAAAGACGTCTTTGGCAACGGTTTCAAGGGGCACATCACCGTAATAACTCTTATAATCGCTGTAATATCCTTTGATATCGAAAGGCATGGCTCCCCCTTATCTTAAGTCCCACCAGCTTCTTCTTTTCGATCCCGGAAACGGGTTTTCCATAATATCGTATGGCTTCTTCTTTTTTTCCACGGCCATCGGGCTTGTTTCGACGGGGAAAATCATACTTCTGTCCGTGGTCAATGTTGCCCTCGGGCCTCTGGTAGAAACGGTGCTATCCTTTGCGGCGGAGGCGGCGGGCTTGGCCGTTTCGCCTACCTTATCATAAGCCCTTCCGGACCCTACGGGAGGTGGGACAAGAAGGCCCAGCCGCTTTTCTGCTTCCGTATCAGGGGCCTGGGCCAATATCGCGCCCCTGGCCTTGAATTTTTCGCCTTCAAGCCCCTGGTCGGCCTTGTAGCGCTCGCCTTCAAATCCCATGTTGGTTTTGTACCTTTCTTCCATGGCTTTGGCGAGTTCACCCCTAAGCCTCTGGTCTGCCTCATGCTGATGGCCCGTCAACCCAACGTCGGCGACATATTTCTTTCCCGTTAGATCGGTGTCGGATTTATACCGTTCCCCCTCATTCATCAGCCCCTGCCTCGCAAGAAGCCCGGCACTATTCTCTTTCTGCACGTCCAGATGCCCGGTATTGACCAGGCCCTGCTTTTCCATCGCATCCTGATGCGCTACAGTCCGGTTATAGTTCTCTTCGTCTCCCAATCGCAGCTTGCGCTCTGCCATTTTGTTGGGATCAAGCCTATCCTTGAAGGCTGACATAATTATTTCCATCAAATCATCGAATTTGCTGGCCATGGCTCTTCTCCTTTGCCTTTATTACACGTTTATATCTTGTAATACGTAGCCGGAATTATGACATAATTCGCTTTCGCTACGCCTTCGTTTTCTGACTTGAGGGCAACCTGATCGTTCCAGGTAAAAGACGCGGCCCTCTTTGATACCGTGCTGTCGATTTTCATAATGGCCACACGATCGCCCACCGCATAAAGAAAGTAGTCCGATGCCTCGACGACCACTTCACACCCGTGGATCTTCGCCTTGTATCGGTTTCCCTCAAGGCCGTCCGTTCGGTTTTCTTCAAGTATTACTTCAGTAATGACCCCGGATGTAAGGTTCCCGGTTTCCATCCAGTTCCCGGCATACAGAAAAGGCGAAGATTCTTGGAACCACCAAACGTGAGGGGGCAAGGCGGGCTTGCAGATGATTCCAATGAACTCCCCCGGTATGGGCAGGGTGCTTTCTTTATGAATCCAGTACCGCATCCACATTTTGGGCTCTACGGCTTCCGCGTACCTCTCCAGCTTTTTAGAAAGCAATTCAACGTCCCGCTTTGACGCCTCCGGGGTTAAATAGGCGCTCTCCATGAGGTGCGTGCCGTAACATTTGTTCGTTCCCGCCAAGGCGTTCCCGCTATCGTCCTTTATGGCGGGAAACATCTCGGGGGGCTTTGCGTAAGGCTTTTCATCGTCGTCCGGGACAATGGCCCCTTTCGCCTGGAGGGCCACCGTATTGGTAGACGAGAACTGATACCCGCTGAGAAGCGTTTCCTGAATCAGCGAAATGACCTCCATCACCCCCAATTGCCCGATTGGAAACGAGATATAGCCCGCATAATCGTTGGGGCTAAACCCCCTCGGCCCGTCAGATGGGAATTGAAAGCCCTTGTCGCGCGCCCATACCTCAAAGGCCATCGTGTTGACCCAATAAACGCCATTGTTCGCCCACTCGGTTTTATAAGTCGTCCACCTGGCGCTTTCGTCCTTCACTTCCTGGCCGGCCAGTTGCGCAATGGTTCTCAAGACCTTCATGGGCTTCAGGCCGGGAAGGCTGTCGTTGATAAATTTTAAATTGCTTCCGACGTATCCCGAATAGTCGTAGTGGTCCCCGTCAATCCCGGTGAAGTAATGGGCAAGAAAGTTGTCGTGAGCCCAGAGATACCAAAGGTCGTATCCGATAGGGGCCGAAGAGGCCAAGGGGTGGTCGCTTCTTGCGAAATCGCCCGGCTCCATCACCAGCTTTCCGAACTCTTCGCGGAGCTTCACGATCCCGGAAAGAACGTTTCCCGTTCCAGAAATCCCCTTTAGGCTGTCAATCAATTGATGAAGGCTCATGGGCTCTTCTTTATCGTGTGAATTAACGCCGTTTCGATGTTCGCCGTCGCCAATGTCGTCGCCACTTCAATTATTCCCGCATTGTGGGCGAGGAGGTCAACGCCTTGGTGGTATCGTATCGATTCTTTATCGTCATCGATGGCCTCCTGGACGTCTTTATAGTTCGTGGCCGTCGTAAGGTCGAAGTCGGCGGCATCTTTTTTAACGCCCGCGCTGAATGCAGCATCATTTTCCCTGTCCTCTAAAGCCGCGACGCGCCGCGATTGCTCGGCTTCCAGTGCGTCGGATTTAAGTGTGCCCATCTCGGCTTCGTGAGACTGAAGAGACTCGTAAAGGGAGACGTCTTTTTCTATGGACTGCACCCGTTTCTCCGCTATCGTCGCCCTGGATAAATAAACATCCTTCCCGTATTGCGCTGAATCGGTTTGGGCCTGGGCCGCCTCAAGCTCCTTTTCAAGAATGTCGGTTCTGGCGATATCCCTGTTAACGTTCTCGATATCAACCTTTGCCCTGGCAATTTTGAGGTCTGCATCCACCAGCTTTATCCCGGCGTTCACGGTGTCGAGCTGAATCTTCAGGACCTGATTCGCAGTTTCAAGGACTTGAACATCAACCCGTAAAGATTGTATTTCTTTCTCGGTGACCTGCACCTCGGCCTCGCTGAGGTTATACCCTTCAATTTGGATATGCGCCTGGAGCTCCGCGATCCTTGCTTGCGTCTTCGTCGTTTCGGAAGATACCTTTGCGGCCAGGGTGGTCAGGTTGGCCCGGTCTGAAGCAAGGGCGCCTACCTTGGCCGTCCACTCCGCTTCCTGCGCATCGATCTCGGCTGTCTTGGACGCCATCTTTTCGTCGTGGATCAGCTTGTCGACATTCGCCAGGTATCGCTTGGCAACGATCTCCGACAAAACGATTTGCTCTTGCGCCGTGAGATTGGCGATTTTATTGTTATAATCGTTCAGCATGTTCAGCAAATCGGATGTTTCGATTTCCAGTAAGTACCCATGCTGATTATTGTACGAGGTCGAATAGAGGCCGAAGATGACAACCCTGTCTTCGGCTTGGTCGGTTGTGAAGGCAAAGGCATAAGAAAACGGCTTCCAGAGCTTTGCCTCTCGCGCCATTGCTCTTTGGTATGATTCGCTCATAAATTATCCGATCAAATGGGTCAGCTTCGCGGTAATGTTCGCCATGGCGTCAATCTCCGCCTTCGCCTTCGCCGTCTTGACGTTTTCCGTCGTTGCGAAGGAGCCTTTATCTATCTCCCCGTCCGCATTCGTCTTTGAAGAGGTCAGCTTTATCGTGTTCTCGGTGTCGACTGCGGTCCGCTTCTTGTCCAGGGCGTATGCCTGGGCCTCTTCCTCTGTGGCAATAATCGCCGCGTTCGTTTCGGTTTCCTTGTCCTGCAACTCCTGGGTATTGGCTATCTGCTTCGTTGCTACATCACGCTCTGAGGTGTTCTTCACGTCGGAAAGGGCTTTCTTCGCATCCTGCAAAGACAGGCCGGCATCTTCAATTTCGATATCCGTTGCCGCGATGGCGCTCTGCTGGAAGGCGTTGTCTTTGGCAATCTCCGATTGAGACACCCTTTCGTCCTGTATCTGCCCCTCGATGACGATCTGCTTTGCCAATTCCCTCGAATATTCTTCGGAGGCGTTCACCAGCTCCCGGAGCTGCGGGAGGAGGAACCTTTCCTCCTTTGTCGCAACGTCGTTCTCGGCGGCGATTAAAGCCGCATAGGCTGAAGCCTTGGATTCTTCCGCCTCGATAAGCGATTGCTCCTTAACCACGATCTCCTGAAGGATGGGGATGATTTCCAGTTTCTTCTGCGCCGTTAAAAGTTTCGCGTTGGCCAGTTGCAATTCATAAGGTGAAACGGTCCCGTCCAGCGTTGCGAGGGTCGTCCGGTATCCTTCTGCGGTAACCTCAATAATGGTCTTCTGTTCGATCAGATAGGTCCCGCGTTCGTTCACCTCGATGGCCAAACGCCTTAACCCTTCCTCTTCCATCTCCATGCCCAATTTAATACCCGCGTGTTCCTGGTCCCATAAGGCGAGGAGGGCTTGCTTGTCGATCTCCCATTGGATCAAAGCGTTTTTATAAGCAAGGTCATAGTTGATGCCGGACTGCTTCAGCTCCCGCTCTATGGTTTCGGACAGGATCTTATAATTGAGTTCGGAAAGGCCCATCTTAGCCGCCAGCTCAAGCTGGTTCTCTATGTCGTAAGCGTATCCGGGAAGAGATAAGAACCCCCGGCCGGCGATGGCGGACAACATCTTTGCATGATCATCGGCGTACTTCGCCATAATCGGGGACTTGCCTTTTCGGAATTGCGCTTGCTCTCTTAATGTTTCGCTCATTTCGTCAAAATCACCGGTATTAACTTAATGGAATCCATCGTTTCGAAGTCGGCCACGCTCAGGACCCAACTCTTGCTTTTCAACTCACTGGAGGCCACGGCCTCGCCCTTGGTGTCGATGGTGTAGGCCTGACGTTCCCCATTATCCGTTTCCAGGATCATCGCGGGAGCCGTCCCCGATATCCCGAAATAACCCCTTCTGAATCTTTTCTGGTTTGGGGAGCCGAAATCTGTTTTAGAGAAGATGGCCCCGGTGTGAATTGTGGATCCTGCGTCAGTCTCCCCGGTCAGTTCGTAAATACCGGTATCGTTCGCCCCGAAGGCCCTGTTTTCAAACACACAATACGAATTGAAATTGAATCCCGAGTACATCGAGGGGTGAAACTTCGGGGTGTTCAGGACATAGCATTCGTAAATTTCCCCGCTCAGTTCCACCATTACATTCATGGCGAGGGTGTCATAAACGGCGGAATAGAGATGTCCATGGCTTGTGAGCGTTTCGGTAAATACAATCGACTCGCTTACGGTGGCGCCGATCCTGTTTATGAGGCTGGCCGCGTCCGCAAGGTCGATTGAATCACTGATGGTGTTAAGGAATTGAGTAACGACGGTCGAAAGATCGACCACCGAAAGGGCTTCGTCAATAGCCAGGGGGAAGGCCCACGAGGGAGAATCGGCCATCGCTATCGACTCGCTTACCGATGCTGCGGCTGTCATCATGGCGCCGGCCAGGTCCGTAAATCCCAGGTATTCTAAAACGGCGACGGTCAAGGCGTAGGAGGAAACGTCTGCAAGGCCTACCGCCTCCTCTACCGTGTCGGAATAATGCTTGCACCCGGTGGCCACATCGTAAAGGGTGATCGAATCGGAAATATTCTCCTTCCCGTTCCAGTTGTTCGACTGGCTGTCGATGAGGGTGATCCATTCAGAAACGAGGATCCCAAGAATATTACTGACGGCATCGGCCAGACCGATGGCGTCTTCCGCCGTTACGCCCCACCCGGTTCTCGTCTCGTCGTAGATGAAGAGAAGATCTTCTATGACGTTTACCCATCCCTTAACCGCCTCATCCGCAAAATCGATGGTTTCAGCTACGGCTTTAGGCCATCCGATGATATGGGTATCGGCTACGTCAAACGTATCGTCAACGGACAAGTGAAAATGCAGGGAAGACAGAGAAGCAAAATCGATTCCCTCTTCAATGGTATCCGAATACAGGTCGCCAACCCCGTTCAGAAGGCCATGGAGGACGTCTACGGTATCGAAGCCGTCTGTTATTCCCTCAGCGAAAGACAATAATCCTTCACCCGTGTCGCCTAGGCCGATAGACTCTTCAACTGTTCTGCTATACGGCGATGTTTCCCCCGCCGCCTCGAACATTTCGATTTCATGGCAAGAGCAGTAATCCCCGCTTTGCACCGCTGTTATATAGACTCGATAATAGCGATAAGCGTTTGTGTTCGAGAAGGTGAATGTTTTTGTCTCTGCCTCTGCCGACCACGTAATCCCTGTCTGCGTATCCAGGGTAGTCCAGTCAGAATCATTATTGCTGCCCTGGAATAGAAAATCTTTCGGCCCCTCCGTTGCGTAAGCAGCAGAAACCGTAAACGTGTACTTTACGACGGCGTATAGGGCGCTGCCGAAGTCATATTTTATCCACCATGGGGTGCCGCTGGCAGTAGTGGTCCACCACCCATCTGTTGAATGGTTAAACGCGTACCAAGCATAGTAAGTTGTGTAGGCAGAACTCGCCGACACTACGTTAGGAGACGGCGCGTTCAGCGCGGTCATCTCGGCAGTTACATCTAAGGCGTCATGGGAGTATGGCATTTGTTATCCTAAATTCTCAGATCCCTTCACAAAGGTAATTGATGGTCGGATATATTTCATGGCGTTCTTTGCCAGGCCGTTGACATCATAAAACTTTTCTATGGTATCTATGACGGCAAGCGATAACGCTGCATTATTGCCTTGCGAAAGAATGTCCGAATCGTCGTAATCATCCGGATAATAGAGGGCTTGCGACTCCGCAAAAATCGTCCTGTTCGAGTCAATGCTGGTCTTCGTCATATTCCAGTAGACTCCCTGACTATGGTTAAATGTCCCGGACGAAAGAACGAAATCGTGTAGCTGGAGCCACACGACAGACTTTTTGTTCTTGGCTCCTATATAGTTGCATGGGAATGGATAATAATCATCCTTAGCGAATCCCTGATAAACAACGTATGGGTCGCCGATATCGGGGTAATTATGGCTTTCGTACACCTCTTCAACCGTTCCTAATTCGGCTCCGGTGGACCCCCAAAAAGTGTACGTTGTTTCGTTTATATTTTCTCTTATCGCTGAAATACGCGACCCAAACTGTTCCGCCCCTCTTAGCCAACTTGCGGAAATTGGCCTTTCTATGGTTGTGCTATAAAACGAAAAGTACCAACCAAATGCTTTGATATGACCGAACATTGTGCCGAGGTCAAATTCATCCGTTTCCTTAGGCAACCACGGCCCCACCGATTGCTTAGACCCCTCGACAAGCAACTCATCGAAGTCCCTCAGGTATATCGTAGGGCCAGAGAAAAGATTCTCCTGGTCTTCGTCGTCTTTGGCATTTTCCCTCCATGCTGCATAGTCCTCATCCTCAACGCTACATGGCCCATATTTCAATTCATCATTTTTCACGTCCCAGACAAGGGCCGCGTTGACAAATCCAGAATCTGTCGTGCTGATTTCAATAATTACATACGGGCTCCCGCATGAATGCGTTTTCCCGTCCGCGTGGCCGATAACCTTGATCACGCTGTCATCGTATTTCTTCATGACAATGACCTCATCGCCGGCATTAAACCCCGCCGCCGCGCCATTGATGGAACCGTTATCCCGCAAATACGAGTCAGCGGCGCAATGGTAAAAGAGAAGAGCGGCGGCGGTAGACCCTGAAATGTTCACCGTGCAGGTGTCTGTAACAGGGTCCACCGTAACGATCGTTCCCCGGACCAGGTCAAAGTCAAGGACATCACCTATGTTGCGAAAGTTGATGGTCGGCACGTCCGCCTCTTAGCTGGTTGTGCAAGTTACAGAATACGTTACAGCCAAAACGTCGTCAGCTATAACGGCGCGACTTGTTCCAAATTTCTTGGCGCACATCAGATACCCGGTCGTAGCCGTTTTGGCCTTCTCCGTACTCAGGGACGCCCCGTAAATCGTGATTGAGGCATTCATGGTGAAGCTGGCCGCGCTGGCTGCGTTCGTGCAAACAGCCGTTGCGGTGGACGCTACCGTATAGGCCGGCTTGTCGGTCGCCGGCGAATCATAATCGGCATCCTGGCATTCACCATACGTGCCCGCCGCCCCGAGCTTGACCGCTGCCGTATCTCCAACTGCCGGGGTCACATTGTTCTTGAAGATCCCGACGAACCAGATTGCGGACGCGGCCTTTGCGGTCGTGTAGAAAATGATGTTCAGGAGGTAGGCCATTCCTTCCGTAGTGAATGTGTTCCCGCCCTGGTCGCAACTGTGAATCAGGCGCCCGCCCCGAAAATGGTCAGTCCAGACATGGCCATGCAGGTTAAGTCCCGACTCCTCTTTGTGCTTGACCGCGTATCTTAGTTCTGTATTGTCCAGCAGTCCGGACAGGTTGATGGGTATGTTCATTTTCGTTCTCCTTTTCTCAAAAAATAAAAAAGCCTGTGAGCATCCGGACTTCCGGCGCATTCACAGGCTTAAAAGTTCCTCCCCTATGGAGGCTTTCCAGTAACTGTTATGTGGTTTTAGATCTCTACCCCTCCCCGATAAACCTTGCAGGTCGCTTCGTCGGAAAACCCGATTCTTTGAGTCTGATCACGACAATGAGCGTTGTGCGTGCTGATTTTCCCGCCTTCAAAGGCCTCCGTGGTGTCGGCATCGGAAAATCCCCTCCCGCTTCCAGTGGTTCCCCGCTTAAAGCTGGTCAAAAACTGGAAAACCCCCTCAAAGTTTCGATAAAGGGAGGCCCCACTTTCCGGGACGCCCATCTTGATCTTGTTCTTCGTGAGGTTGAAGAGTCTCCCCGATGCGTTTCCGGCCACAATTCCCTCGGTAGTCAACCAGACCGGAACATCGTTAAACCCCTTTTCCGGAGTTCCCAGAACACTCCCGAGATCCGGCAGATTATTGCAATAGGCCAAGGTCCCTTTGATCGATCCCTCTCCGGCATCCATCTCCTGCATCTGGTCGGGCTCGGTTCCGGCGAGGAATCGCGTCCGGTCCTCCATGCCGATGAAAAGTCCGGTGGCCACCTTGGCAATCAGAGTGACGGGTGAACCAAAGTGAAACACGTTCGAGGCCAGCCTGAACCATCCCAGGCGAAAGGGCTGGCTGTAATAGACGTCGCATCCGCTTGACCCCCATATCCGGCCAAAGGCGTAGCAGAGGTTTTCAAGGTACGGCGGCGGGGAGCAGAGGAACGACGGCAGGGGTTCCACGGTGGGGACGTCGACAACCGTATCCACGGCCCCGACTAAGTAGAACATATATTCATCCGAGTCAGTGACCCATACCAGGGCTCCGGCCGGCCGGTTAAGGATCTGGATTCCCCCTTCTGCAGAAAGGGTGATCTGCGAAATCGGCCCATTGCCCGAAAGTTCTCCGATGGAAACATTCGTCATGCACACATGATAAGTACCGGCAGGGAGATTCCCGCTTGCCGAAAGGAGCATAGGGCCGGGAGGCGCGGCCACTCCCCAGGACAAAACGGCGTTTGTGGTGGGGTCAAACGCTCCCTGCCAGTATCCGTTCGATATATAAACTTTTCCTTCGGCTTCAACGTACGAAAGTTGGGACTTCGGCCCGGCGATAGCGCCGACGTTCACGGCGCCACCCTGAGAAATCCGGTAAAGCCGGCCAGCGGCCGCGCACAACATGCAGGAGGTCCCGGCCCATAAGCTATGGGCCCCTGAAAGGGAAACGTGAAGCGTCTTGCCCTTCCTCGAATTAAGACGCCCTGATAGGTCAACATCGGCATTCAGGATGACGCGAGGCTCGGCAATTCCCCTCTTGGAGTAGAATCCTTCCTCTGCCTTCACGTTGTTGGCCCCGGAGAAACCGGAGACGTTGATCTCAGGCATCAGTCACACACCCCTCCGTCTTCATAACCGTCTTCACCGTAGTATTGAGCCTCAGCATCGATCCCGATGAAATCAACAAGGTCCGTCATGGCCTCAAAGAATTTTCCGGCGTGATGCTTAAAACCGACTGCCGGCTCCGTGACTCCCGCCTCCAACTTATCCCCATAGATGGTCATGATTACATAGTGTTTGATCAGCCTTAGCTGAAGATGATCAGGTATCCCGTCCGGAGTGTCGGCGTCGGCAACCATGTCGACGGGTTTCCTGTAAAAATGAACCCCTATGGTCTCCGCCGCCGCCGGAATGCCCTGGTAATAGAGTTTTGTCCCCTTCACGGCCACCCGATACACAGAGCCGGCCTCGGTCAGTCTCATGTCGCTGATACACCGCAGGAACCGGTTAAAGGCGTAGTAGTCCCCGCCTTGAGGTGGCGCTATCCGGCATCCGGAACTGTCGAGGATATTGAACACGTTGCGCTGATAGGAAGTGGGCAACGAGACATAGGCCGCAGTGGTCGACGTGGTAACCGTGTCGTATTGGTACAGGTCGGGAAGAGGCGGTGAAACCTGCCCATCCGGCATACGGATGCCACCGGCAATGTCCGCCACGGCCCGGTTGATCTTGGGGATCAGGACATCATCGGTGTATGCTGAATCCTGGAGTATCCCCTGTATCTCGGTAATAAGCGTTTGGAGGTCCGTCGTCATTGCAGCACCTTCAAGGGGGTGGGCCCCTCCCCTCCCCGATGTTCAAGGGAAAGGAGGGGTCGGTGGGTGTATCTTTGTCTTACGCTTCGCTTGCCGCCTGTTCGACGTAGGCTGAATCGTCGTACTTGATGTATAAAAGTACGTTTGCCGCGCCGCCAAGGACAGTCGTATCAAACGAAACCTTGATTTTCTGGTTTGCCACGGTTGTGGAATCGGGATCGAAAATCAAATCCTTGTTCGTGGCGTCTGGTACGCCTTCCAGGACTGTACCCGCTGCGGTGTCGCCCGTGGGTGCGGTAGCCGTGTTGACTGCCGTGGTGCTCCGGGCCAGGGTAATGGTGCCGGTTGCGACCATGGTAGCATTCGCCATGACGCTGAAAGCGCTGACGGTGCCACGACAAGGAACGGGGATATAATAGTCTTCCACCCCTCCGGCGCTGTAAAGGTTGATATAGATGTCTTTCATTTTGATTCTCCTTTAATGGTTAATGGTTATGTCGCAATTCTGGCCCACGGATACCAATCAGAGGTCCCTGCCGTGCCACTGCCCGTGATGATGTTTCCGCTTGCCAGATCCGGGTTGCAATCAATCCCGCTTGCCGGATCTGAATCGATGTCAACGGCGGTAATGAGTCGGTTATTGGCAACTATCACGACATCCGAATTTTCATCGATGGTCAGAACCGTCGCCTTGATGACATTATTGGTAATCCGGCTGCCGTATGCAGGGGCGCTCTCCACCACGTCAATGCCCTCGGTCGCCTCGATGAAGCAATCGTCAATCAAGGTCTGATGATTTGAAGCCGTTCCCGCAATGGCAATCCCCACGGCGCAAATACCGGTTCCGTATGCCGCCGGGTTTTGATGAACTTCAAACCCTTGAATTTTTACAAGAGCCGAATCGGTGATCTGGACGCCGACGGTATTGCCAGCTGCGGCGGGCTGCAACATCCCGCCGAGGATTTGGAAACCGTGACATCCTGCCGGGATCGTAATCCCGACTCCGGTCCCATCCAACTGGAAACCCATGTTGATGAACCTGCAACCCACTTTAGCCAGAGCGATGGTGTGATGCCCGATGACCCTCGGATAGGGTACAAGATCCGAACCGCATCCGATGATGTTGCATTTTTCCGGGAGCACGGTCAGGCTTTCCGTGATCCCATCACCACAGACGAAGATCCGGTTTCTCCTCGCCCACCATCTGTTTGCCGCCAGGCCAATGCTGGTATTGCTGGCCGTGATGGCCTCAGCGATCGTGGCAAAGGGATGATCCGGGCTCCCCGATCCCGTTGCGGCCACGTTTAGGTCAACGTAATACGTCCCGGCCTTCGGCCCCTGGTAGTCATTGACCATCAGGAAATCCGAAATGGGCCGCGACGCCCTACTTGCTCCTACTGTCAAAACTCTTTCCATGATCTTTCTCCTTATCGGCGGACCTCAAACAACGTCCGCCCAGGGGTTAAGGGCCTGACGGATAAGGACAACCCTCACCCGTCAGGCGTCATTTTATTCGGGCTCCGTCAGGTTCGTACGGAGAACGTGCATTTTCCGGTTGGAACAATACAAATTCCCTCTCCAGCGGGTATCGGCAGTCATAACGTCCGGCTGACCAAGGACTGCCTTGCTCACCCAAACAGGGGTGGTGAAATTGTAATCCTTGTGGCTGCGGAGCGAGAGGTAGCGGAGGTTCAGCGCATAGAGATAGCCGGTCGAAACACCGCCATCGGCCACAATCGGGGCGCCCTTGTGGGTAATATTTTGCCACCCTGCCGCAACCATATCCGTATTGGTGTATCGCTGCTGCGGATGAAGGGACCGCTCGTAACCGTCCTTCAGGACGGTCGTGGTTACGATGAAGTTCGGCAACTTCTCGTCAACATCGCCCATGTTCGGCGCCCTGAACACTTCCTGCAGGACCTCAAATGAGATTGATTTCGCCGTGGCGATCACATTCGCCTTCCAGTCGGCCATGGATTCTTCAGTGATGGACCCGTACGCCGTGGAGGTTGACGTGTTGAACAGGTCCCCCAGGCCGTTGATGCTGTAGCCATCTGCCGCAGCGGCAATCACTTGGGCCGCCATGTCAATACGCGCAGACTCAATAATGCTCTGCATGTATTGCTTGGTCAGGTCGATAATGGCCTCAGCGCCTGAATTCTGCGTTTTATCGTCCAGATTCAGGGTATTGGACCCATACGCACCGGCCCATCGGAACCGCGCCGCGTCGATGATGTCCACCTTAGACTGATTGATGACAGTGGTGGCGCCGTACGATCCATGGTTCGAGTTCGCATATTTCAGCGGCACTTTCACCATGAGTCCGCCTTCAACGAGCTCGTGGGGCTTGATTTCCCAGTTATCGTTTACCCTGGCATTGCCCATGAGTTTCCAGAGCAAAGCGGAGGCCTTGTTTAAAATGTCTTCCGGCTCGGTGTTGAGCCAGAAATAATCCGTTGTTGCGTTAAGTTGATTGATTAAACTCATGATCTTATCTCCTTATAACGGGAGCGTCCTGTCCTCTATGACTGACTGGCGGCAAGTGCCGCCCTCATGCCTTCATCGAGCGCCGCGCCCGTGACTTTTGCTGGTTTCGTTACCTGCCCAGGGCTTTGGCCCTTGGTAATCACCTTTCCGGTATTGTTTTTCCCCTCTGCGAGTTCGAGACGCTTTTTAAGTTCGGCGTTTTCGGCGGCGATTCTTTGCGCCTCCGAGTCCGCGTCGTCCCTCTGGATCTCCCTGAAGGCTACAAGCGGGTCAGACATGCCGGTCCTGTCCTTGGCCAGATAATCCCTGATTCTCGCCTGCATTTCCGGGGTGTTGAACGTGGGGTTCGCGTCATAAAACGCCTGCCTCTGGGACTTGCTGTCCCTCTCGTCGAGTTCTTTCTTGAAGACGCTCGATGCCGCGTTCAACGTTCGTTCGTGCTGCTCCTCCGCCGTTAGCTGGTTGGACTTGCGGATCAGTTTTGCCAGACTCTTCTGGTAATCATCCGCAACCGGGTCGAGGCCCGCGATCTCTTTTTCGATAGCCTCTCTCTGGCCGGCATAATCGACTGCGGCAGGCGCTGTCTCTTCCGACTTCGTCGCTTTCGTCCCGGCGACGGTCCTTAGCGTTTCCGTAAGGGTCTCAGCCTGTTTTTTGTAAACCCCAAGCTCGTTTCCCTGCTCGCCGATCTTCCTGCTCGCCTCGTTCCAGCCTTTGGCCAACTCTTCGACGGATTTGAATGGCGTCCCGGCAATGCCTTCGCCTTCGCCTTCGCCATTTCCTTCGCCCGTTCCGGCCCCTGCCTGTCCTGACCCTGTGTCCTCTTTCATGGTTCCGCTCCTTTTCTTCGGGCAGGTCGCCTGTGAGGTTCCCCGGATCTCTGCCGGCCTCTCGTCCCTGTTGTCCCGATGGTCAAATGGTTAAAAATAAAAAAGGCCCGAATCCGCGGCGCATTGTTAATGCGTTCTCCGTAGATTCGGGCCTTCTGATTCCTTCGTTAAAAGGTCTTCCAGTAACCGCTATGTAACTACTTCATATTTTTTCCCTCGCATGACTGTGAATATAGGCGTCCCCTATCCCGCCTTGAGATAGGTTTAGCTCTAACGTAAGCTCAAATTTACCAGACTTTTTCGCGCAAATCAAGGAATAAATTTGACGTCTCACCGCTTCGGTGATATTTATTAAAGTTTTTTCCTTTTCTTCCGCGTCCATCTTTATCCCACGCACGCAAGATTATGGTCTTTAAGGTATTTCTTGTACTGTCCCCGCGTCTCGATGGGGTTGGTCCGGATCTCGCGGTCGGGCTGCAAGACCTGCCGGGCGGATTCCAGCCACTTGACATCCGCGCCGCCATCACAATGAACGGCACCATTTCGTGAGAGGATCTTCTTGGCCGTTTTGCCGCAACTGCATTTGATCTTCTCCGGGCACTCGGCGACATGGTACATCCTCTCGGTAACTCGACGGCATTTCTTGCACTTGTATTCGTAGATCGGCATATTCCCTCCTATACCTCCCCCTGTTGCGCTCTCGGCACCCCCGGTTTCGGTTGTGACGATGCTGGCGTTGCGCCCGCCCCCGGCTTCTTGACATCCCCCGGCCCGCCCTGCGGTTCCAAAAGGACTTGCCTCAACTGCATGGCCGTTTCTTCAGGGAGACCCGCCTCAACCAAGATTTGCAGCGCCTGGTCAAGCTGGCCTTCCGCCGTCCGTTCAACCTCTTCCTTCCAGTTCGGCAGGTTCAGGGTTTCGAGGACATACCGGCGCCCGACAAGGCCTTCCTTCGACAGCGACAAAACAAGCTCTTGGTTCTGGAGGCTGGTCCTCGGCGTCGTAGACCCGGCCTCGATCACATAGGAGAACTTCCGGCCCGCATAATTCACCCCAGAAAACTCCGCGCTCTCGCCGGCCACGTTGACATATTCGATTGAGGTCCCGAAATTCTGCCACAAACCGATGGCCCACCTACTGCGTTGCTCCGCGATATTGTCGATGGCCGACGTCTTGGTCTGCATCACGATTTGATTGCGCTCCTGAAGGGCCACGATGGCGCTGGCTGCGACAACTCCCCTGGGGCCGACTCCACGGTCGGCGTCCTCGATCTGGTAGATCCTGTCGAAGAAATTGACAATCAGGTCCAGAACCTGGAAGAATGTCGCGGGCAGATCGGGGATCTGCATGAACTCGATGCGGGCATTTGGCGTGGATGGCATCAGGATAAGGCGGCCGGTGCGATTGAGGCTAGCCTCAATCACCTCCCGGGTGATTCCGCAATGCTGTTGCACGATCAGGGGCGGGACCATGACGTTGATCACGTAATTGACCAGCTTTCGCACGATCGTATTGATCTTGATGATAAGGTCTCCCACCTGTTCGGCTGCTGAAAACCCCCACACCGAAATCATGTCTTTGTAGGAATTGGCATGATAGATGGGTAACCTCCCCCAAGGATAGGTTTGGGACGCGTATTCGATTGGCAGTGCCGGGTTGATGTTCGGATTAGGGGAATCGTCCAGAACCATGTAGCCGCGCCTGTTCTTTGAGTCCGGGTTCCTGGCCTTGGTAATCGTGATCTTCCTCACCCCGTCGCGGCAGGCCTTCTCTTTTACGGACACCCTCTGAATGACAGGCAACCCGTTTT
>Ga0172381_10003067_pt1 | contig 17956 bp, 37 predicted proteins | sample Leawel6488metaG_FD_119754 | JGI IMG/M metagenome (GOLD analysis project Ga0172381, IMG submission 119754) | Leachate microbial communities from a municipal landfill in Southern Ontario, Canada - Leachate well 64-88 metaG | ecosystem: Engineered > Solid waste > Landfill > Unclassified | place... | reverse complement strand
TAAACTTGGTAGTGTTGAAGAAATGGGCGGCGTTAGATATTTAAATATTAGTATTGAAGAGATGAAACAATTAGTTATAAAACAATTGAATTCAGATGAATTAGTTTGGTTTGGATCTGATGTGAGTAAATACAATAAAATAGATAAAGAAATTGGTATTTTAGATGATAAATTATATGCTTATTATGGACTTGATTTAGATAAAGAGCAAAATTTATTAACTGGTGGAAGTATTCCTAATCATGCTATGGCTTTTTCAGGTGTAAATATTGTAGATAAACAACCTACAAAATGGAAAGTAGAAAATAGTTGGGGTGACACTTTAGGCTATAATGGATTCCTGGTTATGTCAAATAGTTGGTTTGATAAATTTGTATATCAAGCTGTAATTAATAAAAAATATGTTAATAAAAAATTATTAAATATTTATAATTCAGATCCAATTGTATTACCACCTTGGCATCCTATGGGAACTTTAGCTTAATAGGCGACTATAGCTCAATGGTAGAGTTCTTGATTTCCAATCAAGATGTTGTGAGTTCGAGTCTCACTAGTCGCTCCAAAATGATCTGGTCCCAAATATGTTTACGACCCGCATATAAAAGCACCAGAATAATCTATTGAAGTTTGGGATAAATAGATTTATATTAAGAGAAAAAAATGAAAAAATTGTTATTGTTTTTAATTTTTTTATCCTTAGTTTCAGGTTGTGCAACTATAACAAATTCAGAATTTTGGAAACAAGGTATAACAATTAATAAAAACCAACCATAAAAGGTTGGTTTTTTGTTGACAAATTCAATTGAATCTGTTAGAATGGTCGAATAAGGGGGTATTTATGGATATTAAATTAAATAAAATCTATATTAATAAAAAAAATAAATCAGAAAGAGTTAAAGTTGTTTCTATAAAAAAAGATGAAATTGAATATTATATTATTGGCTCAAAAGATTGTTTTTATAAAACAGATATTGAAAGATTTAAAAATAAATACAAGGAAGAAAAATAAAATGCAAACATTTATGCCTATAGATGATTTTAAAGAAGTTGCAAAAATCCTTGATAATAAAAGGCTAAATAAGCAAAAAGTTGAAGCCTATCAAATATTAAATACATTATCTGGAAAATCAAAAGGATGGAAAAATCATCCAGCCGTTAAAATGTGGCGTGGATCTGAAGGTTGTTTGGTGGAATATGCATTAACAATAGCATATGAATGTATTAATAGGAATTTTAAAGATACTTTGATTCCAAAGTTTAAAGAATATGAGATTATTTATCCAAATAAAACAAAACCTAATTGGATTGGAAATAAAGATTTTCATAATAGCCATAAATCTAATTTAATTAGAAAAAAACCAGAATATTATCAACAATTTTGGTCAAATATTGGCCCTGATATGGAATATGTTTGGCCCATTAACTAGAGGTTTATATGTATATAGGAAAAATAAGATTTTTTGTTAATGTATTAGGTGACAACAAGTTTCAATTATTAGAACACGATATTTTTTATGATGATTTTATTTCTTCAAATAGAGATTCTGGAGAAATTGAAGAAGCTTTTTCTAATGATTTTCAAGAAATATCAGAAAAAATATTTGAAAAAGAAAATATAGAGCCAGGAAATGTTTTTGAAGTAATAACTGATTTATTTTTTGAAACCTATAAAACATATATTCCTGATTATGCAGTATATGAGTATGATTGTTTATGTTTTATAGAAAACGAAAAACATATTAAGTTAACCGAAGAGCAAATTAAAAATATGGACTGAATGTTTCTTATAGATAGATAAACTTTTTATAAAATGTCAAAAAAACTATTAAGAAGAGAAAATAAAATGTCTTTATCTTCTTTAGAAGACGCAAAAAAATATTAAAAGATTTAGAAATAGCCGGGACAGGTCATGATATTATTTATTTATCTTCTAATTATTTTCCAAATAGAAAATATAAAGATGAAGATAGAGGTATTCTTAATGAGTTTGATGAAGAATATGATGACCAAAAATATGAACTATCATTAAAGGATACTAAAGATGTTGTTTCCCATATAAACTGGGGAGAGGAAGGGGGTATATATTTGTTTAAAACAAATGAATACTTAAAAACTTTAGGAATTTATGGTCCATTAAAAGATTTTTGTTTATTAAATAATATAAACAATGATTTTGATATGTGGAATAAGATTAATAATCCAAACTTAATATTTGAATTGGTAAAAATTAGAAATATTAAATTAAATGAAGGAAAATTAAGATTATTTGCTTGCGATTGTGCAGAAAAAACTTCTTATATTTGCCCACAATATAAAAACACCATAGATTTTTCTAGACTTTATGCTGAACAAAAAATAGCTTATGAAGAATTGAAACCATATTGGGAAAAATGCAAATCTGATTTTATCGCAACTTTTGATGATTCTGCTCGTTCAGCTATTAGATATTGTGCGGATAAAGATATTTGGACAGCCGTAATTGGTTCAGTTAGGCATTCTGCATGGGCTTCTCGAAATTGTGAAAATGAGTGGATTTGGCAAGCTAATAGATTTAAATTTTATTTTTCAAACCCATTTAAAAGGATATAAAATGGATAATAGAGAAAAATCTTTATTTAAAGAAGCTCAAGAAGCGGCTAAAACAGGAATTATAGGAGAACATTTTAAAGAATATATTATTAATAATTTAGATGCAAAAATGGCGAAAAATAGATCAGACAAAATAGTAAAAGATAAATATGATAAATTTGAAATTGATAATAAAGCTTTAATTCTTAATATTTGTCGCGTAATTGATGAAAAAATTGATAAAAAAATAAAAGAAGGAAAATTTTTAGCAGAAATAAATATATATAACTATCTTCCAAAGAAAAAGATTTTATTTATTTTTGATACTCTTGACCCTGATTTTGCAAATATGACAGCAAATATTATTATAGAAAAATATGCAAGATTAAAATTTAAAACAAATTTTAATCATTATGATGGTATTTGGATAAACATTTATTGGAGTTAAATTATGAAATGGAAATTTTTAAAAGTTAGATTAAAGAAATTTGAAAATTTTCCTTCCGAATGGGTTTTAAAAATAGAAACTCGCGAAGAATTAGATGAGTATATTAAAGCAACTTGTCCAAAACGATTTCAGAACACTATTCAAGATGCTTTAAAATGTACTAAATATGACCATAGTAGAAACATGTTAACTGCGGTTTCTAATACGGTTTCAATGACTAATAAAACTAGTTGGTTGAAAGGGTTTTTTCAACTTGTTAATGATTGGGAAATGGGATGGAGAAAGGTTATTGATGATGGAAAAATTATTTATATGAAACCAAATGGATCTTATGCTCCAGAAACTAAAGATGGTCAACTTTATGAAATTTTAAAAATAAAAGAAAATGATGAATATAAATGGCCACAATTAGAACCACGATTTTCACAGTGGCCAGGAGGAATACATTGGTATGTTAAATTTGGAGAAGAGGATTTTGAATGGGAAGGGAAGCAAAAATGGGATTCTTTAAAAGCCGCTGAAGACGCCTATAATAATTTTGTCGGTAAGAATTTTGAAAACAATAAATGGTGAGATAATGGCAATATATGTTGATGACATGAAAGCAAAATATGGAAAAATGATTATGAGTCATATGATGGCTGACACAACGGAAGAACTATTAGAAATGGCAGACATAATAGGTGTTTCAAGGAAATGGATTCAATATCCAAATACAAGAAAAGAACATTTTGATATATGTTTACAAGCGAAAAAAGTTGCGTTAAAAAATGGAGCAAAAGAAATAACGACTAAAGAAATGGTTAAATTTATGAAAAATAAAGAATTAAAAAACAAAATTGAGGAGAAAAAACATGGATGCTAAAGAAGCCAAAATTAAAACTAAAAAAGCAAAAATACAAATTCAAAAAGAGAAAGAGAAATCCCGTTGTTTATTTAAAAATAAATATAAGTCTACCATTGATTTAATTTGTTCTAAAATAGACGAAAAAATTAATTTAAGCATCCAAAATGGAGATTCTGATATTAATTTTGATATTACACCATTTCTCCCAAATAAAAAAATATTGTTTTTTATTAAAGATTATAGTACAAAAGAGTATATGTTAAATATTATTAAAGAAAAATATGAAGATTTGGGGTTTTCTGCATATATAACTTTTTATCCATATACATCTGCAACAAAACACTGTTCCCAAACTCTCCAAATTAATTGGTAGTATTAATAAGAAATTTATGGAGGAAATAAATGTATAACTGCGATAAATGTCAATTTATAAATTTTTGTGACGAACAAGATGGAATAGTTTGTCCATACGAAAAAATTGAATCTTTAGAAAAAATAATTAAGGATGCAAAGGAAATAATTAAAGAACTTTCAGATAAGAAAAGCTTAACAACTGATGGAAAAAATCTAACTTGTGACATATGTTGTAATAAGGTGTGGGGAAAGGATTTTGAAGAAGGCCATGATAAAACTTGTCCACATCAAAAGGCAATAAAATTTATGGAAGATAATTATTGATGATAGATTTTCCTATTGACAAGTTTAATTTTTTATGCTATAATCTTTAAAATATAGGAAACTCTATTTGGAGTGTTATCATGGAAAAATTATTAACTAGAGATGAATTTAGAGAAAGCGTATTTAAAAGAGATAATTTTAAATGCGTTTTTTGTTCTCTTCCAGCCGTTGATGCACACCATATTATGGAACGCCGTTTATGGAAAGATGGAGGTTATTATCTTTCTAATGGCGCTTCCGTTTGTGAAGAACATCATATTTTGTGCGAACAAACAAAAATTAGTTTAGAAGAAATTAGAGAAAAATGTGGTATTTTAAAACCAATAATTCCAGAACACTTGTATGATGATCAAAAATATGATAAATGGGGAAATGTTATTTTAGAAGATGGAAGAAGACTTAAGGGAGAATTGTTTAATGATGAAAGTGTTCAAAAAATATTAAACGATTCACTCTATTTGTTTATTAGTTACATTAAATATCCGAGGACGTATCATGCAATCTGGAGTGAAGATAAGGACGATGACGATAGAACTATTGAAAATATGAATAATTTCATTGGTAAAAGGGTTATTATAACGGAAAAAATTGATGGAGAGAATTCGTCTTTGTATCAAGATTACATCCATGCAAGAAGCATAAATTCAGGTAATCATTTGTCAAGAAATTGGGTAAAACAGTTTTGGGCTAAAATTAGTGGAGATATTCCTGATGGATGGCGTATTTGTGGTGAAAATATGTATGCTGTCCATAGCATTAAATATGATAATTTAAAATCATATTTTTATGGTTTTTCTATTTGGAATGATAGAAATGAATGTTTATCGTGGGATGAAACAATGGAATGGTTTAGTTTATTGGGAATAACTCCAGTGGAAGTTTTGTATGATGGTATATACGATGAAGAAAAAATTAAATCAATAAAAATTGATACACAAAAACAAGAAGGATATGTTATTAGATTGGCAGAAAAATTTACTTATGGTAATTTTAAAAACAGTGTAGTTAAATACAGGCGTGCTAATCATGTAAAAACAACAAAACATTGGATGCATGGTCAGCCAGTAGTTAAAAACTTATTAGGAGAATTATAATGTTTATATTAATTTTTTCAGTTTTAAGTATAATCTTTTTTTGTTATTTGAGAAACAAAATAAATGGTAAATGTCCTATTTGTGATAGCCGCCGATTATTATTTAAAAATTGTTTATCAAAGGAATTTTGGCAATGTTGTGATTGTGGTAGTCGTGGCTCAATAATTGGCGGAACCTTTTCTCATAAAAAAATTGTTCAGTATTCCAACAAAGAGGTATAAATGATAACTTTAAACGATTTTAAATCATATCAAAAAAATGAAGAAATAAAAGAATATATTGAGTCAAAAAGTTATCGTATTGTTTCTTTATACTGCGAATTTTAAGAGTCATCTAAATTTGAAATTCTAAAAATAAAAGTAAATAAAAACAAAAACAAAATTCATAGGTGTAGGGTCCAAGGAAACCCCATCCGATCTTGATGTCGAAGCGATAGCGTAGACAGGGGAATTTTGTTTTGCCGCTGGAGGAAAATAAATGATATTAACTAATATTTCAAAAAAAGTAAAAGCAATTATTTTAACTATATTATCTGTTTTAGCATTTATTTTTATTCCATATTTAGTAGGTTGTTTTTTATCAAAAATCATTGATTTAAAAGATATTGCTTTCGTTTATTGGGCTTTTGGGTTTGCGATTTTGAATATAATAGTTGCTTTTTTGTTTCTTTTTAAGGAAACATATGAGGCAATATATAAAAGAGTATGATTTATTTGGGCAAGAATATTTATCATGGAAAACATTTAAAAAAGATGATAAATATTTCACAATTCAAATACAAAAAGAAGAAAGATTTAAGAACATAATAGATATACACATTTGGAATAAAAAAATAGATAAAGAGTTTCGTTTTAATTTTCCTATTTTTCCTGAATTATTTTCTGATTTATTTTTAATATGGGTTAATTTATTTTTAATTTTGACTAAAAATAAGAGTTGACAAGCAAAAATATTTGATGTATAATATTACTTTATATCTTTAGGAGTCCATCAATGTCTGCCGATAATGGAATTTACAGATTTTAGATCCGAGAAAGCCCCATCCAATCTTGATGACGAAGCGTAGCGCAGTCAGGGGATGAATCGGACCTTTCTTTACTACATTTTTTCTTATTTTGTCAACATTTTTTCCTTATTTTTAAACCACTTTCTTAAACTAAAAAATATCTCTTCAAAAACAATGCATTTTTTTATACAAAAGTAATATAATGTGATATAATATATAAAAGGTCTTTGGAAGAGCCTTTCAATCCATTGAGAATTCTTCCAAGATTTCTAAAATAAAATTGAAAGGGATTTTTTTATTTATGAAACAAGAAGATAAAAATAAAAGAAAAAATACTAAAAAAGAAACCAAAGAACGTAGGAATGTTCTACGTCCTTATACTATTTCTTGTAAATTTTATGAAAAATCTCTTTCAAAAGAACAAAAAATTATTTTATATACATTATTTAAAGAAGCTAAATGGTTTTATAATTTTTTATTAACTATTAAAGAAGATTATAATTCTACTCATGAAAAATTAAAAATTGTTCCTGTTTTAAATCCTAAAACAAAATTATATGAAAACAGAGAATTAAAACTTTTATCTTCTCAAATGAAACAATCTATAATAACAAGATTAATTGAAAATAAATTATCTATTAAAAATAAGAAAACAGGAAAAGGCAAACTTAAATTTAAAAAAGATGTTAACTCCATTCCTTTAAAACAATTTGGAAATACTTTTAAAATTCTTTCTAAACATTTTGTTTCTATTCAAAATGTTAAATTTAAACTTAGAATAAATGGTTTAAATCAAATTAAAAATAAATCAGAAATTTCTAATGCTACTTTCATAAAAACTGGTAAAGATTTTTATCTTAATATAACATATTTTGATTTACCTAAATCTATGGAAATTCCAAAAGATCATATTGGTATTGATATGAATATTAAAGATTCTTTGGTTTTTTCAAATGGAATTAAAGTAAATTTAAAAACCCCTATAAGCAAGGGTATTAAGAAATATCAAAGAAAATTAAGTAAGCAAATTAAAGGAAGTAAAAATTATTTTAAAACATTAAAACTTCTTCAAAAGGAATATGAAAAATTAACACAAAAAAGATTAGATAATTCTCAAAAAATTGTTTCTTATTTAAATAAAAATTTTATTGTACATATTCAAGATGAAATGATAAAAGCATGGATGAAAAGATACGGAAAGACAGTAAGTATAAGTAGTTTGGGAACAATAAAGAAGTTGCTAAAACAATGCAACCGAACCCAAGTAGTACCTCGTAGATATCCATCAACCCAACTCTGCCCCAAATGTGGTTGCTTAAATAAAATTCCATTATCACAAAGATTTTATAAATGTGAATGTGGTTTTGAAATGGATAGAGATATAAAAAGTGCAATATGTATTAGAGATTATAGTCTGAGGAATTCTGGTCAGACAGTACCCTTGGAGCAAGGGGAATATACGCCTTTGGAGATGAAAACCACTACTGATATGTTGAAATACCTTAAAAGTATAGAAAACATAACAGCAAGTTTAATCAAGAAGAAGGAAAAGTTCTTAGAAGCTCACGAATTACATTCGTGAGTAGCTCACAAAAAGATGCATAAGTTTAGCTTTATCGTTATATTGGGAAACAAAAGTATTGACAAAATAGAGAAAAGTAGTATAATAGTCTTTATGGAGGTAGTTATGTTCAAAAGAATTGATTCAAAATTAGATAAAATTAGGAATAGAAAAACAGAATTAATAGCATTAAAAGCTTATAAAAAAGAACAATTTATTAAAGAAGCTAATATTAAATTTAATGAGTGGCTAAAATTTGATGGAAAAAGCATTCAAGATGAATTAGAGGGTTTAGATAAAATTTTAGAAAAAAGAAAATCATTAATGATTAGAAAAATTTTTTCAAAAGAACATGTTGAGTTTTTTAATAAACAAGAAAGTAAGTTTAAATATTTTCAAAAAATTATTGTTAAAAACCCTATTGAAAACAAAGAATATTTAAATTGTCGTGGTAGAATTGTTGCTGTTAATTTTTGTAAGGGTGTTCATAAAATTTCTAAAAATTGTTATTTTGTTAAGCTGTATGGGGTTAAAGGAAAACAAATACATTTTGAAGAAAATGAATTAAGGGGAACAAAATGAAATATTTATATAAAATATTAAGATTATTTAAATGTCCGCATAAATATGTGTCGGTTTCAGTGAACAGAATAAAATGTAAATACTGTGGAAAAATTAAGAATATTAAATGTAATCATGAGTATAAAAAAATACGAGAATTTAATGTTTTAAGAAATGAAGAACCTTTTGGCTATGAATATGTTTTAGAATGCAAAAATTGTGGTAGAATAATAGGGGAGAAAGTTTATGTCGCCTGATATTAAGAAAATAGTTAAAAAATTACATGAAGCCAAGGACGCATATTATAATTTAGAAGAGATTATGTCTGATGATGAATATGATAAATTAGAAGAACAGCTTCGTGTATTAGATCCTGAAAACTCATATTTTAAAAAAGTTGGGGCAAAGGTTGTTGGAAAAGATAAAATTAAACATAAAATACCTATGCTATCAACAGATAAAGTTAAAACAAAAGAAGAGGCTGAAAAATGGCTTGAAAAAATTAATTGTAAAGATATTTTAATAGAGATGAAAATTGATGGTTTATCACAAACTTGTAAATATATCGATGGTAAATTACAATATTTAGCCACAAGGGGTGATGGTCATGTAGGGGAAAACAAATCATATTTATCAGATTATTTAAAAATACCAAAAACAATTGATTTGATGGGAGAAATAGAGATCCGTGGTGAAATAGTTTTATTTAAAGATAGTTTTCCTAGTTTACGTAGAAATTTAGCTGTTGGAATTGTAAATAAAAAAGAAGGATTTGAAGAAGATGCTAAAAAATTAAAATTCATTACATATCAAATAATTGGTTCTAATTTTAAAACTGAGATTGATAAGTTAAAATGGTTAAAAAATAATGGTTTTATTGTTGTTGAGTATAAATTAACTAATGGTATTGAAGAAATAAATGATTATTATAATGAATATAATAAAAAAATAAGAGATGATTTAAAATATGATTCAGATGGAATGGTATTAATAGTTAATAATAGTTTATTACATGATAAAATTAATTCTAAATATACAATAGAAAAAACAAATAAATATAACTTAGCTTGGAAGCCTCCATCAAAAAGTAAAGTTAGTGTTTTAAAATGGATAGATTGGCAAGTGTCAAGATTTGGCAATTTATCTCCTATTGCTATTTTAGATCCAGTTGAAATTGATGGTAGAATTGTGACTAAAGCATCTTTATCAAATTATGAAAACGTTTTAAGAATGAAATTAGAACAAGGGGACGAATTAGAAGTTGAGGTTGCAAATGACGTAATACCTTATATTAAAAAAAATAAAACAAAAGATATAAATCAACGTTGAGGTTAAAACATGTATCTATATAGAAAATGCAAATTTAAACATATTCATCCATTTTGGGAGCATATTTGTAATTGTTCAGAAAAGCCATTTGATTTAGATTTAAATGGTTTTATTGATGAACTAGGAAGTGTTAAAACTGAAAGAGGTTATTATGTATCAACAGATAAAAGAAATTTTATAAAAGCTGTTTTTGAAGATGAAATTATTTTTAAATTAGAAAATATAAGAAAATCTATTAAAGTGATTTTTAGAAACATAAAAAGAATAATAGATTGGATTCCTATTTTATGGAAAGATGAAGATTGGTCAGATATTGGTATATATAGTATTTTATTATATAAAATAGAAAGAACTAGGATAAATATAGATAAAAATGGTTGGTCTGTAAATTCTAAAAAAGTAGCTCAAAATATGAGAGTTGCAGAAAAAAGAATTAAAAAACTATTAAATGAAGACTCTTTTTTTGATGAATATTATAATTTTTTAAAGAAAAATAGTAAAAGAAAAAAAGATTTATCAGGGAGGATGAGATTTAGTGAATTTAAACATAAAAATGTTTATGAAAAATCTAAAAAAATAAATCAAAAATGTTTAAAAGACTATAAAAAGTATTTAGAAGAAACATTTAAATATATATCTGATAATATATATAATTGGAATGATTAAAATGGAGAATATATGGGAAATGCATTTATTGGTGATTTAGTTTATTATAATTCAAAATCTAATGGATTAATTGAATTAGGTAAAATAGATTTTATAAATTTTAGCGATAGAATAGTTTTGACTGATGAAGGCAATGGAATTGATTTAGATAAAATGGATTTTAATGGAAAAATATGGATAACAGATGAGTATGTTCCAAAGAAGGAGAATAAAAAATGAAATTTGAAATTAATAACTCTGATTTTATTATAAAAGAATTAAAGGATAAAAAGAATAAAATTGATGAAAAAATTAAAAATGCATCAATTTTTGATTTATTTAAAAAAGAATACTATGATTTATGTATTGAATTAAACGAATTAAAAATTATGATTAATGTCATTGAAAAACAAAAAATTAATAAGATTTCAATAAAATATGAAATTCATTAAAAATATAAATAAATATAATGCTTTATATAATAAATATGATTATCATTTAATAGATAGTATTGAAATATTTAAATTTTCTAATGGAATACGTATTTCTTTTTGGAATAATGGAAAAAAATGTAAAGAATGGCATAAAAATGGAAAATTTATAAAGCAAAATTATGATAAACATATAATTTGTTATTCTGATAAGTTCTTTGATAGGAATGGAAATGAAATTCATTAAAGATATAAATAAATATAGCTATAATAATATTATTTTAAATGATCTTGAAATTGATTTTTTAAAATTAAGTAATGGTATTGAGGTTAACAATGTTGAATTATCTACAAGTCTTATAGAATATGCAAACGGAGATAAATATTGGTATAAAAATGGAAAATTACATAGAGAAAATGATAAACCTGCTATTGAATTATTTAGTAGTGGAAAATCATGGTGGATTAATGATAACTTTATAAAATGTAATTGGGATAAATTTGGTGATACTTATTCTGATAAGTTCTTTGATTGGAGTGGAAATGAAATTCATTAATAATATAAATAAATATAGCTATAATTCTCATTTTCATTTGATAGATAATATTAAAGTATTTGTTAAATTAAATAATGGTATTGAATATTATGATCCTAAGTCTAAGTAATGGTATAAAAACGGATTAGTTCATAGAGAAAATGATAAACATGCTATTGAATGGAATGATGTAGCAAAATCATGGTATAAAAATGGAAAATTACATAGAGGAAATTATAAACCTGCTATGGAATGAAACAATGGTGGATTAATGGAAGGTATATAAAAAATAATAATAAAAAAGGAGATAAATAAATGTTAATTCCAATTAATTGTCCATCATGCGGAACAAAATTAAAGCATATTGGAGTACATCTTGTTTGTACTAATAAAACCAATTGTCCAGAGCAAATTATACAACGTATTACGCACTTTATAGTTAACTGTGAAATTGATGGTGTATCAGAATCAACAATTAGATCTTTATTTGATAATAAAAAAATTAAATCAATTAAAGATTTATATTCATTAAAAAAGCAAGATTTAATTGGAATAGAAGGTTTTGGTGACAAAAAAATTGATAATTTATTAAATCAATTACATTCTAAAAAAGAAATGAATATTGCTCAATTTGTTGATAGAATTGGAGTAAATGGTGTAGGAGAAAAAGCTGTAAATAAATTAGGAATTAAAAATATTGATGATTTATTAAATTTTCAAGGTGGAGATTATGTTATTGCTCAAAATTTAAAAGAATTTTTAGATGAAAATATTGATATGATTAATGAATTATTAGAAATTGTTGTCATTAAAAATGTTAATAAAAAAGTTGGTGCAAATAAAGTATGTATGACTGGTGCTGGATTTAAGGGTAGAAAAGAACTAATTTTAGATATAGAAAGCAAAGGGGATGAATTTATTGATTCAGTATCTAAAGAAACCAATATTCTTTTAACTGATGATATTAATTCTTCATCTTCAAAAATTTCTAAAGCTCGTAAATTAGGAATTAAAATATTAACGTATAATGAATATTTTGGAGTATAAAATGATAAATATAAAACGAATGAAAACAGATATGTTAATGCTTAAAGCTTTAGGTAAAGGGTATGGGACTTTAAGTGGAACTGGATCTATTTTTATATCAAATAAACATTGGTTTTTATATAATATTTTGAATTTATTTAAAAACAATGTAAAATTAAATGTTGAAATAACTAATCAAGAAATTAAAAAAGTAGAAGATAGATATAAAAAAACAATTAAATTTTTATTATTAAATAAAATTGAAGGCAAAACATTAACAGAAAAGGAAATTAATATGTATAAAAAGATGACGGCTAAATGATCCATATTTCAGATGCATATAAAAATATTTCATTTTTAAATAAAATTGAGATCAAAGATAATGTTATAAAAGTGTGTACATCTGGTTTTTTTGATCCAATACATGTTGGTCATATTGAATATTTAGAATTAGCTAAAGAATTTGCTGATAAAATTTCAATATTTTATGGTAAACAATCTAAATTATATGTTTTAGTTAATACTGATAATCAAGCAATCAATAAAAAGGGTTATTGTTTTATGCCTATGGCTGAAAGAATAAAAATAGTTAAATCATTAAAATGTGTTGATGATGTTAAAAAAGTAATAGATAATGATTCTACAGTCTGTCAGACATTATTAGAATTTAAACCTAATTTTTTTGTAAAAGGTGGAGATAGAATAGCTAATAATATTCCAGAAGCTAAGATTTGTGATGAATTAGGTGTTGGATTAGTTTATGGACTTGGAGATAAAATTCAATCTTCTTCAGAATTAGTTAAAAAAATGAAGGAAATAAAATGAAGTTAACATCAGTACAAAGATCCATTATATGTACTCTTGTCCAAGATGAAATTGGATTGGACTTACATTATAGATTTATTGGCTCTGAAAAAGCGGCAATAGAAAGAATGAGAAAGAAAAAATTAGTTAAAAAACAAGATAATTTAGGACATTATGAATTAACAAAATTTGGGAGAAAAATTTATAATGGAGAAATTTAAAATCGGTGAAAACGCCAAATGGGATATGAAATAAGGTTAGATTCTGGTATTTTATCTAAGTTTTTTGATTATGAAATTGAGGAAATAAAATGATTTATTTTATAAAATCGCTTTTAAATATAAAACCTAAATTTAAATTAAATATATGGTATAAGAAAAAAGATTTTATTTTAACATCATCGGCTAATTTATATTGTTTTAAAATAATGGAAAATAATAAAGTGTCTGAAATATGGTCTTGGGAAAATGGAACATATATATATTTTTTTATAAATGATCAGATGAAATCATTTAATTTTTATCCACAAAAAGATTTTATAGTAGCTACTCCGACAGAATCTCATTTATTTGAAATTAAATATAATAAATTACTTAAAGAAAAAAATGAAACAAAATATTCTTCTATTAACGACAGTTATGATAAAATAATTAAAAATTTAGAAAAAGATAAAAAATCCTATGAGGAAGAAAGTATTATTAAGCTTAAAGAAATTGCAGAGAAGAAAGATCAAAATTGCGGAAAATGGTTTAAGTCTGAATTGAATGGAAAAATTTGTTTTTATAAAATACTATATCATGATGGGAGTGTTATTCGGTGCGAAGGAGATTATAACGCCGAATATTGTGAAATAAATAATAATCATCTAAAATATCTAGGTAGAAGATATACTAAAATTAATTATATAAACATGACTGAATTAAAAGAAGATGATAAAATTAAAAAATTAGAATATATAATTAATAAAGGAATTGATAAAAAAATTAAATTAGAAAAAAATTCAATAGAAGATCAAGTGTTTAAAAAAATAAAAATTGAAAAATAAATATTTTGTTAAAATTGTAAATGACGTGGAGAACATAATAAATTATATGGTAATTAAAAAATGTATTAGCTAGGATAAAAAAAAATGGAAAAAATATGTAAAAATTGTAAATATGCCAAAGAAATATACAATACACCAACAATGGACGGGAAGGCTCCAGTTTATATTTCTTGCATATTTTTAGTTAATGGTATTAAAATAAGAGGTTCAGAAGACGAGAATTATATCTGTGATGATTTTGAGGAAATTAAAATGAAAATTTGAAACTAATCATATAAAGGAGAAAATAAAATGGAATATGAATTAGAACAAAAAATATTAAGAGCTTTATCAAAAACAGTTATTGAAATGAAAAGTTGGACAGTTAAAAGCGATAAGCCGATGAAATTTTCAATAAGTAACTGGGATGATTTAAGTGAAAAGGATATTATTAAAGTTTTAAAAAAATACAAGTATAAAATAAATAATGATAATATAATAATATTAACAAAAACACAAGTTGAAAAAATAATTAAACAAGAAGAAGATAGGATGGAAAATAAAGAGTTTAATGAATTGGATTTATTACAATTAAAGAAAACTTTTGATATTAATGGTTTTAGATTTAAGATTGGAATGGAATGTATATTTATAGAAGAAAAAATTGAATATAATTGTTTCAACGAAAGAATTGGAACAAATGCATGGGTTCAATTCCACGATTTTGCTCCTAATGTATCAGTTCCAGTATCTTATTTAAAGAGCGCGGAATGATAAATATGTTTTTAAATGGGGTATTAAGATGAATCCAATAATACTTTTTAGATCAGATCGAGAAAACTTCAAAGAAGAAGATTCAATAAAAAAATATTTTGAATACTCCAAAACAAGATCAAAAATACCACAGAATTCTTTAGTTATTCCAAGATATTCGTGCTTACCATATTATAAGGAGTTAGAAGAAGATGTTAAGAATTTAGGTTCAAAACTTATAAATACATATACTGAATTTAATTATATAGCCAACTTCAAAAACTATTATGATGATATTAAAGAATATACTTTCGAAACTTGGTATAATCAACATGAATTGCCTGATAATACTGCATTTGTGACAAAAGGCACTACTAACGGAAAAAAATCGCATTGGGATACAAAAATGTATGCGGAAAACAAACAAGTTGCAATAATGAACGCACTTGAGTTGAGGGCTGATGGATTAATAGGTGATCAAGATATTATATTTAGAAAATATGAAAAATTAAAAACATTTGAAATAGGAATTAATGGCTTACCAATTTCTAACGAGTGGCGATTTTTCTTTTATAAAGGAATTGAACTTTGTCATGGTTATTATTGGTCACAAGCCGATGAACCAGAATTAGGTGAAATAGATAAAGAAGGAATTGATTTAGCTCATACTGTAGCAAACATAGTTAAAGAATATAATAATTTCTTTGTTATAGATGTAGCAGAAAAAGAATCTGGTGGATGGATAGTTGTAGAATTTAATGCTGGAGAAATGAGTGGATTAAGCTTAAATGATCCAGATGAATTATATAAAAATTTAAAAATATGTATAGATAAGGATTTAAAAAATGAAAACATTAAAAGAAATTAAAGTTAATAATAACTATGAAACTGAAATAACTGATTCTGATGGAATTAAATATAATAATTGTTCAATTAAATATTATACTGAAGATTTCATTAAATTTGTATATTGTACAGAATTAAAATTGATTTTTGATTAAAACAATGTATAATAGAGGGTAGTTGGTCAACTACTCACGAATGAGCTTGTAGTTCAATTTCTGACTACAATAGGCTTATTGACTGAAGCCCTTCTTGATATATTAACAGCGGCATTTATATCAGCATGGTCTTTGAAACCACATTTTAAACATTCAAAATGTTCTTGATCTTTTCTATTTGCTTTATCTGTAAATCCACATTTTGAACATTCTCTTGAAGTGTTTTTTGGATTTACAAATTTAACTTCAACTCCATTTAATTTTGATTTATACTTTATAAAATTTTGGAGTTGTGAAAAAGACCAACTTGAATGCCTTGCTCGTTCAGCTTTTCTAACTGTTGTCTTCTCTCGAATGCCTTTGAGTTTTTCTAAAGCTATACCTTGAGAAGTGCCTTTAGCTATTTTAACTAATTCTTTACTAATTTGATGATTAATATCTTTCCTAAAATTTTTTTCCTTTTTAGATAATTTTTGTAAATGATGTTTTGCTGATTTAGTTCCTTTACTTTGTAATCTTCCTCTTAAACTAAGTAATTGTTTTCTTCTGGTTTCTATTTTTTCTGTGGTATAAACTTTCCCATTTGAAGTAGTTGCAATGTTAACAATTCCTAAATCAACACCAATAAAAGAAATAGATTTTTTTACTAATGGTTCTTCAACTTCAATAGGAGAATTTAAGAAAAAAGTTTTAGAAGCTTTGTTGTAAATTAAATCAGTTTCATGTTTGAATTTAGAAAAAAGTTTAAGTTGATAAGAATTTAAATGTAAACTAATTTTCTTTCTTTTGCCAGAGATAGTCCAAATAGAAGCAATAGGAAAACCTAATTTATCAAATTTAAAACTAAGAATTCGAGAATCATAAGTAGCTGAATTTGCTTTAAATATATGTAAAGAATTTCTTTTATTTTTATCAGAGTAAGAATCAGAAACAGTTTTAATAGCTCTGACTACAAATTGAGATTTAGCTTGTTTGAATTCAAATAAAACAGAATAATAACAAAGATTATGAAGATCATAATTTTTAAAAGTTTTATTTTCAAAAGCTTGTTTAGAAATAAAATTACAAATTTTTGAATAAAGCAATAACGTAGATTTCAATTCTTTTGAATCTTCTGGTTTAGTTAAAAGTTTTAGTTTGTAAGTTAATTTCATAATAAAAAATCCTTTTATATAGACTATTATATCAAATTAATTAACAATAAAGGAGAAAATATGTATAATAGAGAAAATGGGGTTTCCTTGGACCCTAAACCTATGAAAAATTTAAATGTATGAAATGTAGTTATGAATTTCAAACTTATCCACACTTTGTGACTTGTGGTAGTTGTGGTTCAGATTATGTTGAATGGATTTCTTTTGATGAATATTCAAAACAAATTCCTTATAATAATGATGAAATTAAATAATTTGCAAATAAATACTCCTTCAAAAATATTAAAAATTGATGATATAAGATTGATGGAAATGGGTTTAATTGAAGGAGAAGATATAGAAATAATAAGAAAAGGTTCAATTTTTATATTGAAAGTTGGCGATATGAGATTAGCCATTGATTCTAAGTTAACTGAAAATATATTTGTTCAAGGAGAATAGAATGAATAAGATTATCAAAGATTTTAATGAGTCAACTTTAAATCATGTT
>Ga0172381_10003065_pt1 | contig 17958 bp, 15 predicted proteins | sample Leawel6488metaG_FD_119754 | JGI IMG/M metagenome (GOLD analysis project Ga0172381, IMG submission 119754) | Leachate microbial communities from a municipal landfill in Southern Ontario, Canada - Leachate well 64-88 metaG | ecosystem: Engineered > Solid waste > Landfill > Unclassified | place... | reverse complement strand
CAAGAAAAACCGTATTCAAAAATACTGCTCTTTTTGAATCAGTTTAACACGCCCCTAATGTATATTTTGCTTGTAACTGTTACTATTTCTTTTTTCTTAAAACATTATTCAGATAGTATTTTTATTATTATTGTATTGCTTATAAACACCACTGTTGGATTTTATCAGGAAAATAAAGCCAACCAGTCGCTCCTTGCTTTAAAAAAAATGGTGAAGGTAAGAGCAAATGTTTTACGAGACAACCGAGAGAAAGAAATCAACAGCGAGGATTTAGTAATTGGCGATATTGTGTTATTAAAAGCTGGCGATAAAGTTCCTGCTGACGGAAGAATAATTGAATCCAAAAATTTGAAAGTAAACGAAGCAAGTCTTACTGGAGAATGGCTGGCAGTTGAAAAACGGCAAGCAGTTACATTTCTAGAAAAAACACCTGTTTCAGAAAGATCAAATATGGTTTTTATGGGCACAATTATAGAAGAAGGAAGGGCCATGATAATAGTTGTTGCCACAGGCACTAGCACACAAATTGGAAAAATAGTTTCCCTACTTAAAGCAACTAAAGAGCGTAAAACACCTCTGCAGAAAAAAATATTCAATTTATCTGGCATACTGGGAGGAATAATTGTTTCTATTATTTTTATAATTATAATTGAGGGCTATTTTACAGAAAAAAACTTTGCAGATATTTTTGTTGCAGCATTGGCCTTGGCAGTTTCAGCAATACCAGAAGGATTGCTTCCGGCGATTACTGTAATAATGGTGCTGGGAATGAGAAGAATTTTAAAACAAAACGGATTGGTAAGAAAATTATCTGCAACAGAAACATTGGGGAGCGTAACTGTTATATGCACAGACAAAACAGGAACATTAACCGAAGGGAAAATGCAGGTCAGCCACATTTTAACAAGCACAAAGGAATTGATGCAGGACAATATTAACAAACTAGCCAAAGGAGATAGTGCCAATGGAATTGAATCTCATATTTCAGCTTTAAAAATTGCTACTTTAGTAAATGAAGCCTTTGTAGAAAATCCAGAAGAAGAATTACAAAATTGGATAATAAGAGGCAAACCAACTGAAAAAGCTTTGCTTTTAGCTGGAATGCAGGCAGGATTAGATAAACAAAAAATGGAAAAACAATATCCAATAATCGACAGAGTAAACTTTGAATCGCAGTATAAGTTTGCAGCAACGCTTCATAAAAAAAATGAAAAACAAAATATGCTCTATGTTTTGGGTGCCCCAGAAGAAATTATTAATCGGTCTGCTTATTTAGATGTTGATGGCAAAGAAGAAAAATTAAGTAAACAAAACTCTGAAAAATTAATAGCAAAACTTGAAACGCTTACACAAAAAGGATTAAGAGTGCTTGCCTGCGCCCATAAAGATTATGACAATAAAACAAACTACCAAAATCTTAACGAACTTGTTAAAGACCTGTCTTTTGTCGGTTTTATAGCCCTTAAGGATCCCTTAAGAAAAGATGCGAAAGAATCAATTTTAAATACTAAAAAAGCTGGCATAAGAACCATAATGATAACAGGAGACCATAAGCTTACCGCCAAAACTATTGCTGAAGAGGTTGGAATAGAGTCAGAAGAAAAAAATATAATCGAGGGAAAAGATTTAGAATTAATAAGCGACGAGGATTTAAAAGAAAAGGTAAAATATATTTCTGTTTATGCTCGCGTGTCGCCTCATCATAAATTAAGAATTGTAGATGCGCTTCAATTAAACGGAGAAGTTGTTGCTATGATTGGAGACGGAATAAATGATGCGCCAGCCCTAAAATCCGCTGATATAGGGGTTGTTGTTGGTTCTGGTACGGATGTAGCAAAAGAAGTAGCTGATTTAGTGTTGCTAGACGATAATTTTAAAACAATTCTTAAAGCTATTGAGCAAGGCAGAGTTATTTTTCAAAATATCAGAAAGGTTTTTGTATATCTTGTGGCAGATGATTTCGCAGAAATTTCTATTTTTTTGATAAACATGGCGATAGGACTTCCCCTTCCTTTATTACCCGCCCAAATTCTTTGGATAAACTTAGTTGAAGACGGTTTTCCAGATATTGCCTTAACAACAGAACAAGAAACAAAAGGAGTAATGGAAGAGAAACCAAGAGATCCGAAAGAACCAATTTTAAACAAACCCATCAAAATGTGGATGGCCACTATTCTTTTTATTACTGGAACATCAGCAGCTTTATTATTTTTCTTTGTTTGGAAGTTAACCGGTGATATTGAAAAAACAAGAACAGTGGTATTCACGCTTATGTGTTTTGATTCTCTTGTTTTTGCTTTTAGCGTTAGGTCATTTAAGCAAACAATTTTCAGAAAAGATATTTTTTCCAACCGTTATCTTGTAGCTGCGGTTGTTATATCTTTTCTTTTGCTTATTTCAGCAATATATTTACCACCCCTGCAAAAACTTTTATCAACTCAACCGCTTGGGATTATGGATTGGCTAATGATTTTAAGCGTAAGCTTAGTTGAAATTTTATTAATTGAAACTTTCAAAAAGAAAATATTTTAAAAAAGCTAACATTAGCTTTTTTAAAATATAAGGGACGGGGTTGACACAGACTAGTTATGGGTATATACTCAGAATAGAGGACGTAGTCGAGCCTCGTAAACGAAACTAAATATTTTAAAAACATGCCAAAATTTGACGGAACTGGCCCTTCGGGCCAAGGCCCCGCAACAGGCAGAGGAATGGGTCCTTGCGGATGTGGGATGGGAAGAGGATGCGGTTATGGAAATGGATGGGGTAGAAAATTCTATACTAAGAAAGAAGAAGCAGAAATTTTAGAAGAAGAAGCAGGCGCCTTAGAAGCAGAGTTAAAAGCGATTAAAGAGAAGCTATCTGAGATAAAGGGCCAAAATTAAAAGAAGGACTGTGCCCCGCCTCCACTTTGGGGGCGGGATTGGCCTTTTAAAAAATAATAATATAACTAACATAAAATAATTGCTATGGTTAGACCTTGCCTTTGTAGAAAAGTCAGATTCAATCCAAATATAAAATATTTTAAGCCTCAAGGTGTGCCCATGAGGAACTTAGAGATTGTTGAGCTAACTACGGAAGAGTTAGAAGCCCTGAGGCTAAAGAACATAAAAAGCTTAGAACAAACAGAAGCGGCTAAAAAAATGAACACATCTCAAAGTACTTTCCAAAGAATTTTATCTTCTGCCTACAAAAAAATTACAGAAGCTTTGGTGGAAGGAAAAGCAATAAAAATAATCAAATAACTAAAAAACACCCAATATATTTTACTCGGGTGTTTTTTAGTTTAATTTTTGGTATAATTGATAAAAATAAATAAATCCTGCTACGGACTTTAAGATTATGATAATGTGGCTCATAACTATAATTCTGGCTTATTTCTTTTTTAGCTTAGCTTCTTTGGGAGATAAGTTTATTTTGGCTGGAACGCCAAAACCCAAGGCATATACTTTTTTTGTTGGCATTTCAAACATAGCTATAATTTTTCTAATTCCTTTTATAAATTTTAGTTTTCCAGAATTGAAAATTCTACCATGGATTATATTAGAAGCAATGATTTTTATTTTTGGACTTTATGTTATGTACTCTGCTTTGGAAAAATTTGACGTTTCAAGGGTTGCCACAACCATGGGTGCAGCCCAACCAGTACTTATTCTTTTTCTCAGTTGGATTGTTTGGGGAACTGGAACAATAAGCAAAACAAATATTTTGGCTTTTATCTTGTTACTATTGGGCACTGTAATAATTTCTATGGGAAAAAACTACAAAGCAACCGGTGGCTATTTAAAAATAACCCTTTTTGCTTCTTTAATCTTTTCTTTAGATTATATCCTCACAAAAATTATTTTTTTATCCCAACCCTTTTTGCTCGGACTTTTTTGGATGAGGATATTCGCTTTTTTCTTTGCACTACTTATACTTATACCTAAAAAAAATAGAACAGAGATTCTTGGAAAACGGGACATCTTAAACAAAAAAACAGGAACAATCTTTGTTCTGACCAATGCTTCTGGTGGAATTGCCACTTTACTTCAAGCGTTTGCTATATCCTTAGTCCCAATTGCTTTTTTGCCAATTTTAAATTCTTTAAGGGGCATCCAATACGTCTTCCTTTTTTTAATGACCTTATTCCTTTCCTTTTTCCTGCCCAAAATTTTAAAAGAAGAAATTTCAAAAAAGATTATCTTGCAAAAAATAATTTCTATAATCTTAATTGTCGGAGGTTTAGCAATATTAGTGCTATAAAAACCAAGCTCTAAACGCTTAATAAAATACGGCTCACACGTGTGAGCCGTATTTTATTAACAACTTAAACGGCTCACACTGCAGTGTGAGCCGTTTAATATCACTAAGGCTAGCTCGACTACGCCCGAAATACCTCTAAAAAGGCTTCGACACGGCTCAAGACTATGCTCTAAATACTTCAAGGAAAGCTTTTGTGGGAACAGTCACCCTGCCCTTCTCTTTCATTAATTTTTTACCTTTTTTCTGCTTTTTTAAAAGTTTATTTTTTCTTGTAACGTCGCCTCCGTACAAATGACCCGTAACATCTTTTCTTCTAGCGCTGATGGTTTCTCTGGCAATCACCTTTCCCCCAATTACTGCCTGTAAAGCAACTGAAAACTGTTCTGGTGGTAAAACCTCTTTCAATTTTTCAACTAATTTTTTGCCTTCTTGATAAGCTTCGTCTTCTGCTACAATTCTTGAGAATGCTTCTTCTTTTTTGCCAGCTATTAAAATTTCCATTTTTACTAATTTACCAGGTCTAAATCCTAAAAGTTTATAATTCATAGAAGCATAGCCTTGGCTAGCTGTTTTTATTTTGTCATACAGGTTTGCGATAATCCCCCTTAAAGGAGTTTCAAAAACCAAAACCGCTCTTTCGGGACTTAAATAATTTGTTTCTAAATAATTTCCTTTCAAACTTTTTAAAATATCCATTAACTTTCCCATTTGGTTTGAAGGCGCAACAACTTCCAAAGATACCCACGGCTCTTCTGTTTTTTTGATAAGCGACTGGTCTGGCCAATCAGAAGATGAATAAATTAAAACTTCCTTATCTTTATTATCAAGTATTTTATAAACAACAGATGGAGTTGAAATAACTAAGTTTAGATCAAACTCTCTTTCTAGTCTTTCTGAAATAATTTCAATATGTAAGGTTCCTAAAAATCCACAGTTGAATCCCCTGCCTAATGCTTCTTTCATCTCCTGCTCAAAAACTAATGCAGGATCGCTTAATTTTAATTTTGATAAAGCAACTTTTAATACATCAAAGTCATCTGGATTTTCAGGATACAAAGAAGCAAAAACCATTGGCTTTGGGTCCTGATACCCTGGTAATGGCTTAACACTTCCCTTAGTGCTTGCTGATTGAAGTTTTATAATGGTATCTCCAGATCTAACTTTTCCAGGCTCTTTAATACCAGTGGCAATATAACCAATATCACCTGCTTTTATTTTCTGCTGTTTTGAAAATGCTGGGTTTAAAAATCCAAGCTCTTTTACTTCAGCTAGAGTGCTTGTCGCCATTAATTCTATTTTTTCTCCGTCAGAAATTTCTCCGTCAACAACTCTAACAAAAGCAATAACTCCCTTAAAAGAATCGTATTCGGAATCAAATATAAGTGCTCTAAAAGGACCGCCTTCGCCCTCCGGGCTTCGGCGCGAGGAAGGCGGTGGAACTTCTTTTATAACAGTTTCCAAAACTTCTTTAACGTTTGTCCCCTCTTTAGCCGAAATTTTTATTATTTCGTCTGGTAAAATATCTAAAAGATTTGATAATTCTTCAACTGACTCTTCAACTTTTGCAATTGGTGAATCAATTTTATTTATAACAGGAATAATTTTTAAATTCTGCTTCTTTGCTAATTCTAAGTTAGCCAATGTTTGAGCTTGAATACCCTGCGTTGCATCAACTAATAAAACAGCTCCCTCAACAGCTTCCATAGACCTTGAAACTTCATAAGAGAAATCAACGTGCCCAGGAGTATCAACCAAATTTAAAACATAATCTTGACCTTCAAAATTATAATTCATTCTAATAGCTTTTAGCTTTATGGTAATCCCCTTTTCTCTTTCCAAATCCATTGAATCTAAAAACTGAGGCATCATTTTTTTAGGATCTATTGTTTTGGTCAAATCTAAAAGACGGTCAGCCAATGTGCTTTTGCCATGGTCTATGTGTGCTATTATCGAAAAATTTCTTATATTCTCTTGCATTTTATTTGACTGAGTAAAAAAACTTTTTTAAAAAAGAGTTATAAATAATTTTAAGTTCTTGAGATTTTAAAAAATATGTCATTAGTCCGTATGTTACAGCTCCTACGGTTCCAGATAAAACTAATTGCAAAAATACTGCCCAAAAAGTTTCTAATTCAATTAATCCCCACTGAACCAGCATCTGTCTTGTTAAAAAAGTAAAAAATGCCATTACTGTTGACGCAATTATTATTTTAAACAACGAATCTGAAATTTCTTTTACTTTTAAGTTTGGAAATTTTTTGTAAAGCAGATATAAAAGTAAAAAGCATTCTAAAATTGCTGTAATAGAAAAAGATAAAGCTAATCCAATTATCCCAAGATTTCCCAAATTTTCTAATTTAAATATTGTCTGTATAAAAATAGAAAAACTAGCAGAAGATTTTATTAACCAGACTAAAGCCAAACTTAAAGCAATATTAAAAGCAACTGTTAGTCCGCTGACTATTGCTGGGATTTTTGTGTTGTGGGCTGCATAAAAAGTTTTAGATAAAATAAAAATTAAACCTTGGGCAAACAAACTCAAGGCCAAAATTCCAAGACAGGCAGTTGTTAACCTGGTGTCTGCCCAAGTAAATTTTCCTGCTCCTAAAACCACCCTGACTATTTGGGCTCTTAAAATTAAAATTAAAATACTTAAAGGAATTGTTAAAAAAATTGCTTGACGAAATGCACCGGAAAACTTGGTTAAAAACTTTTCTTCTTCTGCCCGCAAAAAAGCCATAGACATTGAGGGGAAAGAAGCCGTTGAAAGAGAAACGGCTACAGCATTTATTAAAATTGCAGATAAATTGTTTGCCAAATTAAAAACAGCAATACTTCCTGACATTAAGGTTGATGCAATAGCTGTTATGGCAATTGTGTTTAATTGACCTGCTCCAAGACCCAAAGACCTTGGTACCATAAGCTTTAAAGTTTTTGAAACGCCGGGATGTTTATAGTTAAAACTTAATTTATATTTAAATCCTGAAAATAAAAATGCTGGAATTTGTATTAATAAGTGTAAAACTCCTCCTAACACAACCCCCCACGCTAATCCTTTAAGTCCCATTGAAGGATAAAAGTATAAAATACCTGTTATAATTCCTAGGTTATACATTAAAGGGGCTAAAGCTGTAACCAAAAACCTATGAAACACCTGTAAAATTCCGCTGATTATATTTGAAACTCCTAAAATAATAGGGCTTAAAAACATAATCCTCATTAACTGGACGGTAAGCTCTTTTTTCTCTCCTGAAAATCCCGGGGCTATTAGAGAAACAAAATAAGGGGTAAAAATTATTAAAATAGCACAGACTAAAATTAAAAATCCTAAAAATATATTCAAAAAAACTGAAGCGTATTCCCATGCCTCTTCTTTTGAGCTCATTAAATAAGAACTAAAAATTGGTATGACAGCAGCTGAGATTGCCCCAAAAATCAAAATTAAAGCAATAAAATCAGGAACAGTAAAAGCTGCATAGTAAACATCTAGCTCGTTGCCAGCTCCAAAAGTACCAGCTAAAAGTCGATCTCGAAATAAACCTAAAAACGCTGACCCTAAATAGGAAACAGCTAAGATTAAGGAGGCAGAGCTGATGCTTTTTGCCTGCGAATTAAGAAGTCTTTGTATCACTGTAAAAAAATATTTAAGTGGGTTAATATTACTATTTTTTATCTGTTTTTTAAAGGGTTGACAACCAATTTTAAGTAGGTTAAGATATAAGTGCCTCAGCAAAATGAGTGATCGCTCCCGTCCCGCTTTTGCAGGATTAGGGGGAGGAAAGTCCGAACACCATCTTGTCCGAAAGGACAGATAAAATAGTAGCGGCTAACGGCCGTCCATCGTAAGATGCGAGGTGCGAACAGAAACGGCAAAACCGAAAGGTAATGCGTTCCGCTTTGCGGAATATTCCAGTAGTAATACTGGGCTGAAACGGCTAAATCCTTATTGGGTGCAAGAACAAAGCCTATATCATTGTTTCATCAGTGAAAAGGGTTAAAAGTAGTTCGCTAGATCCCGATAGTAATGTCGCGGACAGACAGATGATCACACGAGGGGCGGTTGAAAAATTATTTCGTGGCGAAATTTAATATTTTTGGACAGGGCGAGAAAGGCGAACAAAATTGTTTAAAATGTAACATAGTTACGGTGAAAATAATTTTGTGAAGCCTGACGAAGCTTTGGACAAAAATACAAATTGCAGTAGGAATAATTTTTCAACCGCCCCATGACAGAATTCGGCTTATAGTTTTGCTGGGGCAACAAAAAACTCGATTTCAGATCGAGTTTTTTGTTTTCTTTTGCTCAAATTTTAAAATAATGTTTTAGCTCCGGCGTGCTGGTCTAATGCCTCGTTCACCAACCTGTCAGCCTCTTTATTCTTTTCACGGGGTGTGTGTCTAAATTTTACTGATTTAAAATCAAATTTTAAATTCCAAATTTCTATAAAAAAATGCTGTATTTTTGGATTTTCCAATCTATATTCCCCGTTTAATTGTTTCACAGCCAATTCTGAATCAGCTTTTATTTCGATGTCTGTGTTTTTTGATAATGCTTTCCCAAAAACCGATTTAAATTTTTTTAATGCAAAAATTATGGCCTGATACTCCGCGTCATTATTAGTTAAATTATCTCCTAAATATTCACCGTATTTTTTAACCTCCTGACCATTTTCATTACAAATCACAACACCAATCCCGGCTTTACCCGGATTTCCTCTAGACCCACCATCTGTATAAATAATAAATTTTTTCATCACGTTAAAAATTTTTTTAGAACCCTTTAGTTAATATTTTTTTATCCCTAACAAGGTTTATAGTTTTCAAAATATTTATTTAAAGAATTTTTAAATTTTTCTAAATCTTGGTTTTTTAAACGAAATCCAGATGCTTGGGCGTGACCACCGTAAGTCATTAAAAAATCGTGACAGGTTTTCATTGCATCAACAGAATTTGTGCCTTTTGGATTTCTAACTGACCCACACGATTCTGTGTCCATTTTTTTAAAAATAAAGGCTGGTTTTTCATATTTTGTGGACATTATTGATGCGGCAGCACCTGCTAGAGTTAATTTCCATGCAGGGTCGCCTTCAAAAATAATTGGCGAGTCAGTATCTTGAGAAATTCTTCTTTCAATTTCCTGAACAATACTCTTAATTTGTAACTGTTTACTAAAATTTTTATCTAAAAGAATTTGGGCTAATTCTTTGCATTTTTCTGGAGAAGAACAGGTTAAAAGTGAATAAGATTCGTTTTCAAAATTTAATGATTCTGCTGCGTTTAAAGCAGAAATAATTTTTGGTAAAGAATTTTTAAAAACTTTTCCGTTTCCTAAAATATCTAAAAAGGCCCGTAATGCCGGGCGAAAAGTGTTTTTTAAAGACCTTAGGCCTTGTTCAATAATCTCTTGATTTTGTTCAATTTGTGGAACCATGTCGGCAATTGTTCCTAAAGCAGTTAATTCCAAAAAACTATTTTTTAAATTTTCTGAAATTTTTTCACCCAATAATTCCAAACACAGATTATAAGTAATACCAACGTTAGCTAATCCTTTAAATGGATGACTGTCTGTTGGTTGTTTTATGTCAACAATAATTGAGGCGTCTGGTATTCCAGCTAAAGTTTCGTGGTGGTCAACAATAATAACTTCAAAGCCCATTTTATTTGCTAATTCAACCTCTTTAACGTTCCCTATGCCAAGATCCAAAGTAATAAAAAGTGCAGGGGCTTTGTCTTTTAGTCGTTCTAACGCATGAGGGTTTATTCCATAGCCATTTTTTTCCCTATCTGGGAAATAAGCGCAAACAATCTCGCCTCCCAAGCTTTTAATTGCTTCTTCTAATATAACAACAGAAGAAATGCCGTCTAAATCAGAATCTCCGTACAAAATAATACGCTCCTTATTTTGGACCGCTTTTTTAATCCTGTCCGCAGCTTTTTCTATGTTTTTTATCTTTATATTCATAAATTAACTTCTGACTTTTTATTTCAGTGCATCCAAGCCAGGAAATGTATCTCCTGCAAGATAACTTAACATAGCTCCTCCGCCAGTTGAAACATGACTGAACTTATCAATTATACCCTGCTTTTGCAAAAACTCAATGGTTTCTCCCCCGCCAACCACCGAAAATGCATTGCTTTTGATAATTGCATCTGCAATAGCCCGGGTGCCTTTTGAATATTCTTTTTCTTCAAATTTTCCAAACGGCCCATTCCATAAAACGGTTTTAGAATTTAATATTTTTTCTTCAAATATTTTTATGGACTCTTCGTTAATATCAAAATCATCAAGCTTACCTTTCGGTGCCAATATTTTTTCTGGATATTTAAATTGAATGCCTTGTTCTTCTGCTTCTTTTTTATTAATCCGCTAACAATAACCCAATCAGCAACCTCAGAAATTTTATCAATAAATTTTGTTTTTGTTTTTACCTTTTTTCCACCGATAATAGCCACCATTGGTTTTTCTGTCTGCCTATCGGCGGGCAGGGATTTTCCTATAATTTCGTCCAAAGCAGTTATTTCTCTTTCCAGTAAAAACCCCATACAACCTGATAAAAATTTAGGCACCCCAACTATTGAAGCGTGAGCCCTATGATCCGATCCAAAAGCATCATTTACATAAATATCACCCAGATAAGAAAGTTTTTTTGCAAAATCTGAATCATTGTCTGTTTCTTCTTTATAAAATCTTAAATTTTCTAATAAAAGAACATCTCCTTGCTCTAATTTGTTTACCACTGCTTCAACCTCGGGTCCCACGCAGTCGCTTTCCTTGGCAATTGAAATGTTTAAATAGTCGGATAATTTTGAAGCAACATTGTCCAGTGTATATTTTTTATCAACAACACCCGTGCTTTTAGGATCTAAATGGCTCATTAAAACTACTTTGGCTTTATTATCAATTAAATATTTTATCGTAGGTAAACTTTTTTGAATTTTAAAATCATCCAAAATATTACCCTCCTCGTCAACGGGAACATTAAAATCGCATCTTACTAGGACGCGCTGGTTTGCAACGCTAAAATCTTTGAGTGTTTTGAATCTCATAATTTTATCTTATTATAATAAATTATATCATAAAAACAAAAACTGCACACTCCTTTCGGCGGGTGCAGGTAGGTTTTTGATTCTTAAATAAATGCCTAGTATTCCAGTTTAAGACCTAATTTTTCGGCTATTTGTAAGAGCCATTTCTCGTGACGGTCAACCTTGTTTGAAAGCATAACTAATTCTTGAAAAAATTTATCTGCCTTTACGGCATAAGCATCAACAGATTTCTGCAAATCTCTAAAATCAGCTTTTAGACCTTCAAAATCATTTTTTGTAACTGCATCCTCGCGTGTAAGAAAAATTTCCGGTAAAGCATCAAACCTTTTATCTATGCCATTAAATTTCCCGTCTAAATATTCAACTAATTCTTTATAATCTTCATTCATATTATTTTTCTCTTTGTGCTTTTATTGTACGTCCGTCAATCTCCCTTGTCAATTTTTTATGCAACTTCTTGATTATAGCAACTTTCGCAATACACAATTTCAGGCCTGTCTGGAGAGTATGAGGTTTCAAATTCATTTGTACAACCTCCTTTCATACATTTTCGGTGCCAAAGTTTTGGTGGATTGCGCCAAGCAAACCTACCATAATGGCGACAATTCTGGCATATGCGAGGCAACGGAATGTTAAGGAGTTTATAAAACTGAAATTCTTGTTTGGTAATTTTAAATACTTTTACACACTCATGCTGACAATCCCCTTTGTGTGCGCATTCAATAACCTCTTTAGTAATACTCTCATCAACATTAGCAATGTCGTCAGGTACATCTTCGCCAGGCATTGTTATATTAAACTGTTTTTCTTGAGAGTCGCGCCAAACAAGCCCCTGCTCCTCAACCTCCTCTTTTGTAAGCGGAAAATTTTCGTATGCAAAGGATTCGTTGTAAGCCACAGGACTCATCTCTACTGGAAAAAATTCTCCATATTTGTAAACCCTCCCCTTCTTGTCTACGTAAGGCATTGAATTCATGTGCTCAATAATTTTAGGCACCAACGTTTCGTATTCTTCTTTTGTATATTGTTTGTTAAAAATACAATATTGTTTATTGCGCAAACTAATACAGCCAAATAAGTGTGACGAATTCTGACAGAAACAGCAGTATCGTAGGTTAGCATTGGAAGGATAGCATTGAAAAGAAAACGCCACATTATACCCCCCATCGCCCACGATAAGACATTCATAAATCAGCTCTGTCGCGTCCCCAAAATTACTGTGATCGTACGAATCCTTTGCCGGGCCTAAAGTAAAATTTTGGCAGTATTTTACATTCTCTGCGCCAACGATTCTCCAAGAACCCTTAGTATCTTTTGAATTAAAAATATAATCTCCTGAAACATTGTTATTATGCCTACCGTGAATAAATTTATTTGGAAATTGCATCCAGAATTTAATGCTTCTATCTCTCAAAGCTTCAACATTATTTTTTGAAGTTAGATTTAATCCTTCTACTTTTTTTATATATTCTTCTTTAGAATATGCCTGATTAAATATATAATAAGATTTATTTTTTAAATTAACACAACCAACGCAGTTATTACAGCCAACGCAATTCTTGCAAAATATTACATCATTACAACCTTCGCAGTCTACAGAATATAAAGTTCTATAACATTTGGTAATATTGACGCAGTCATAACAAAGTTCTGAATCATTATAAATATGACAATCAAAAATGTCTTTGGATTTGGCTCCCCAAATGGAATGTGCAGAGTTTTCAACATACGACAGCCCAAATGTAAGATAACAATCCTTCGGCTGGGTAGCATTGGCACAATAGTCACTATTAACTGGTTTAGTGAGGGATCTGGACATGACGGGTACCTCGCTCAAGAGTTCTCCAAACTGCTCAAAAAAGGGACTAGAAAAATTATAATCTTTTCCATATCTTAAGGGATCCCAAGAATCAGAGTACCATTCTGCTACCTCCATTATTTTAATTGGAGAGTCCTCGTGAAAAATAGAAAAAATTTCTTTGGCATGAATGTCTTTTTTTCTCATGAGCTTCCACTCATTCCTCCAAGCAAATCGTCTTTGTAGTCTGCACTCCGGACAAAAAGTTGGTGCCGGTACTTTCATTTTCTCATAAAACGCAAAATCATCGGGCTCGATGACGAACTCGCTGTGACAATTCTGACATATTCTTTTTTCGGAATCTTTATTCATGGTCCTTTTTGTCCCGATGCCCCGATTTCATCGAGGGCATACGAGGATCCTCGTCCACGACCGCAGTCGGGACGGGACAGTTTTGACAATTGTTTTATTTCTTGATTTCCCATTTTATTTTATAAGATTAGTTACAATTTTTATTAGCCCATCCTTTTCTTTAGGGTCTGAAATTGCAATTAAAAGCGAAAGCGCAGTAAGTGCGTTGTCGTTTATTTTTTTATCGCCAATCCCGCGATAAAGATATTTATTTTTATCTAGAAAATACACAAACAGAAAAGAGGCAATTCTTTTGTTGCCGTCAATAAACGGGTGATCTTTGATAATAAAATACAAAATATGCGCGGCCTTTTCCTCAATGCTTGCATAGAGCTCCTTCTTGTCAAATGTCTGGTAAATAGCACCCATTAACCCTTTTAATTTTTCTCCATTTTCCTGCCCAAAAAAATCACTTGCTTCTTTTTTATTTACCAATTCTTTTTTTATTTCCGTAATAACTTTTCGGGACGCAGAATAATCTAAAACAAATTCCCCCTTGCCCTTCTTAGATAAAACAACTTTTTCCGTGTCGTATTCTTCAAGCATAGTTAGAGTTTTTGAGTAATCAGCCAATAAGTTTAGTATTTCTCTCTCTTGCCCCGCAACCAACTCATGTCCGGATTTTTTTTGCAAAAATTCAACAGCTGATTTTAATTCTTCAAATTTATTTCGGGCATCCAATAATCTCTTTTCATTCACCACATAGCCATTTACAATATAATTTCTTAAAGTTTTGGTTGCCCATTTTCTAAATTCTATTGCAACTTTTGAATTTGTCCTATATCCAATCCCCAAGATAACATCTAACGAATAAGAGACTACGGGTTTATCGGAATTTGCATTATGCATTTTTTGCATATTGCTTTTTTTCTCAATTTCGCCATCTTTAAATATATTTTTGATATGTCGAGACACCACAGATTGATCAACGTCAAAAAGACTCACTATTTGTGCTTGCGTGGCCCAAATAGTTTCACACTTAAAATCTCCCCGAAGCTCAATGGCCCCTGATTTTGCCTGATAGATAATTATCTCCTTTTTTTTAACCTCTTTTTTCATATTTTTATACTATCAAAAAATCACTCTAATTAAAAGGTGGTTTTTATGAATAACAGCTATGCTACTTCTTTTTGATAGCAATCTAAGCAGGCTATTTTTTTAAATCCTAGTTCTGGAGCATAATAATGCTCAATTTCTTTATTGCAATATGTGCAAATTCCTCGTTGAATTTCGTCCATATAACTAAAAGGTTTAAAGCGTTCTAAGGTGCGCCAGTCAAAGTGTCTGCGCGGAAGAGGAATGCCATGTTCTTTATAAAAAGCTAACTCTTCTTTGGTAACGTTATAGCTTAACTTTGTTTCAGGGCACAAAATACGTTGCTTTGTGATGTCGTCATTCACTTCTTCAATAGTGTCGGGCAAATCGTCTCCATTAATAATATTCTCGTAATGAGGTTCTGACGATTCTTCCCATTTAGCGCCAAACTGAAGAGCTTCTTCTTTTGTCATTGGAAACTGCATCTGAGCCAAAGAAAGATTATAACCCGAATACGCTGATGAAAGTGGAAAAAACTTTCCCCACTCCCCTGTTTTTTTCATATTATCTTTAATTTTTTTAACCAAACTTTCATATTCTTCTTTTGTGTATTGTTTGTTTAAGATGCAATACTTTTTTTTACGCATTCCAACGCATCCAAAACAATACTCGCACTCTTCGCAGTTATCCAAGTAAGCAGAGTATCGACATGAGGTGGTGTAAAGACAGCATAAATTATTGTACGGCCTAAGTTGGTCCATAGCCACTATTCCACATTTCTCTGTATCCATGGAACCTACAGAATCAATGGTTTCTTTATTGTTGTACCCCCTAAAAATATATCTGGAATTTTCTGATTCTTGCAAAAAATAAGATTGATAACAATTTTTATCATTTTCAAGAAAGTTGCCTGTGGAGTTTACTGTTTGAACATTATAATTTTGTCTATGAACGGCGTCTTGCTGAAGATGTTCCCAAAATTCTTTTTTTAATTTTTCAATCGCTACCCATGATTTTAAATTATATTCTTCAAAAATTTTTTTGTATTCTTCTTTGGTGTATTGTTTGTTTAAGATGCAATACTTTTGATTACGTAAATTCCAGCACATAAAACAATCTTGGCAGTTTCGGCAATCATACAAAAAACAACTGTCCATACAATCTCGAGAATTAAAAGAATATTTTAAATTATAGCTCTTAAAACAGTTTAAACAGTCATACGAGCGTTCTAAGTCAAAACAAAAGGTTAAATCAACACTATTTTTACACCTTACTAATCTATATCCATAAATAACATTCTCAGACCATCCAAGTGAACGTGTAAGATATGCATCTTTGCATTCCCAGACATCATCCGCCCAATCGCAATTAGTATTTTTAGTTCCACACTGATGAGGATGAGGTACTTTTGATTGTAGCTCAACAAGTTGCTCGATGAACGGGCGCGACTCATCATAATCTTTTCCATATTCTAAAGGATCCCATTTATCCCTCACAAACTCAGTTCTATCATAAATTGGAAAAGGCACAGATTCTGGCAGAATTGTAATAATGTGCTTTCCGCTCAATGCAGACTTTGTAATTCTAAACCTTCCGTTAACCCAAAAAGCCAAAAGATATTTCATACGGCAATGAGGGCAAAAAACCGGCAAAGGCAAATCTAAGTTTTTATAAAACGGGATGTCATCTGTTTGGATGACAAAATCTTGACTGCACTTTTTACATTGTTTTGTCTCAAATTCCATAGTTTTTTTAACAGCTCACACGTGTAAGCTGTTAAAAGTTTTTTGTTTAATATTAAATTAACGGCTCTTCCGGATTATTTTCTGCCTCTTGTTTTTCTTCAGGTCCTTTACCTTTCCCCTCAATTATAGATTTTTCATGTGAGCTTCTCATTATTTTTGACTCTTCTTCCTCCATAAGTTTTTTTGCTGCCTCAGCTGAAATAGTGTACTTTTCACGAGATTGTTTAATAATTTCATCTTTAAAAGACTTATGAGTAGGTGGCATAACTTTAAGGGTTTCGGCAGAAAAAGGATCGTAGGCTTCCCCATCAATGGTTTCTTTAATGTAAAAATTTTGAACTCCCAAGTTTACCATATCTTTAACGCCAAATATTGGTGCCATTTCCGGCTCTAATTTAACTGCGTCTTCGCCTCCAACTCTAAATACAATGATTGTGCCTGTGTTTCCCAAAACTGCTTGCTGAACTTTAGGGATAAGCTGTCCCATATATTGGTGTGCCACGGTAAGACAAATAGCGTATTTGCGGGCTTCCGATAAAATATTTTCAAAGGTTTCTGTCATAAGATTATGAAACTCATCAACGTAAAGATAGTAATCTTTTCTTTTGGCCTCCGGTAGCGCGACTCGTGCCATACCCGCTTGTTTGATTTTGGTAATAAACATTGAGCCAAAAAAACTGGAATTTTCTTCTCCCAACTTACCTTTAGATAAATTAATTAAAATAATTTTTCCTTCATTCATCAATTTTTCTAAATCAACTTTATTTTCTTCCTGACCAAAGATTCCTCGTAAAGCAGGATCTGATAAAAACTGTGCTAATTTATTTACAAGTGGAATAATGGCTTCTGTATCGTATTTTTCTGACCAGTCGGCAAACTCAATGGCCCAAAATCTTTTAACCATATCGTCTTGAATATATTCAACCACTAGTTGTCTGTAATTACGATCTGTAAGCATAGAAATCATACCTCGCATAGTGCCGTGCGGATAATCTAATAAAGCCAAACAAGTAAAACGAAACACATGTTCAAGTCTAGGGGTCCAGTTGGCGCCAAATTGCCTTTCCAATACTTCAATTAATCCTTGAGTTAGTTGATGCTTAAAGCCCGGGTCAATATTGGCCAACGGGTTAAAAGAAATAGGAAACTTAGAGTCAGAAGGGTCAATAAGCACCACATCGTTTATCCGGTCTTCAGGAATAAAATGCAAAATTTCTTCTATAACGTCTCCATGAGGGTCAATAAAGCAAAAGCCATGGCGATACCCAATATCTTGACGAACAAAAAGCTCAAGAAGTTTTGACTTCCCCACTCCGCTTTTTCCAACAATATACACGTGTCTGCGTCTGTCTACACGCTTTATCCCAAAGATAAACTTTTGCTCTTGCAAAGCCGCTTCGTAATTGGTTTTGCCTATAAAGGTACAATCTTCGGGCTCTACTCTGCCATAAATAGGCAACTCCGGGGGCGGAGGCGCCAATTTGAATCTACGAATTCTATTGCTTTCTGCCATGTGATTTTATGAATGAAATGAATAAAATCATCCCGAGTCCCGCAGACGAGGGAAAACCTTATTGTTGCTTTTACTTTTGTAATTTTAATTACTTTATCATAGCCTTTTAGGGTATTTTTTTCAACTTAAAAATTGCGGGTAATAACGCCTTACAAACGGTAAAT
>Ga0172381_10003064_pt1 | contig 17967 bp, 27 predicted proteins | sample Leawel6488metaG_FD_119754 | JGI IMG/M metagenome (GOLD analysis project Ga0172381, IMG submission 119754) | Leachate microbial communities from a municipal landfill in Southern Ontario, Canada - Leachate well 64-88 metaG | ecosystem: Engineered > Solid waste > Landfill > Unclassified | place... | reverse complement strand
TTCTTTCTCTTGTTCTAGCAAATTATGAACTGACTGTAATAATTGTTGTGCTAACGGATCTTGCATATTTTTCCTTTATAATATTCTTTTATAGAATCTGGAGCGTCAGAATTATTTATTTCTTGTTCTGTTTTTTTTATTAACCAAACCCAATCATCCGGATAATGAGATACCCCACCTTCTGACCAACCTCTCGACACATTTCTTTTTACATAGTTTAGATTGTTTGTTAAATTAATCCTTAAATATTTTCCTTGTAAAAAATCTTCACCTTTATATTTTGATGAGTTTTTATGAACATGAAATGAGTTTATTATTTTTGCCGGATTAATTACAAGTAAAGAAGAATTATATAATTCATAAGCAAACCTATTATCACAACCAGGAATCCCAATAGGAAAATCAAAATTGTTAGAATTTATTTTTGGATAAAAGAAAAATGAATCAAATGACAAATTAGAATCAGGATGAGCCCAATAAGAAACACTTGAAATATCAGGATTATTAATATCTATAGGTGGGAAAGATCTTGTCAAACAAATAGCAAAATTATTTGGAAATTGCTTTAACCTACACAAACTTTCATCAAAAAATATATCAGCATTTGTTATACAAACCAACTCTCCACAAAAATTATCATTTGCATAATCTACCAATGTTTTAAATGTTGGCCGTCTATCTATTATTATATTTTTTATATTTTTTGTTAACAGCGAAGCTGCACTATAGGTGTTTAATAAAGCACTTTCAGAAAAAACAGTAATAGAAGATATATATCTATTTTCAATATTTTTGTTTAATGAAAAATTATACTCATCAAATCTAGATGATAAAGGATTAAAAGAAGTTATTAAACGCATATATCCCTACAACCCATAATTCTTAAATATTTCTCAACTCTATATCTAGTGTCCGGTGAAAATGGATATACCTTATTATACTCTTCAACATCTTTTCTAATAGAAAAATCACATTTATATATATTATTTACTAATCCAAGTTTTTTTAATTCAATTGATATCTTATTCCAATTTAAGAAAACAGATATATTAGCCCAATTATTGTCAAGAGAATCAACAACACCAACAACCTGATCTATTATAACTGTATTCATAAAATTACTGGATATATTTGCAAAATCAAAATCAGTTATATCAGAAACACCATAACATAACCTATTAGGCCTTCTTGATATAATCACCATTTTATTATTATCACAAAATAATGACCATAAAATAGCACTTCCCTCTGGAATAACAATAACATCAGCATTTGATATTATAAACCATTGATCTGATACAGAATGCTTTTTTACATCTAAAACATAAAAACCTTCTTTTTCTAAGAATTCTGTAAAACTATATTCACCAAACAAAAATGATTCATAATTATCCCTCATATCAAATCTTGGAATATAAATTTTTGAATATTTCTTATTATTCAAAGGAAACCACTTACATGTTTTTATAAAATCTTTCCATATATCTGTTGGTTCTAAATTATTTAATAATGCTTGGTTTGGTATTATTAATTTTTTAAATAATGTTGGTTTATTTATAGTTTCAAATTTATCAGGGTTAAAACCAAAAACAAAACTAAAATCATTTATGTATTTTAAATGTGGATAATTCTCTTTCCAACCATGAGAGCTATCCACACTAAAAAAATACGTTTTTTCATTTTGTATGAATTTTTGATACCACATCCTTGATAAAGTATCCATCATAAAATGACTAAAATATGGCCATATCCATCCACCAAAAACACCACAGTCTATAATAGAATTTGGCTCTGTTAATTGTTTTTTATCAAAAAAACAATTAACCCTTCCAGAAAAAGAATTATAAAAACTACCACATTCGTTTATTATATTAAAATCCTTATCAAGGATAAAACTATTAGAATCAAAGCTATTTTTACTAGGAATAGCTAATACATTCTCAAAAACTCTAACATCAGAAATCATCAACGTCCAAATCCTGTGAAGAAACCTTAATTTCCTTATGAGGAATCCTTTCAATTAAAGATACATATTCAGTCCCGCTTGCTATTAACCACTTATAAAGTTCTAATGTATTCTGTACATCAACCTCAGCATTGTGAGCACCCGTCTTAATAGGTAAACCAACACCTGTCATAAAATTGTTTAATCCAAATTTAGGCTTCAATTTTCCACTCTTCTTATCCGTCTTAATACCATCAATTAATGCATCAATTTGAGCTTGAGCAATTTTCTCTCCACCATGCTTTGCCACATATCTCTTAGCAAAGGCCATAGAACAAAACCAAAGATTAGGACCAAATACCTTACCAACAGAATCCCAAGCCGCATGAATAAACTTACGATCAAAAGGAGCATTATAAGCAATCATACAACGCCCTTCATTATTCTTTTGGCCATCCTCAGCAAAGAAAGAATCAACACTATCAACTACATCTTCTAATGGTAATCCTTTCTTTAAATCTGCCGGAGTTATACCCTGAACTTCTAAAGCCTCCTTTGAATAAACATTTGGATGCTTTACTTTAATGTTATGTGTAATCTGTTTATTATCTGATATTCTTAAAACAGATATTTGATTAATATCATGAATCTGAACGCTAAGTCCCAAGCTCTCAATATCAGTTATATAATACTCTATTCCCATTGTAACAACCTGTATCTTTCCGGAACATCTAATTCCAACTAAGATACAAGTCACTACACAACAGACTCGACAGTTTTGAAAAAATATTGTCTAAAAATTCTTAACCAGTTTAATTAACTGTGTATAAGAATCCTTAACCGTTACTTGCTTGATATTCATTGCTGCCATCCGAACATCCGGCCTTTGAGCTAATGTACATAAACTAGGATTCCCTAACTGCTCCAACGCCTCATTCTCATTAAAAGCCCACGTAGACATTTGTACAGTAATAGGTGCTATAGCCTCAACCATCATTGTAAATTGACGCTTTTGCTTTGGCTTCTCAATCTTTTCCTCGGTCTTTTTATTAACAGACACTTTAACATTAACCATTGTTTAGTTCCTTATATATTGCGGTTGATAGTTCTAACAACTTATCGGTATTATTGTTTTCTGGATTATCGGTTACTGCCTCTAATAGACCATTCAGCACCTTTCCAACCATCGGGCCAGGAGAAATGCCTAAATGACTCATAACCTCAACCCCACCAATTACAAGCACCTTAGTTGATGTTGGTATTACTTCATTAATTGTCATAGTGGCTATTCGATTTTCCAAATGATCAATAACATCAGATTCCAGTTTAACCAATGCATCCAATCCCTTACCAATAATATCAGCTCTAGCAAGGGTACAAAGATCGGCTACATTTTCAGAACCAACCTTTCTGACCCATCGTCTAACCGCTGATGCTGCCTGGTTCTTTTCATAACGGATAAAATGATGCTTAACCAAATGAACAATACGATCTCTATCCTCTGCCGAGAACTTAAGACGGTTCAAAATAGTAACTGCCATTTCAGCCCCAATGTTTTCATGATCATAAAATGTAGCATCACCAGTAACAGGGTGTGGTGCTTTTGATGCCGGCTTTCCAACATCATGCAACAACCCTGCCATTCTTAGGATTGTATCTGATGGAAGAGCATCAACAACTTCAAATGTATGATCCCAAACATCCCAAGAATGATACTTATTCTGACTACAACCAATCATAGGGATTAACTCTGGAATTATATATTCTAATAACCAAGATCTATAAAGAAGATCAAATCCAAACACAGGATCTTTAGAAGATAAAATCTTAAGTAATTCATCTCTAACTCTTTCGCTAGATACCTGCTGAAAAGAATATAGGTTATTTTTAATTGCTATAAATGTTTCATTATTTATAGCAAAGTTTAATACAGAAGAAAACCTAATAGCCCTTAAACTTCTTAGACCATCTTCTCTAAACCGCTTATCAGGATCTCCTACAGTTCTAATAATATTATACCTAATATCTTCTCTTCCATTAAAAGGATCGCAGAAAACATTGGTAGTAGGGTTATAAGCAATAGCGTTCATAGTAAAATCCCTACGAGAAAGATCTTCTTCGATAGTGTTGCAAAACCTAACCTCATCTGGGTGTCTACCATCAGAGTATTCGCCATCACCCCTGAATGTTGTAACCTCATATCCTACGCCATCAATTAGGACCGTTACTGTTCCATGCTTAATACCAGTTTCAATAACCTTTGGAAAAAGGCTAACAACGATATCTGGCTTGGCATTTGTGGCTATATCCCAATCATGAGCATCTCTGCCTAGGATTGAATCGCGCACAGCACCACCAACCAACCAAGCTTCAAATCCAGCGTTGTTTAGTGTATTGCAAATTGTTAGTACATTGGTTGGTGGTGTAATTGTCATATGTGTTTTTTCTATTAGTTGTTTTTTAACAAAGAAATTGATAAAGAACAAGAATCGCAGAATTCTGCTACTTCTTCCAGCTTTTCTAATTTATCTATCCATCTTTGCGGTATTGCTTTTGATCCATGGAAAGCGCCGAGCAAAGATCCTGCAACAGCGCCTACCGTATCTGCGTCATTACCACGGTTAACAACCCTAATCAACCCTTCTTCAAAAGAATCGTACTGAAGCCAACCGGCCAATGCGCACTTTACAGTATCAACGGTATAACCACTATTCTTCCAGTCTTTCCATGGTAAATATGGTGCCTCTGCTATTTCTTCTGCAAATTCTTTGTTAATAGAAGAAAACTCATCAATAATAAGTTTAAAAGATTCTTGTTTTGATTTTCCATTAATACCATACTGTATTAATTTATTAACAACTAGGCAAGAATATATACACCTAGGATCTGGATGAGTGTCTTCTGATAGAAAGATAGTTTCCTCTACCATCTTTTTCTCATCACGCAATCTAAACACTGCGGTTGGCATACATCTCATTACAGATCCGTTACCAGCATTATTAGAACCAGTAGATAACCATGTTTGAACTGCTGGATTATATGCACCTCTTAAAGGATATTGATCAGTATTTTCCCATTCTTTCAATACCTTATAAGTCCAAGCACCAACATCCTTAGGATCAGTATCAAGCCAATTTAACCAATTACGGATGATTGTTTTCTGATCATAGGTCCCCATAACCTTGTACATATCCATAATAGCTAATGCCATGTATGTATCATCGGTAATTCCACCAGGTTTGTTTTTTAATACACCACCACCAACCATATCTCTTACAAATAGGTGTTCTGGTCTTGATGGAAGGAATTCTAATGGCGCTCCTAAAGCATCACCAATAGCTGCCCCGATAATTGCACCATATATTCTTTCGGTTACTTCAGTCATTTTTACCCCTTACTTCACCCATGATAAACTCCACGAATCTCCTGGTGCTGATTCTAATCCTCTTAATGGGTGGTGAATAACCAATGGAAAATCATCTCCAAAACAATGGCAAGAACTACACTTAACCCAATACGAATCATTATTCATTACTCTATCTATTCTATCCTGTTCTTTTTGAGGTAAAAAAGGATATTCTCCCCAGTCCACATCACCACCCAAACGATCAATCAAAACCAACTTATTACCGCACATTGGACAAAACTGAGGACTACAATTAAGTGTTCTTTTCACAAATCACCACTTTCGTTATAACGCTTGAATTCCTTCAAACCCTTAGGTAGAAAAGTTGTACTAGATTCCTTAACTCTCTTATCCAATCTCTCAAGCTTCTCATTAATCACCTTATCAACCAATGGGCCAATCATTTTTCTTAACTGCATTGTTGTGATTAAAACATCAGCAACTTCAGAGGATAAATCTTCAACCGTTCCACGTCCACGGTCAAACTGATTAATAGCCGAAATCAATTCTCCGCATTCCTCCTGGCAACAACGGAACTGAGGCTCTACTCCCCATAGATCAATCGCCTTGCCAAATAACTCTTCTGTGTTTTTATCAAAACTAATCTTACTCATTTTTAAATTCCATTCCTAACATTTTATTTATTCTCCAAAGAGGCAAGTATTTTAAACATCATTTTTACATCCTTATCACTCAAAGAAGCATAATCCATATGAGATCTAATCGCTTTACACACAAGATCAGACACCTCAATATCTGTAAAACCTTTAATCTTAATTACAATTCCGCTTTTAGATTTCTTCTTTTTAGAAGGTTGTTTTTCTTTTTTCTCAAACTCTTGTAATTCTATTCCTTTAACATAAACATATAGACTTTCACATAAATCTGAATCACAACATAAAATCTCTTTAACTACTAAATTATTTATACATCTATGTGCCGGTATTAAATCTAGTGTTTTAAACACCTTTCGACAAGAAATACATGTTTTCATTCCAAAAGTGTTTTTACCATTTTCATCTGTCCAATTTGGCATAATCAAATCCTAACATTTTATTATCAATATTATTCAACAACATATTATCCGTATTGTTTTTCTCAATTACTTCACGCGCAAATTTAATAATAAGCCTGAGATGATTTCTAGCATAAAGCCAATGCTGTGTTAAGATACTTTATAATATCGTTTATTAACAAATGCTCGTCTTTAAATTCAACACCTAACATATTACTTTAAAACCTGCAATTTCGTTAATACTTTTGGCCTGGTACTCTTTAAAAGTGGCCAGGTTACAAGCACTGTTTCGCTTCCTGCTTCAACTTCTGTTAAACCAGCGTCTTTTACCAAGAAGACATCCAGCTCATTTTTGATCTTCTCGAAGTCCTTTGCATTTCCGCCAAGAACAACCTTTCTAAAAGAACCTTCAAACCATTCTTTTGCCATTCTAATTAATTTGCTTTTACCAGGGGCTACATATTCAATATTCTCATCAGTTTCTAGAAACTTTAATGAAGCATATCTAATAGCGAACATTTGAGCACCATGAGCAATTTGAGCACCAATCTTTCCGACACTCATTCCCAAATCTGTTCGAACAATATAATATTGAACAATCGGATCTTCTTGCGATTCACGGATTTTAATCAATCGCTCATCATCAAAATAATTTGGTTCAACTGGCATTTTCTAATATCTCCCCTGTTCTAAAATCAAAATAAGAATAGATTATACCATTCTTTTTAAACCTTGTAATATCTTTTTTAATATTTCTTTTGGACGGAATTTTATGATAACCTTTTGAAAAATTCTTATCATCTGGTTCGTACAAATACAATAACCATCTATAATCAGAATCAAATATAAAATTATCAAACATTTTTCCTAGATCTGTTGGTTGCGGCCATGGTTTCGTTGGTTGTTTATTAATCCAATCAACCATCTCTTTGAATTTATAGAAGAATTGATATTCCTCACAATATTGTGACTCATCTACATAATAATTAGATCCTTCATATTTTTGATATAAGATCTTCCACATTAAATAATATATATCTTCTTTTTTAATCATAAAAGCAATATCACCTACTATTAATAAACTTCCAAATATTTTTTCCGTACACTGTTTCCATTACTGCCTCATAACACCACTGAACATCATCTTCATCTTTGCCGCCTTCACAAATACGCGACATAATTTCCTTAGCTAAAGAAACAATATTATCAGTATTAATATTATCAAGAACCTTTGGAGCCTGATTTTCTTTCTCTCTAATTTCAAGATGATTTTGTAAAGACGCAATAATGTTCTTCAGTTCTTGATCGGACATATTTGTAGTATCAATAATTTTATCTGACATAGTTATATTACTTTCTAGATTGAATAGTAGCAGATCTATTTTTGTTTGTCAAGAACCATATAATCTAAACTAACAATATCATTGTTTAGTCCATATTCGCCAATCTCATTCCAAGAATTTGTAGCATCAAGATAATCAGTTAATGATTTATCCGAATCCGGAATAATATCATCAAAAACAACAGGAACCTTTTTTTGTGCCGCTCTTAGCAGAGGAATCATAACTTCTCTCATTTGTGGATGGGCGGCATTAGGAGTTCTCATTCTAAATATATGACGCCACTCTCTAAAATTAGCAGTTACACCAATCTCTGTCTTTAATGAATTAGGAAGAACAGATCTAGCATCTTGAGCCTTACCACCACCTTCCATTAAGAAAAGATAATGAGACTCTGCATCCGCCATCGCCTGCTTCCACCTATCATAACGAACAGGATCTGATTTATAAAACCAAGGATCAATAACGGTAATCTCTGATCCAAACTTACCTTTGCTATAATTACAGTAACGTGTTGATTCCTGGCAAAAAGCACACATTCTATGACGAACTAATTCATGTGATATACCTCTATCTACAGTAAAAACAACAGACATCATAGAATGTTCAATAACAGCTTCATGAACTCTTTTTAACAACCCTTTAACAAATGTAGGTGCAGAATCATCTGTAATCTTGTCTTCTGACTTATAACAAATACGTCCCATTCTTTCAATTAACTTAAGACTACTCTGATTAACTTCTACAATTTCAAATCCTGGTTTAATTATTCTCATAAACTATTCTTTCCTTTCCAATTATTCATCCAATTAATAGCGTTTGAATGTTTGTCTAAAATATCCTCAATACGTCTAAACGCAAGTTCTATACTAGAACCAGAAACAACATATCTACCTAAAAACTTTGATTCAAAATATATAGAAACACTTCCATTTGAGCGAGTAACATCTTCAATCTCTATTACAAGATCTTGATCTTCATCAACCCCTTTATATTTATCAATCCCTAAAATCTGCGCTATATATTTAATTTCAATTCCGCGCCAATAAATACTTTTCATTTTCACAACCTTATATCATGTGGTAAAGATTCTTTTAGACCAGAATTTGAAATTGAAACAAACCTAGGATCAATTTTCAAATTATTCAAATTACTAACACCCTGATAACTGCAACAAGATCTTACTCCTTGCAATAATCCATCAACAACATCTGCAAGACTACCTCGATATGGCACTAACCCAGACACACCCTCGACATGCTTCTTTTTATGTGTAGAACTTCCGGCGTACTGTTTGTATTTCTTACCATCAATAGATATAATGTTTCCAGGCGATTCATCAGTACCAGCAAATAAACCGCCTATCATAACAAGATCTGCAAATGTTAATGCTTTACTAATATTTCCACTATTGGTTATTCCTCCATCCGCAATAAAAACAGGATCATACATTCCTCTACGAACATAAGATGTATTACAAATATTATCCAACGCACTTAACTGAGGATACCCATTACCAGTTTCAATTCTTGTGGTGCAAACTCCGCTAGGGCCAATCCCGATTTTAATTACATCAGCACCAGCCTCATATAAATACCTAGCACCTTCTGGAGTACAAACATTTCCAGCTATAAGCAAAACTTCTGGATATAATCTTGATACTTTATTAACAAACTCTCCAGCTAATTTATGATGACCGTGTGCGACATCAACACACACAACCTTACATGCTAAACTTCTTTTGTAAGGTTCTGGATCAATAACTCTTTCAAGCAGGTTCAAATCCTTTTCTTTAACACCTACTGATACACCTACAGCACCATTGGAACAATATTGTGATAATTGTTCTACTGCATGAAAGTAATTATTCTCTAAAGTATCAACATCATCAAATCTATGTAAAATAGCCATACCACCAACCTTAGCAATTTCTGTTGCTAAAACTGGTCCAGTTACATGACTCATATTAGCGGATATTAATGGAATATCTAACTTTATACCTTTGGGAAGTTGTACTGATAAATCAACATTATCCCTACTCTCAACCTCACTATACTTTGGAATTAGAAGAACATCATCATAGGTATATCCGATCTCAACTTGCATATCTAAACCTTTTCACAAACTATTATCAAGACAAGAATCTGGTTCATCCTCAATCTCCTCGATATTCCCTTTTAATACTTCCTCAATTTTCGCAATAATTTTTAGATGGGTTTTTGTTAATTTCCTATTTTCTTTAACAAAAGAAATAATATCTTTTGTATCTTGTAACATTTTCTCAGTTGGATTATCGGAAATATTAGCCAACCTATCACACAATTTAATTACCAAAGCATAACTTGAACATCCTACCAACTTCTTTTTTAGATATTGACACTTTCCAACTTTAGTTATTTCCTCTTGATTTGACGTTAGCTCAAAAACAAGAGAAGCAATTTGTATTCCAAATTGCTCCAATATTTCGTTATAACTTGTTTTAGTGTCTTCTACTGTATCGTGTAAAATTCCGGCGCATATTAAATTTGTTATATTTTTTGAGCATTTAAAATAAGGAATATAATAAGAAACGATTATAGGATGAGAAATATAATCTTCACCTGAAAACTTTCTTTTTTGTCCTTGGTGTTTTTCTTCTGCAAATCTAATAGCTTTTAGAATTAAAGAATTCATGCCCAACCCTTTTATGCTTGAATTATAGTATCCGCCTTTGTCCAGGTGATATAATCAATATCAATATTTGTATTACAATCCTTACACAATTCATTATCAACTTCTTCTAATGAAAGGACCATACCACACTCAGGACAGAATGGCAAGAGATATCCTTCTTTAGCTAATTCCAATACCTGTTTCCTAACATTACCTATGGTCATTTTTATCCTTTAGTTTTGGACACATAGGATCATGTTTAGGTAATTCTCCTTTCTTCCACCAACCCGTACAAAATGAACAGGTTTCTATATCTTCGTTATTCTCCAAGCGAACTCCAATTTGTTTTAAACAACTATATAATTATATATCACTTATTGTTTTTCTTACAAAATTGGCAGCATCTGAATCGGATTGAAATTTTTCTATATCAAATTGAATACCTGTAAAAAACTGATTAGCCATTTCTATATTATCTTCCCTATCATCAAAGAACAAAGTTGATTTTGGCCAATTATATTGTAGTTGAAAGCTTTGGAAAAATAGCTTGGTAGGTTTTCTAGCACCAACCTCACAGGAAAAGTGATGTATACATTTATTTAATACAGGAAAAATTTTCCTTACTTTTTCTGCATGATCAAACCCTATATTAGATAATAATGCAACTTCCCAATTATTATCTAAAAGGTCTTGTATTAAATTTGCCATATGAACAGAAATTTTTACAATATCTAACCATACTGATTTTATACATTCCAAATCATAACCGCTTAAATATGTAAACTTGTTTTTAAATGAATGTCTTATATTACTTATACCAAGATCATTTGATGGTTGAATGCTTAATAAAAAATCATTTACTTTATGTTGTTCATCAAAAACATCAAAGTTTTCTACTATATATTTATTAAATTTATTTATATCTACATAACACAAAACATTTCCAATATCAAAAGCTATTTTCTTTTCCATTTATAATTTCATCCAAGGTCTTATTATTTTGAAGTTTTAATTTTGGTTGATATATCTTCTCGACAGATTTTTTTAACAAAGAAAGATTAGATTGTCTTCCAAGATTTGTTGCTATCTTTAAATTATCACAATTTCTGGCATTTATTATTTGTTCAATATTATTTGGGTCTGGATAAATAAAAAATGGCCATTCTGAATAAATACAATCAGATACAAAGCTAGTTTCACCAGTTGTTATTAATTCGTCCTTTATTACTTTTTGAACCAATGATAAATCTTCAGAAATGTTTAAGAATTCAGGATCATCTGAATATGGACGAACCCATTCAAAACCCTTTTTTAATACCGGTCTATTTTCAACATCACATAAAGGAGAGTAAATAAAATATCTTTCGGCTTTTGGTAATGTATAAAATATATAATTTTGTATTTGGTTATTTATTCTATAATTATCCCAACCAACCCCTTGTAAAATAAAGCTGCAATACCATAAGGGAATATCTAATAATTTAGCTAACAATGCTGATATTTTTTCACAATCACTAATAATAAGATCAGGACACCACTCAGAAATATCAGTTATAATTAAATCGGCATTTTTTTTATTTACTCTTGGTCCTTTAATTCCAAAACTATCAAACGCACAATTCTCAACATCATTAAATAAAGGATCTAGAATATAATCAACAGAATTTAAAAACTGACTATTATGGTAATATGCAAAAGTTCTAACATCATGTCCTTTAAGATGTTTTAACCATCTGGATAACATGATATTAGAACCTGAGTAATTACCAGCACTTAGAAGTATTTTCATTTTGCGAATAAGTTAACATATACTTCTGGAATAGAATATCTACGCCAAATATAATCTCCAGAACAACATCTTAATCCATACCCCTCATCAACTATATTTACACCTTTCTTATCAAGATAGAAAATAAAACAAATGTATTTATTAAACTTGTTATCAATTGGTGTATTATTTTTTATTTTCTTCTTTGTTAATTTCATATTTCTTTGTTAAAAATAATATACCAAAACAATTAATAAGAATTCATAAACGCTTCGCAAATAGGACCTTTCAATACAGCAACAATTTTCTCAAACAATTCTTTTGTCATCTTAACATCACCATCAGCCCTATGAGCTTGCGCCTTGGTTACTCCAAAAGCCTTAATCAATGCACCAAGACCGTACCTGTCACGCTTCTTTCCAGTACATAGGTCTATCAGCCTTGCTAGTTGTATTGTATCGATTATATTACCTACGTTACGTCTTCCACCATTTCGCTCATCCATCCAATATCCAAAAGGAAACGAATCAGATGAATTTATTTTTGCCCAAGCAGCTAGCATAAAATCATAATCGAACATTGGGTTTTGCCCAATAAAAAAACGGTCCTCAGCTGCCGCACCATCCTCCATCATCCACATTTCTATCTCTGGAATAATAATAGATGGATGAAGATACTTTTCCCTACCTTCTTTAGTTTGGTGTAAAATATCTTCACGCTTATGTTTATTTATATTTAAAGCTTCTTGCTCAATATTTTCAGGGTTAAGCGGCTGCATCCACCAAGTACGACTCTCTAAATCTGTACTTCTCCAAAGACAAATCTCTATAATATCATGTTTTTCTGGCCTGGTTCCCGTGGTTTCTACATCTACAAAATAACTGGAATAAATCATACCAAAAGTTACTTATTCTTCTTGACTTCCTCGACTACAACTGATTTTGTACCTGGTAACAATCTGTCAAAATGCAATAGAAAAAAAGAACACATCTCATCTGTCACTGGAATATTAGCAAAAGATCCGTTATCATTTGAAAAAATAAGGAAAGATTGTACCCCTATTTTTTTTGTTCCTGAAAATACTATCATATTTTTTCCTTCAATTGCCTCTTAAACTCAGAGACAGAATTCCATCCAGATTTTGCTCCGTTTATCATGAACATCATCCCATCAGTCCCTCGTAAAAATTCTCTTTCCTTTTCTGTAAATCTAGATCCTTTAATAATTAAAAACTCTTCGTTATTTACAAAAACTTTCCAACTTTCTTCTTTTGAAGTTTTTGAACAATGTCTTTTTACGTGAACAATTGAACCTGGAACATTATCTTCATCATGGTACAATTCACAATCTTGTTTTATAAAAAGACCAGCCTTAGATACTTTTTCATCATATACAAACGAATCTTCTTCTTTGTACTTATCATTTGTTTTATTCTTTTTCATAAAATCCTTATTTAACAGCACTTTCAGCAGCAACAACTCCAGAAATAGCAGCGGCAGCAATACCCTTTAATCCAGCACTTTCACCAGCTACAAACAAACCATCAATTTCTGTTTCTAAATTACTTGCTATATTTATTTTATTAACATTAGTCATTTCAATATCTGGAACATGAAAATATCCCTTATTTAAAATATTTGGAATTACTTTTTCAGCTTCTTTTACACTATCTTTAATAAAATTGTATTCTGGCATTGCTACTAAATCTCCATCACCACGAACAAATGAACGAATCTTCTCCCTACCAACTCTGTCACCAGATAATAAATGAGATAATTTAGCAATCCTATCAACATACTCACAAGGATCTGTTTTCACTTCAATATTACGATATAACGAAAAAAATACCTTATCAGTCTTCCATCTATTTTCATTCGATCTAAAAGCAGCAACCGTCATATCTTCATGATCTTCTTGAACAATTGACCCATACCAATTTAAAGGCCCTATTTTTAAACCATCACTTACAAAAGAACAATGGCATTTGTTAAAATCTTTCATTTGTGAAGCAGGCATTTCTACACGAATACCATAAGTAGCAATATTGCTTGGTTGTAATATACCTAATTTATTATATAAATTATGTACCCATCTCCAACCACTACGACCAGCTCCTAAAATAATTTTCTTACAAACAAAATCTCCTTGCGAAGAATTAATTGTAAATTTTTTACCAACCTTCATAAACCCAAAAACCTCAGTATCAAAATTTAAATATATATTTCCAGCATCTTCTATCTTATCTATTGATAACTTTGATACTTGATGTATATCTTCAGGGTTCCATTGATCATAAGTGTGCTGTATAAAATCAAACCCATTATCAATTGCGCCTTTTTTTATATATGATAATGGTTGTTTTGATTTTACTAATGTTGGTTTTTTTACTTCGGATAATTGATCAGAAACCCAATCTTTAATTGTCTTAACTCTCCTACCATCTACAATACTTAATACCTTATCATTATCCTCTTCTAAATAAACTTTACCATCACCAGTAGGAAAACAACCAAAAAAACCTTCTAATTGTCTCCTACGACGTTTTACATGAATAGGATCTTGTCTTAAACATGTTGGTGGAGGTGGTCCAAATTCAAAAACAACTACTTTTAAGTTTTTATATTTCTCAGCTAATCTAAGAGATGCAAAAATACCAGAAACACCACCACCTATAATCGCAATATCATACTCATTTGTTGTTACCATTATTTACACCATAAAGGTTTGAATATGCAGTCTTTACAATAGCATATATCCCTAACCTTTCTGATATAACACCACTCTTTATCTTTGTAATATCATTTTTAAAAGAAACACCAAAAGGCCACATAAACCAATAATCTGCAGTTTTAAACTTAGACTCTTTTAATGAAATAAAATTATCAAAAAAATCATCTATATACTCTTGGGTTGCATTTATATTATTTAACTTTAACCACATTATAAATAAACTCATGGTATAAGCTGATTTTTCAAAATCTTTTCTAAACGGAGCTGGTAATGGTAATAAAAATAAAAGAAATAATAAATACCACCATGATAAAAATATAGACAACAAAGAAAAAACAGCTAAAACTTGTGGAAATAAATATAAAATACTAAAAAACAAAGAACCATATGTATTCTTTTGTTTTACATGTACAACCTCATGAGCCAAAATACTAATACTTGAATCTTCATTATTTTTAATATATTCTTCACTTGGATAATATATTACACTTCCAATAGTGGTTGCGTAATTAGTCATAAATGTTTTGTTAAAAAATAAAATAAAAGATAAAAATTTCATAAAAAATGATTTATCCTTATATCTTATTTCAAAATTATAATGCTGTTTTAAAAAATCACGAAATACAATAAATCTATCCATAAAACTATGACGTTATATTAGGTATCATATTAATCAATACTATAATATCTTTTTAATAATTCTGTTGCTTGATTATGTTTATCAATCGAGTCCAATTTTGAAACAATAACTACAGCACCAAACAAACTATCCCATGTATATGATCCATCTGTATTTCCTGCAACAGTTATACCCGTTGCAGTATTAGATATATAATTTCCAGCAAATATATGAATTCCAGTTGTACAATCAGATGTAAAATAACCATCTATATATTTATTCCAACTACTAGTTCTTAAATATGATTGCCCTTGATTTGCTTCTAATACAATTGTTTTTGGATTTACTGTTCTAATAATTGTTCTATACTGATCAAACCCATATGGTAACGCGCTTATATTAGCAACAGCAATACAATACTCATATGCTACATCAGTATTGCCAGAAATATATAAAGGACTAGTTACTGATGATGGTAATAAACCAACCCTTCCATTTAAACCATCTAAATCTTTATAAAAATATGTGGTATCTGCACTGTGCGCTGTTAAATCATATCCTATACGACCTGCCCATGTATCAACATGACCATAACCATCTAATATAATATCCTCTGGTAGATATAACCCTATTAACCTATTTCCAAATATAGATAATAAACCAGACTCTAATTGTCCAGGTGTCATTTTTTCAGACCACCCTAATAATGAACCAAAACCAGGGTACATTAAATAACCTCATCAATTGAAACTATCCAAGCTCTAACATAACTAACACTCATTAATATTTCCGCAACCCTTGTAGCTGATATTGTAAAACCACCAGTAGATGCTGCTATCGTTCCTGTTGCTGCTAATATTGCCGGTTTTAATTTACTACTATCAACGGATATATTAGATGAATCAAATGTAAATGTAGCAACAGAATATCCGTCAGTAACTACAGAACCCATTGCAATTATATCTATATACCCACAATTAGCCGGTATTCCTGTAGTATTAATTGCAATTCTTGCTCCTACTATTGCACTATACGTAGAACTTGCATCAAGACCTGCAACTGTGACTGATAAGACGGGTGTAGATGAATTTGTTGTTAATGATGTAGGTGATGATGCTGTATACGTGTTATCAGCAACTATAACTCTATCCTCTAAACCTACTGTTATCACACCATCAGTGTTATTAATTGTAATAGGTGTTGTTCCAAAAACATCAGAAACAGAATTATTAAAAACATAACCATCAACATAATTTTTAGTTGTATAATTATCAAAATAACCATCAACATAATTTTTAGTTGTATAGTTATTAAAATAACCATCAACATAAGCTTTATTAGTGGCATCTTTTGGATGTACTGGAGTTACTAGATTTATAAAATGTTGTGTTACTACCATAATACCCCTTAATACAATCCTGCTGATTTCTTTAATAAAGAAGATAGTAAGTGCGCCCACATTCTTACACCTTCTGTTGTTAAATGAACCCCATCCGTCATATATGTACCATTTAACTCTTCAAAAGTAGGCATCTCATATTGACTATCTACAACCAAAACATTAGGTAAATTTCTAGCTAATAAAATATCCGCCTCTCTATACCATGTTGAATATGATTGATGTTGGTTTTGCGATGGATAAGCTGTTGTTATTATCACATCACCATCTGGTTCAGCCGCTCTAAATGCATTGATTATTTGTACTTTATAGTTATAGTCTTGAGCTACCGTAACAAAACTAGGACCTGTTCCATTAGTTCCAAGATCCATCCATAATACTTTTCTTCCAGGTAATAAAGATAAGGTATTATTGAAATGATCAGTATTAAACAAATCATCATTCAAATAATCTTCTGTCCATCTTCCACCTTGAGAACAGTTAATAGTTGCAACCCCAACATCAGACGTAACAAAAGGATTTAAAATAGCTGTTAATATCTGTCCGTTTGTTGTTGTTGCTCCCTGATCCATACAAAGAGCAATCCCCATTTCAGGATGAAGAGTCCAATTATGAGTATTAGGTATTGTAGCTGTAATTATTTTATAACCTAATGTTGGGCTATAATTATTAGTTGATACAGATCTGTATGTAGAGTTATAATTTGTTGAAGGATCTTGTCTTAAAGATATAAAAATATCGTCAGTAGTTATACCATGAGGTCCGGTTAATAAAATCCAACTAACGGTAACTGTATGCCCACTTATCTGTTGAGTTTTATAAGGCTCTGTTAACATTGTAAATGCAGTACCATAATAAGCAGCCATATTAACAATATCATTACCACCAGGAATAGATGTTCCATTCATTGTAAATGATATTAAACCAACTGGAGATATTTGTCCTAAATTACCCCACGGAGTACTAACTGGTGTTCTTGGTAATGGATTATATACTGTCCTTGTCCAAGCCACATTGGTTTGAGTATTAGCCCCAATAAAACCATAAGACCAAGGAACTCCAGGAGCATATGCTGTTAATGTTTGTGGTGTTA
>Ga0172381_10003063_pt1 | contig 17968 bp, 14 predicted proteins | sample Leawel6488metaG_FD_119754 | JGI IMG/M metagenome (GOLD analysis project Ga0172381, IMG submission 119754) | Leachate microbial communities from a municipal landfill in Southern Ontario, Canada - Leachate well 64-88 metaG | ecosystem: Engineered > Solid waste > Landfill > Unclassified | place... | reverse complement strand
GAACCTCTCCACAGCGAACCAAAATGGCATTAGTGTATTCAGCTACAATTGGCCGTCGAGTAGATACGCAGCAACGACTTTCAGTAAAGTGTATCTGGCTGATGGTACAACCCTCTCGAGCGATCAGCACGTAGCAGAACCTGGGCAAATTGTTGAGTTCCAGGTTATAATGACCGCTCCTTGGGCAGCTACTATAGGTAGTAGCTACTCTGAGTACTTTAAACCAGTTCTCCTAAATACTAACTATGATCTTGGGGGTGCTTATAGCGCCAGAATTGACATTCCGGCCTGGAGAGCGACATACATTGGGCAAAGCCCCTCCCTAACCATCTCGCGCGGGGCCGCTGCATGGGCTTGGATTTCGTACCGTAATGATGGATCCTGGATCTGGCATGACGATACAGTAAGTTGGCCTGGGGTCCCCCAGGTATCCCTATCCACCGCAAACACAAACGGTCTAAGCATATTTTCATATAACTGGCCGTCAGGGACGATTGCCACGAATACTTTTGGGGTGGTCTATGAGGCTGATGGTACAACCCTCTCGAGCAATCAGCATCTAGTGAAACCCAAACAAATAGTACGGATGGCGTTTGTGATTACTGCTCCTTGGGCCGCAGAGACGAAGGCCTATCAAGAATATTTTAAACCGATACTCCCCGGGTCAGATACAGACATGCTCGGAGGGTCCTCAAGTACCAGCTTTGCTATCACAGTACAATAAGCTACTTTTGCCTAGAATCAATTTTCTTTCTGCTTCTCGATTAGATTGTACATACCTAGTGCATAACCTTTATGGGTGTGGTGTAAACGAATATACTGCGAAGCATTTGCTCGTATCATTTCACGCTTTGCGCTGTCGGATAATATTAGGTCAAGTTGAGGGATTGAATGTTCTGGGCTGGCAACTTTTACAACCGTTCCTTCCGGTAACTCCGAGTACCATCCGATATCCCTTACCAGAACCGTGTCACCAAAGCTCATTGCCTCAAGCGTAGTCATAGAAGTCTCCCCCCGATAGGCCGTTCGGACATTCATTATTATATCCGACGCGGCCATATAGTTTCTAAATATGAAATCGGATGGGTTCGTGATTACATTAACATGTGGCAAAGTCTTGAGTAGCTCGAGCTGTCCTTGCTCAACCGCACTAAAGCCAAAGATATTGATGGTAACGCCATTATACTCACCTGAATTGGCTATGTCTACCACCATATCTATGCCCTTTACGTTCGCTATAATCCCTGCAAAAGATATAGTAACCCGCTCCCTTGAGGGCTTGACTATATTGGCGAACACGGGGCTCGTCACCGGGAGATTAACCTTAACCACCCCACACCTTGCACCTTTTAATAAACGAGACCTTACCACTTGCTTTGCATAATTAGAATGAACAAGTACTCCGTAGGCATTGTTCACAAGCGTCGTCAGATATGATCCTTTTACCTCTCCCTTTTCCAATAGTTCGTCAAGTCGACCTTCAAGCTCGCGCCTCTCGCCTGATATATATCCCATATTCAATAGGTTAGAAAATGCTCCGTCAAGGAAAGTATCGTGAAGAATTATATATCCAGGCATTGCCAAGGCTGCATGTATACTATCCAAGTGATACTCGCTGTTTCCAATGTGGTATATGACTGCATCAAACTGATTATAGTCCTCTGCATTAAAGTCGCTTGCTTTTTTACAAGGGGCTAACGCAGGTAGTGGATTGGGCCTTATAATTCTGTGGTTTAAGCCACGATCGAAGTAATATGTTACGTCAAAATACTCGGTGTACCATGCGTGAGATTCCGCAACGACCTTACCAACAGCTGAAAAACCTGATGGATCAGGACAGAGAATTGCGATTTTTTTCTTGCTCTTCGGGGGGATTATAGGAGCACGAAATGCTTTATTAAATAAACGTGCAGATTCTTCCCATGTATACTGCTTCTGTATATTCTTGTATTCCGCTTCCCTCTCTTTTAACTCTGTGCTGCTAGCTCTCGTAAGTGTTTCTGTGATTGATTCCTCGCTTTGCGGATCAAAGAAAAAGAACCCGGCGGTAGACATCTCCCGAAAGACTGATATGTCTGAGCACGCTATTTTTTTGTTTGAATCTACTGCCTCAAGCAACGGAAGACCCAGCCCTTCATATTCTGATGGGAACAGAATGAGTTTTGCATTGTCAAAAAGCCACTTCATCTCCGACTCGGACACGTTTCCAGAGAACACGACGTTCTCGTTGATAGCGGTGAGCCTATCACGCTCTTCCTTTGTGAACTGTGAGGTTATAACAAGTTTCAGTTTACGTTCTGAGCTACGATTAAACTTATCAAAAGCCCTGACGGCTCGTGGGTTATTTTTTCGTAGTTCCTGCCCCGTAGGCATCAGTACATACTGTTCTTTGGTTATAGTCAATTTGGGCTTTTTACTGGTTTCTGTCGCTCGAACGATTGCTGCACCGTTAATCGTAAATATCTTTTCCTCGGGTATCCCAAAGGTGAGCCTAAGGTCATTCGTAACTGTTTTGGATATCGTCAGTAGCTTCGTTGCTTCATAAACGGTCGCGGTATGGGGAAGATAGAAATTGTCAAAGTAACCATCAAACTGCTTATAACGATCAAAGTACAGATATGGTATTGCATCATAATAAACTAGCAGCTTCTGCCCCGTGGACGCCGGAAAGGTTGAGCAAGCGTCTTCTACGTATAGTGCTAGAATCATATAATCATAGTTGCCGTTGCCAAGTGCCTCCTCGAGTCTTTCTGTTAGCAGTTTCTTGTTGGCCTGTCTGGCTGGTTCTACCGACCCACTTGCCACATCACCGGACGGGACAATAAGCGGTAAGCACATCTTTCGTACTGAGTCATTTGAGTCAACTAGGCTATTAATTTCATCAGGTATATCGGTTGTGTCATTAAATATCAACACAACATCTCCTGACACATCCATACAGTGTTCCGACAGTAGTGTTTTGAGCAAAGCAAATGAGTACTTTCCCATTCCACGATGCCAAGATGATGTTTGAAATATCTGGCAATCAATGACAAATGCTCTCTTATCACTCATGTAGAGCGCCCTCTCTTTATTATTCGCACAGCACGCCTCATGACTTTGTGTAAAAAGTATACGGAGCGTATATATCCATAATAAATAATTCGCGAAATCATACTTGTCGATCTGTGCCACATGCTTGGTCGTCGCAAGAATACCTCTATGTCGGCTTGGTGAATTGCTTCAATAATTTCTTGTGGGTCTCGAGAAAATAATGAAAGATTATTGATATCCGGATATTGCTTCTTGGCGCCGAGATTATGAGTAAGCCGCATTACAATAATGTCGTGTATCTTCAGTATAAGGCTCCGAATAATGCTTCTCATTCTTGAACTCTGTAAAATGTGTGCATTCAGCAGGTTTATCTGTGCTTGATCGGCAGCAATTTTGCGACCATTATGCTCATTTTCTATTCTCAGACGCTTAATCTCTTGTTCCTTCTCGGAAAATTCCAGGTATGTCCTATATGGTACATAGTCTGCGCCGATTACCGACTTAACATAGTCGAATCTCAACTTAGGACTCATACGCGAATCAGTGTAATACTCATTAAGACCGTCATGGAACACAAGCTCATACCCCACGGCCCTTAATCTTGGATGCCAGTCTTTTCCGATATGGTTAGCCTCAATACATAGAACTTTTGGCCGATACCTATCCCAATCGTTACCCTCAATAACACTATCTTCGAAACCCTCGACGTCAATCTTCATAAAATCAATTATCTGTACGGCCTGCTGAGTGAAGATATGCGAAAGCGTATCTATTGCAACTGGATATTCTACGAATTTCGCCACGTTCACGTCTGAAGACTTCGCCTCGTATCCCTTCCGCATAGTCTCCGAGAAGGTCGAGAGACCATCCCCAACATACTCACGGAAGATAGCCGTGCCAGGGTTATTGCCTACACCAACATTAATATTTATGTCGCGAGGCCTTTGAGAAACAAGTTCATCATAGTGCCTCTTAATTGGTTCGATGTTAATGCCCTGCCAGCCTCGTAGGTAAAACAAATTCGTAACAGAGTCCACTACGGGGCTATTAGCCCCAATATCAACGTAAAATCCCCTATAATCGTCTTCGAAAAAACCCGCCAAGATAATGTCTTCTCTGTTTTGCGCATAACTTACCCGCCCTTGTTTGATGCGTGACATTCTATATTTTCTTCATCTTAAGGCTAATCGCAGGCTCCACAGGATAACCTGTACGTTTTTCCTTGTAGACGACACACGCAGCCGCGCCAACCCACCAATCATAAATCTCACCATCCGCACTTTCCGCTAATACCTCGAGACTGTACTTGCCCTCATTGAGCAGATTTTCAAAACGATAGGTAAGCTCGTATTTATCACCGCTTTTCATGGCTCTAGTATATTCTCCTGCGAGCTCGTTGTTCGTGCCCATAAGCGGACGATCCATAGGATCGGAGAGCTTAAAACCTATACGGGTGCCGGCAGGCACACTATCTTTCGATTGGATATTAAGAACTATCGTTATATGTTTGTCGGCAGCAGTGACTCGCCTCGGGAACTCAACGCCTACAAAACGCAGCTTACCATTACCGACACGCTCTTTACTCCGTTGAGCATTCTCGTGCTTATCTGAGGGGATGAATAACCGAGTGTACTCATCTGCAATCTGATTCGCTTTCCCTGACAGTATAATCTTGCTACCTTCGATAAGCACACCTCGGTCACAATATTCTCGTATGGCACCCATGTCATGGCTCACAAATATTACGGTCTTGTTGTTCTTCTTAAGCTGGCGGAAGTATTCAAAGCATTTGCGCTGGAAGTCAGCATCGCCCACTGCAAGAACCTCGTCAACGAGCAGCATATCTGCTTCTGCTCGCGTTGCCATAGAGAACGCAAGGCGAACTTGCATGCCGGAGCTATAATTTTTTAGTTTTTGATCCATGAATCGTTCAAGCTCTGCAAATGCAACTATGTCATCGTACATGGCATCGATTTCCTTTCGTGCAAACCCGAGCATCGCGCCATTCAAGTACACGTTTTCTCGGCCTGTAAGCTCCGGATTAAAGCCAACCCCAAGTTCAATAAAGGGAACAAGCTTTCCGATAGTGCGCACGGAACCCTCTGTTGGCTGGTATATTCCAGCTAATATTTTCAGCAGCGTACTCTTGCCACTACCGTTTCTTCCGACAATACCGAAGAACTCACCCTTCTTCACTTCTAAGTTGATATCATGCAATGCGTGTTGAACCTCGTGTGTCTTGGAGTGTTTTTTATACATGCCGACAAAGGCGCCCTTAATACTATTCGTTTTCTCATGTGGCAACAAAAAATCCTTTGATACGTGCTCGACCGATATGACGCTATCGCTTGGTCTGGGCTTCATACTTCCTCCGCAAAAGATTTCGAACGTTTCCTAAAATACAAGCCGCCCACTACAGCTATAGCCAATACTATACCTACCGGCACAGCCCATACCCAGGGCTTACCCGGATAAAGCTGTGCGATTGTTTGAGTATTTGTCGTGACAAGCGCATGTCTTGCATCTTGGATTATCTGTGCGAGCGGATTCAAAATAAGTATCTTGCTTACTTTTACTGGCAGGATGGTGATTACGTAAAGGATTGGCGTTAAATAAAATCCTGCCTGCATAGCAATCTCCCAAATGTAGGAAACGTCACGGAACTTCACAAAAAGCGCGCTCAACAAAAACGCCGCCCCAAGCGCGACTATAAAGAGCTCGGCCACGAGAGGGATTATTAGCAATGCATGGGCAGTAAGCGGCACATGGTTCAGGAACATGAAGAATCCAATTACGATAGCGTTTAGACCCAAATTAATAAGAGCTCCAAATGAGCCAGCCACAATAACCACATACTTGGGGAAGTTAATTTTACGTAATAAGTCACCTTTGCTTACGATTGCCGCCACGCTCCCTGAGGTTACCTCAACGAAATAGTTCCAAAGCACTATGCCAAGTAGCAAATAAACTGCCGGCGCATGTATGCCCTTAATCGTCCCAGCGAAATGCACAAAAATAAAATACAAGATTGTAAAGAGCATCAGCGGCCGAAGCAATGACCACATGTATCCTAAGACCGAGCTTTGATAGCGCAATTTAAAGTCAGTTCTAACTAACTCTCTTAGCAATATTATCGAGTAACTATAGCGTTTTTTCATCTGTTCCACGGATGCGTTCTAGTATAACATCTTAGTCATCCTGGGACTACCTCAGTCTTGTTATAGTACAATGTAGTCAGCAGCAATTGAAGATAGAGCGTGGCAAGAACTGTATATATGCGCATTGGAATAGACATTAGGCCGCTTCAGGCGGAAACCCGGTTTCGGGGCATTGGTAAAACACTCGAGTTCTTTTTGCTATCAATCCCCGAAAGTACAACTGACGTATTTGTCCTATATGCCGATAGGGAATCGGATATACCAGAGCAAGCTGCAAAATTCCCCGGTGTATCCTTACGGTACGTGCCTGCTTTCCCGTTTGGTAGGAAGCGCTACCTTCGTTCATTCTTGCCATCATACCGCCACCCAAGACCAGATCCTCGCGATATTGATGTTTTCTTACAATTCGATGCAACATTGGGCATCCCTACCAGTGTTCCAACTGTAACTATATTCTACGATGTTATACCTTTATTGTTCAGGGATCAGGAACGTAAGGCAACCATCTCCTTGCTAAGACGCCCTAAGGATAGACTTGCGGGGTTCCTTTATTGGCAAAAATATTTACGAGTGCTCCGATCTTACAAAAAATCAACTCATATTGTCTCCATATCCCAATCTTCTAAAGACGACTTGCTCTCGCACGTCCCGGGCATATTGCCCGACCAGGTTTCGGTTGTACCGCTTGGAGTGGACGTATCATTCTCAAAAAAAGTCGAAAAGACCTCAAAGCGCGTTCAAGCCCTGACGTCTCAACCTTACCTGCTGTATGTAGGTGGTATTGACACCAGAAAGAATATTGTTGAGCTTCTGCGCACCTTTTATACACTCAAGCCAAAATTTACTGACCTCAGATTAGTGGTGGTTGGCAAAGAATTCCTGCTCAAGGATCAGCTAGGCGACCGTGGCTGGTACAAGTTTCTTCGCTTAAATCAAACCTACGCGCGAGACGTTGTTGTGGGCGGTTTCGTAGCTCACGATGAATTGCTGTATCTATACCAGCACGCGAGTTGTTTCGTTTTTCCAAGCCTATATGAGGGCTTTGGTCTCCCAATACTTGAAGCTATGTCCGCAGGATGTCCTGTTGTTGCCTACAGAACATCTTCAATCTCCGAGGTGGCAGGGAACGCATGCACCCTAGTTGAGCCGAGTGATAACCTGAGCGATGGCGTAGGTAATTTACTGAGCAACACAAGACAACAGCGTGCTAGTATAAAAGCGGGTAAAGCCCAAGCGGCTAGATTCAGTTGGGACAGAACCGTCGCAGGAGTACTGGGAGTAGCACACACATATGCCAAAAAATAATAAAGAGAACCTCCTGATTGCATTTGACGCCCAGAACCTAATGCAACCGAAGACTGGAATTGGTTACTATACAATCGGACTCATACAAGCACTTGCTCGCAGTAGCCCCTCATCCTTAAGGATGGTTGGCCATTGTTTCTCATTACGATCTATTGAGATTTCGGGTCTCGACCAGGAACACAATGTACGTTTTGTTAGAACATTTATACCGGTTCGTATAATTAATCTGCTTAGACGGCTGGGACTAGAGATGCCATTCGAACTACTAGTGCGTGAGCGAAGTGATGTGTTGCTTTTCCCAAATTACTTATCGTTTCCTTCGATCACGCGTCGCCCTACCATTTCTATCGTATATGATCTCGCTTTTCTTGACTGTCCTGAGTACGTTAGTGTTAAAAATAGGAATGATCTTGTGCGGTTTGTGCCAGTTTCCATTAAGCGATCGAGTATCGTGATCACGATCTCTATGTCGATGCGAGACAGAATAATTCACTACTACCCTGAGGCAACCTCAAAAATAATCGTTGTGCCCGTACCGGCAGCTCACAATAAAGTCATTCCGAGCAAGTTGCCAATTAATCTTACCTCGAGAGGTCTAGCGCCAGGACGCTATATTCTTCACGTAGGGACCATCGAACCACGCAAAAATATCGAATCGTTGGTTGAAGCATACGCATGTTTACCTCAAAATGTTCGCAACTCCTACGCACTTGTGCTCGCTGGGGGTAATGGATGGAAAAATGAATCAATCGTAGCAGCAATCAAAAAGCAGCAGGCAGCAGGACTCAACATAATACAGACTGGTTACGTCGGCGATGCAGTAAAGTCAGCCCTCTACCAGCATGCCGCTTGCTTCGTAATGCCTTCGCATTACGAAGGGTTTGGCATGCCGATATTCGAAGCATTCCAACGTAGCATACCCGTCGCCGCCAGCGATATACCAGTTTTCCGAGAAATCGCAGCCGATGCAGTTTCGTATTTTAACAAAGATAACCCCCGTGACATTTCAAGGGTGCTCACAGGGTTGCTGCAAGACGAAGCCCTGCAGAAACAACTTGTCGCTCGTGGAAAGGAGCGCCTGGGGGCGTACAGTTGGCCAGAAAATGCCCGCATCGTGACCGAAGCGTTTGAGCGACTGTTGAACTAGCCCTTCTATCTATATTGGCTTTGTGAGTAAAGATTGATTGTGCCATACTCTTTACATGAATAAGATTATTGTCACCGGAGCCAATGGGTTTGTAGGAAACCATTTAATAAAAGAGTTGGGTGAAAACGGCCATGAGGTTGTTGGGGTTGGTGGGCCGGTGGCTACGAGTAGTACGCCCAGTGGACTAGCTGACTACATTGAATGTGATCTTACCGACGCAGCCGCTGTTGAGGCCATAGACTTCTCAAATGTAGATGGGATTATACATCTAGCGGGCTTAGCTGCGGTTGGACCATCTTTTGATCGTCCAATTGACTATATTAATGGCAATATTGATATGGAGATCAACCTTTTCGAGGCAGCCCTCAAGCAGGATAAGCACCCAAAATTTGTTGTAATTAGCAGTGGCGCGCTATACGACCCGAAAGCTAAACTACCGCTTACGGAGAAGTCAGGGGTTCTCCCGTCCTCCCCTTACGCAGTCAGTAAGATAGGCCAAGAACAAATGGCTCTTTACTACGCCATGCGTAATTTCGAAGTTGTGATTGCCCGCCCGTTTAACCACATTGGCCCGGGGCAAAATCTTGGGTTTATCGTACCCGATCTAACTCAGCAGGCGATAGCGTTCGAAAATGTCGACGCAGACAAGATTACTGTAGGGAACCTGGATGCCAAGCGCGACTATACCGATGTCCGCGACATAGTTCGGGCATATCGTCTGCTGCTCGAGAGAGGGAAATCAGGCGAAACGTACAATGTTTGCTCAGGTATCTCGCGCAGTGGGCATGACATACTAAATACAATACTTGGTGCTGCCGACGTACACCCAGAGATAGTCCAAGATCCAGCCAAAATGCGTCCTTCAGACACGCCAGACATTTATGGCAGCCACGAAAAACTCACTGCCGACACAGGTTGGCAGCCAGAAATACCACTTGAGGTGACTATCGCTGATGTCGTTGCAGACTGGCGAACAAGAGAATAATCCAGCCCGTAACTATTATTAGTATTACATTATTGACAAATAATAAAGCTTGTGCTATTATTGTGATGCTATGAATAAAAATCAATACGACCCAAATAAAAACCCTGTGGATATTCGTCTCGACTTTGAAAAGGCCGAACTTGAACGGAAATTTAATGCAGATCATGCTAGCGCGCTGAAGAGTGCAAAACAAGGTCAGTACCTAGCGTCTCATGTCTTGAAACTGGTTGAGTCTGGTCGCACGGAATCTAGAGCTAAGCTTGGCCCTTTTCCACGTCGCTATCCAGTAGGAGCTGATATGCAGTCAGTAACGCTCGCTGCAAACGCAGAATTAAAGCCGTTAGGTGTAACCGTGGATACTTATGATGCAGCTGTTGGCAGCTTCGACTCGGATAATTTACATAATGTTGTCGTCACGAACGTTGGTGGTGAGGCCGTAGAACCACCCTCACTCTACAAGCTACGAAGATAGTAGCAAGAGTGTGCTTGGTCTTTACTAAAACGACTTCACTTAGTAGGTTTTAGTTACTAGGCGGATTAGTCTAATTGATAGTCAGATTCAAGCCCAATATCATATTGAACCATGAGCTTAACAAGCCCAGGGAAGTCTACTTTGCGCTTCCAGCCAAGAACCTTTTCTGCTTTTGCGGGGTTCCCAAGCAGGATATCAACCTCGGCCGGTCGATAAAAAATTGGGTTGGTCTTTATGCGGATTTTACCATTCTGGTCGATACCTTCAGTTTGTTCACCCTCGCCCCTCCACTTTATCTCAAGCCCAATCTCAGCAAAAGCTAATTCAACAAATTCTCTAATCGTATGTGTTTCGCCGGTTGCCAGAACGTACTCGCCAGGCTTATCTTGCTGCAGCATACGCCACATGCCCTCAACGTAATCACCGGCATATCCCCAATCACGTTTGCTATCCAGGTTGCCTAACTCGATGTAGTCTTGTTTTCCGAGCTTAATGCGCGCCACCGCATTTGTAATCTTACGAGTTACAAATTCTATGCCTCTTCGCTCGCCTTCATGATTAAACAGGATTCCGCAGCTTGCATGCATGTCGTAGCTCTCGCGATAGTTCCTAGTAATCCAGTGAGCGTACAACTTCGCCACACCATACGGGCTTCGTGGGTGGAACAAGGAGTCCTCGTCGTAACCCTTGCCTGGCCGGTTGTAGCTTAGGCCACCAAACATTTCTGAGGTTGATGCCTGATAAAAACGCACTTTGTTATCTTTGTCTGTTAGGCGAATAGCCTCAAGCATGTTCAGCACGCCCTTACCTGTCACTTCTGCGGTGAGTTGTGGATCTTTAAATGAGTAGCCCACATGGCTAATTGCCCCAAGATTATACACCTCGTCTGGCTTTGCTACCTGCATTGCACGAACAAGTGACGACGGGTCGGTCAAATCTGCCTCAATAAGATGTACATACGGAAACTCCTGTTCCACCTGAGCTCGACGTGGGTTCTGCTGGCCTCTGATGATTGCGTAGACTTCGTATCCTTTTTCGTGCAGCAATTTAGCTAGATGTCCGCCGTCTTGCCCTGTAATGCCCGTGATAAGTGCTTGTTTCACTATAATTTTCTGCTCCCTTTTATGATACATAAGTATACCATCTGGGGTAGCTCTTTGGTAGCCTACCGAACCATGTTCGGTTATACTAATCATAGAGTATGAAAATAGTCATAGACGCCCGAGGGTTACGAACTACTACCGGTAGATACACAGAACGATTGCTTCATTATTTGCAAAGTGTTGATTCGGTTAATCATTATTATGTATTGCTCAGCCCGAAAGATATTGATGGCTGGAATCCGAAGAGTAAACGGTTTCACAAGGTTAAGTGTCTATACAAAGAGTTTACTTTCGCAGAGCAGCTCGGCATGCTGTGGCAACTGCGGAAGTTACATGCAGATCTTGTACACTTTCCTATGGTGCAGCAGCCGATTCTCTACTTGAACAAGGTCGTCACAACCATGAATGACCTTACGACCATCCGCTTCGAAAACCCCACCAAGAACCGGCTTGTCTTCAAGACAAAGCAATTTGTATATCGTTGGGTTAATAAAATAGTAGCCCACAAATCGGCCGCCCTCATTACATACACCGAGTACGTAAAAAATGATGTGGCCAAGTTCGCGAAAGCAAATAGCCGTAAGTTCAACGTTATTAATTTAGCGTCAGACCCTATCACCGATAAGCCGGAAGATCTACCGGAGCTCGTCGACCAGCAGTTCATCATGTACGTTGGACGTCCATTGCCGCACAAGAATTTGGAGCGGCTGATTGACGCATTCGAGAAACTGCAAGAAAAACACGCAGATATGCGCCTGGTGCTTGCGGGCAAGACAGATAGCAACTATCGGCGGATTGCGCGGATGGTTAAGCGGCGCGAGCTTACTAATGTCGTATTTACTGACTTTATATCCGAAGGTCAGCTGCGTTGGCTGTACGAGAATTGTGCTGCCTATGTATTCCCGAGTTTAAGCGAAGGGTTCGGCTTGCCCGGGCTGGAGGCTATGAATCACGGCGCACCGGTCGTTAGCAGCAACGCCACATGCTTACCAGAGGTATACGGCGATGCCGCGCACTACTTTGACCCACTGGATGTTTATGATATGGCAAAGGCTATTAACGACGTACTTATAAAAGACACCCTTCGAGCCGAGCTCATCCAGCGCGGCCGCAAACAGGTTGGTAAATACTCGTGGGAGCGCATGGCGCGCCAAACCCTCGATATCTACAACGAAGTCTTAGGCAAATAATCCTAATTTTTTGCAAACTATGTTTTCTACCCCTGAATAAATACTAGATTTAATACTAGTATATAAACTGGTATTTATTGCTCTTGCGTCTACTATTCTCTACTCGGAAAATAATCCGCCATCGCAGAGCCCGAGCAACTTGCAGATACTAGAAGACCTGTCATGGTCTCCGTAAGTTTTGGCGAATAAGAGGTACCGTCCTCATCGTTAAGGCTGTAATAAGAAATGAAGCAATCAAGACCATTCTTTCCGAACTTGTACGTACTTATTTGATTCGCAAGAATATGGTTCTGTACGAGTACGGACTGTTCGTCTATCGCATTAACTATCGCAATATGTACCTGTTCTTTCTTCTGTTCGACTGCTTCTATACTAGTTTTATATGTCTCAAGTTGTCGTACGACACACTCCCTTTCACCCTGCCCATACTTCACGCTGCTTCTGTGACAAAATGTTTCGCTGACCCGCTTACCTTCCGGAATTTGCGCCGCAACCTCGTCCATAACCCCTTGCAGCCAGCTCTGAGTGTCTTTAAAAGTCTTGTTTTGGGCTGAGGTCTGTAGGTGATGATGAAAAATACCGCCGAGAAGTGCTCCGAGCAAAATGACTCCTAGAATCAAAATCCATTTGTGTTGGGGTTTTTTGTTCTTTTTACCGTTTGGAGGTTGGTGGTTTTTCATACCACTTATGGTAGCAGACTATTCGCTGCGGCGTACACCAAATACTGCGTACATAACTCCAACGAGCAATAGTATTAATCCCGCCGTTACCACTATCCACACTCTGTCGTTTCCTGGGGTTTGTTTTGGCGCACTGCTCGCTCCTTCAGTTTTTGTGGTTTCTTCTGCAAGGACAACAGGCGTAGAATGGGCGACTATGGAGCCGCTAGCGGGCAAGGTCGCTTGCGTCTTGTTCGCTTCAGTTGCTAGTCTAGCGTCGGCATTTTTTTGATCTGAATCTTGCGTATCACTTGTCGGCGGAACCGCTAGTGCGGCAGTGTTCCCGTCACATGCATCGTCTACGCCATCACCGTCAGTATCTAGCCCCGTATTAGCAACTGTAGGGCAAGAATCGCTCACGTTTGGTATGCCATCACCGTCGTAATCAGTTTGGTTTGCCGGCACGTACACCATTTGCATAACATCCAGGTTCTCGCCCGTGCTATCTTGTGTGTACAGGTGAATTGTATGACCGCCCGGCTTCAACTCTGGTACCGTGATATCTACGTCTATAATGCCGTCTGTCGGTACAGTGCCGTTCGCCACCTTGACCTCTTGGGAGTGAAATGCGATTACGTACGCTGCACCGGGGCTAATGCCCAGTGTGCTTGTGTCGAACTGGAAGCGTATCGTGCGAAAGAGTAGGTTTGCCCTTTCTACGAATGTACCGAAGATGAGTTTGCGCAGTAAGCCCCCTGCGCCATCTGCGCCCGCGATAAAACTGTCGCTATCATCTACGGCAAGCTTGCTAGCGTGCGTTGCCACTGGCATTACCTGCGTAAGGTTATTCGTTCGCCGGCTGATAGTATTAGCAAGTAGCACGTGGCCAAACGCAGTCGGGTGGTAGCTCTCGTTGCCAAGCATGCCGAGCAGCGCATCATCGCCCGCAGACAGACCATTAACAGCTTTCGTGCCAGACTCGCATAACATACTGCCAGATAGCGCATTTTCGACATCAACATACCTTACCCCAGCAGCCTCTGCGGCGTGCTTAATGGTTTGGTTTAATCTAGTTATGAGTAGCGAGCCGAATTCGAGCTCATCTGCGTTTAGGTGCACATTTAGTCCACAATTGCCGCCGACCTTTGCTATCTGTGGGTAGCCAACTACATATAGCTTTGCGCCATGATAGGCGTCGAGTATCTGTGTGTAGGTATCTATCAGTACGCTGTGTTGATCGTAGATATATTGCAAGAGCGCCTTGCGTTCGGTGGCAGTGTCGAAGCACGAGTCATTCCCCGTGCTAAGCACGCAGAGCTTTACGATATCCGAAAAATGGATATCGTTTCCGCCAACAGAGAGTAGTACTTTTTCTGGCTTATACTTTACAATAAACTGGTTCTGGTTGATGTAACCAGGAGTGTAGTCTCTGGTTATGTCGGATATAACTTTTTCGCTTAGGTTGCTCTGCTTTGTCTTTGGCTGTAGTTGGTTAAGGTAGTCCGGGTCGTTACTTGCCACGTCCTCAGTTTTTGCACCTGAGCAGGCCACAGAGTTAAAACTATCGAACCCGAGCAACTTGCCGAGCAGGTATGGATAAGACAGTGTAGAGTTATGGCATTTGTTTGCGGCAGTATCCGTGCCAGTACGATAGCCAAATGCACCTTCGCCCGATATGTAAGAATCCCCTAGTGCTAGCAGATCAAAAGTGGGCTTCGTGTATGTACCATTCCCCACCTGGTAGCTGGCGACTTTGTACGTAGTGCTCGACGTACGTCCATGAATTGTGTCAAAAGATATGGTGTTATCATCTACGAAACGAATATGGCGAGGATATTCGGCGCCTGGCAGCTGTTGTTTTAGGCCATCGCCATACGTTTTACCCTGTGATATTCCATTCCATATGTCATTGTATTCGCAGGTCTTTGCGGTACTAGAACCAGCCTTAAGTGCTGATTGGTCTGCGCAAGTATTCACATCATACACTCTAAGGCTTGGCCGTAGACTTGTTGGGCTGCCAATATTCGTATTCACTGCTATGTACTGCCCGCTATCACTTATGGCAAAATTGGTGGCTTTTGTTTCTGCGTAGGTGTAGTTAATGTCCCAGGCTATGAGTTTTCCCGTCCACGTCTTTGTGTCGAAGCGCATAATACCGCCGTCTGAGCGAGCAATAGCCATCCACGCACTGTTATTTGAATAGGCTATTGAGCTAGGGAGTAGTGGAATTGGCTTGTTCGCGGCGTCCACTATAGTTTTTGCAGCCACTGGAGTGTACTGATACTCAGCGATTGGCGGCCACCCGTAGAGTTCTCTGTACACAAACATGCTTGGGTCGTACGTGCTCACACGTAGTTCTTGCGCGCCGTAACCGCCGCTTGCCGATGCAAAGGCGCTCATGACAGTAGTCGGCTGCCCGGATGGGCTCGGTACGACACTCCCACCCGGGTTATTATTCTGGTTTAGAGGAAGCGTGCCGTGTTCCCCTTTTACTATAAAACCACTAGCAATCGTCCCCATTGCAGTAGTAATGGCACAGCCATGACGCTCCTGGCCATCATTCAGAAAGCCAACACGAAAGTTCATTGGCGTACAGTCAAATCCTGTCGCAAGCGGCTCTTGGTCTGGGATAAGTTCTGCTGTCTTTGATGCTACATGGGTGCGAGACTCAATCCAGCCTGAGCTATCTTCTTCAGCTCTCGCGCTATATACTACGCTGAGAAACAGCACGGCTACGGATAACAGCAACACGGCAACAGAGTAAATTGTGCGTTTCACGAAAACGTACTCCAATCAATTTGGAGACATTTTACTGAATTATTGCTGATTATGCAATAATATTATGCTTCTTTTGGCCTTTTTGTGGGGTTGAGGAGGTTTTTTAGTTCGGCAGCGACCTGTTTGGCATCATGGCGTATGAGTGTGCGGCGCACTTCCTTGTCAGCGGCGTCTTGGCGTGCAAACACATCTGATACTAGCGGTGCGCCCACGATGTGTATAGGAGAAAGCTCTGCAAACAGTTCCGGGTCAGTGCGCACCGGGAACTCTCCATCCGCGGCATATCTTTGTAGAAGCTCATCGGATATACCTTGCGTGTTGTAGAGCACGTGGTCGATTACTCCCTTGCCCACAACTCGCTCTATGGCACGCACGTAATCAACCACATGCCAGTCTTTGGTGTGCTCTGGCTTATTTACTAGGTTCGTAACCTGCACGATTGTAGCTTTTGTCTCCTGTAGCACACCAACGATACCCTCAACCATCAAGAGCGGCAACAAAGAAGCGTAGAGGTTACCTGGTGCTATCACTACGATATCGGCAGTGTGTATGGCTCGTATAACCTCTGGGGTTGCCGCAGGGGTTGGGTTTTGCCATAATTCAGGATCCTTATTGGCGATATAGTGTTTACTGACAGCCGCTTGCCCCCGCACGACTTTATCTCCATCGTTCATATACAGCGTGTGTTTTTTGAGTGTCACCGGCAAAACCCGGCCCCTTATATGTAGAACTTCTCCGGCAATACGTACTGCTTCTTCGAAGCTGCCATGCTGAAGCTCCAAACCAGATAGGATGATATTGCCGAGCGACTGCCCCTCAAACCTGCCGTCGGCGAAACGGTAGCTAAACAAGTTTCTAACCTCTGGATTATCACTTAGAGCCACCAAACACTGGCGAATATCGCCAGGTGGCAAAACACCGAGTTCATCCCTGAGCACTCCAGTCGAGCCACCATTGTCACTCATATTTACGATAGCGGTTATGTAAGAGGTAAGCTCCTTAAGACCCTGCAGCAAGGTAAAGCTGCCGGTTCCACCACCGAGTACTACCAGTTTCGGTTCATAGCTAGCTCGCATTTATTCTTCGGCGGGCTTGAGAACAATGCGGCGTTCGCGACCCTCACCAACGGAGTCACTTGCGAGGCCAGCATCAGCGGCTACTTTGTGGATGGTACGGCGATCGGCGGCGTTCATTGGCTTAAGCTCGTATGGCTCACCCGATTCTTTGACCTTCTTGACCCATTCTTCTGCAACCTCGGCGAGATGCTCCGCCCGCTGCTTTTTATAATCAGCTACATCTACGTTAACGCGAGTAGTCTCAAACTCTTTGTTCTTGAGTGCATTGCTAGCCAAAAACTGTATAGCACGCACCGTTTCACCGCGTTGGCCAATCAAAAAGCCATTCAGGTGAGTCGAGGGTATGTTGAGCTCGATAACGTCTTCTTCACTGGTTGCATGCACGTCTGTATTTAGGCCAAAGAACGACAATAGATCTTCTACGTACTTCTTTGCGTATTGAATTGCTTCTTCGAGTGACTCGTTCATTATTACCTCCCTTTTCTTTTGTTCTGCTTGGCTTTTTTGTTTTTTGGTTTAGGGGAGGTTCTCTTTGGTTTGACTACTTCTGCTTCGGGGATATTGAGTGTTATCTTGCTGCCGCTCTCGCCAGTTCGAGGCTTATCTGCTGCTGCAACCAGGTCTTCTGTCTCGTCTTTTAGGGCCGTGCGCTGCTGTAGGAAGGCCACCAGACCACCGACGAACCAATAGAGGCTCAGGGCGGCGGCGATATTAATCGTGAAGAACAAGATCATAACCGGCAATATGTACTGTGTACTGCGCGCCATAGCGGCACTTATCTCTGATTGGTCAGCCTGCTGGCCCGCGCCAGCGTCTCGCAAGATGTGTCGCAATTTGCGAGCGTCTTTGTCTACCGGCATAAGTTGCTTGCTTGAGACAAATTGCGTGAGGGCACTAAGTAGCACGAGCACAAGCGCCGGCCAGTAGACCCCCTTTGAGCTAATTGCGGCGCGCGAAAGGTCAATAAAGCCAAACAGGGAATTATCGAATGCCCGTATGTCACCTGCAACGTGCTGCAGCCACCCAAGATTTTGCAGAGGCTCATAGGCAAACTGCACGATT
>Ga0172381_10003062_pt1 | contig 17975 bp, 16 predicted proteins | sample Leawel6488metaG_FD_119754 | JGI IMG/M metagenome (GOLD analysis project Ga0172381, IMG submission 119754) | Leachate microbial communities from a municipal landfill in Southern Ontario, Canada - Leachate well 64-88 metaG | ecosystem: Engineered > Solid waste > Landfill > Unclassified | place... | reverse complement strand
AAGCATGGGTAAAGCATCTTCTTCTGGGTCTATCTTTATGTCGATCAGACATGGTTTGTCGCAAGCAAATGCTTGTTTGAGCGCATCTGCCATTTCTGACGGTCTTTCGACACGTATTGCCTTAGCACCGAAAGATTCGGCCAACTTTACGAAATCCGGGTTGGATTTGTATAATGCTGTGTTTGAGTATCTCTTTTCCCAGAACAATTTCTGCCATTGTTTGACCATTCCAAGCCATCCGTTATCCATTAGACAAATGACCACCGGAAGGTCTTCTGCAACAGCAGTGGCGAGTTCCTGTATGACCATCAAAAGGCCACCGTCGCCAGTTATAGTCATGACCTTTTTATCAGGACATGCGGCCTTTGCGCCTATGGCAGAAGGTAGACCAAAACCCATGGTACCAAAGCTGCCTGATGAGATGAACTGCCTAGGGCGTTTAATCTTTAGGCAATGCATCGCCCACATCTGGTTCTGACCGACATCTGTGGTTATGATCAGATCATCGTCGATGATCTTATTGATCTCGTACATGACCTTCTGAGGAATGATAGGGTCATCATCAAAATTAAAGTCACAGGCACATTTTTTCTTATAGTTTGCAATCGATGATTTCCATGATTGATTGATCGTAACTGTACCAAGTCCGGCGATAATCTTCTTTAATGCATCGCTGGCATAGTCTTTGATATTGAGTGCTTTTTGATCATGTTTATTGAACTCTACTCTATCAATATCTATGTGGATTATTCTGCAGTCTTCGGAAACTCGTGTATGTGGACTGTACGTCCTGTCGGAGAATTTGGTTCCTACAGCTATGAGAAGATCGGTGTCTTTCATTGCATTAAGGGCACCGACCCTTCCGTGCATTCCGAGCGCGCCAAGTGACAGGGGGTGATCTGCTGGAATACAGCCGATACCCATTAACGGAGTTAGAACTGGTGCATGGATCTTCTCTGCAAGTTTCACTACAAGATTGGATGAGTCTGAATTAACGACGCCACCTCCTGCGAGGATCACTGGTTTTTGGGATTCTTTGATCCATCGTATCGCAGTGGGTATTAGGGAGTCGTCTGTTGGGACGGTCTTCGGACGGTATTTCTTTGAGAGTAGTTTCTCATCAATATCAGAATTGATAGCATCGACTGGAAGGTCTATGTGTACAGGACCGGGACGTCCTATCTGAGCGACCTGCCAGCCTTCAGTTATTGCTTTTGGCAATTGGTTCAGTTCAAGGACCCTATAGTTGTATTTTGTGACGGGCATCATAAGGCTGAACGTGTCCACTTCCTGGAATGCTCCCAAACCAAGTGAGCCCGAGGCAACCTGTCCGGTAAGGACAATCATAGGTATTGAATCGGCAAATGCTGTTCCGACGCCCGTGATAAGATTCGTTGCACCTGGACCACTTGTAGCTAAACAGACCCCGATCTTTCCTGATGCTCTAAAGAAACCGTCCGCCATATGCGCAGCGCACTGCTCGTGACGTACTAGGACATGGTGAATAGATGAGTTTAGTATTTCATCATAAATCGGAATGACGGATCCACCTGGATATCCGAACATAGTATCTACACCTTTGTCTTCTAACATCTTAAGTAATGCTCTCGAGCCTTTCGTAGTAGGTCCTCCTTTGTGTGAGCAGTGAATGGTAGTGTTTAATAATTGCCGTCACATACGCGGAAGTGCGATGACAATCGTTTATTGTGAGAAACTTTTGGACCACACACAATGGGTGGATCATCCGGAATCCCCGCTAAGGCTCAAGACAATGAAAAAGAAGCTTGAGAAGGAGGATCTGTGGCACGACGTCATCGAACCAGAGCCGATCACTGAGGATATGCTTTACGGAGTACACACCAAAGCGCACATCGAGATATTGAAGAAAGGCGGGAACTATCCTATTGATCCGGATACATTTTTGCATGATGATACCTATAAATTGGCGATGTTGTCCGCATCGGTTGCGGTAACTGCGGTAAAATCTGCATTGGAAGGTCATCCGACCATAGGGTTGACAAGACCCCCTGGACATCATGCGGGCAAGGATCACATGGGTGGCTTTTGTTATATCAATAATGTCGCGGTAGCGGTCGATAATGCGAAAAAAAAGACCGCCATTGTAGACATAGATGTGCATCATTGCAACGGTACGGAAGAGATATTCTACGATAGGGACGATGTGATGGTAATCTCCATTCACGAGGCCAATTTCTATTGGAATTCTGGTTATTTGGAGAGCAGTGGCGAAGGAAAGGGAAAGAATTTTAACATCAATATTCCGATTCCATCGGGTTCTGGGAACAGGAGTTATCTTATGGCAATGGATGAAATAATAATACCTGTCATAAAGAAATACGACCCCGAATTAATAGTAGTGAGCCTCGGTGTAGACGGTCACTATTGTGATCCAAATTCGCATATGCTGCTGAACACACAGGGTTATATCGAACTGTGTAAGAGGCTCTTTGATACAGCCAAAGGCGGAAAGATTGCATTTGTTTTAGAGGGGGGGTATCATCTTCGTGCAACGGCAGAAGTGGTTGCAGGGGTCGTTGGAATGTTCTCGGGAAAAGAGATCAAACCAGAATATGGTGAAGATAAAGGCGATCATAGTAATGGTCCGAGAGAGGTTCGTAAGGACAAAGAATTCATTGCCCGTGCTTGGAGCATATAGATCTTTATTGTGGGCGTGGACATGTACCCTAAGCAACTTTATTTTAAGGGTATGCCATATCAGAGTCATCGGGAGGAGATCCAATGAAGGTTAGGGTCGGAATCAACGGATACGGAACTATTGGAAAAAGAGTAGCCACAGCTGTCAATAAACAAGATGATATGGAGATCGTTGGTGTTACAAAAACCAGGCCGTCATATGAGGCGGAGCTTGCAGTAAAATTGGGGTTTCCTTTGTATGTACCGGAGAGCAGTGTCCAGGCGTTCAAAGATGCAGGTATAAAGACTGCAGGAACGATTCAGGACCTTTACAAAAATGTAGATATCATTGTTGATTGTACACCTGGAGACGTTTCTGAGCAGTACAAGGCGGAATATGCTGCAGCGGGCATCAAGGCCATTTGGCAAGGAGGAGAGGATCACAGCCTTACTGGCATCTCATTCAATGCCATTGCAAATTACAAAGAATCATGGGGTGCGCAATTTTCTCGTGTTGTTTCCTGTAATACTACTGGGCTTCTGAGAACGCTTTACCCCTTGGATAAAAAGTTCAAGATAAAACATGCATTCGTCACTCTTATCAGAAGAAGTGCCGATCCTGGAGACAGTAAGGTCGGGCCGATCAATGCAATAGAACCTTCAGTAAAAATACCGACACATCATGGTCCAGACGTGCAGAGTGTCATGCCTTGGCTTGATATTCAGACAATGGCAGTTAAGGTCCCGACCACATTGATGCACGTGCACACTGTGATAGTGGAGCTCGGTTCTGATGCCACAACCGAGGATGTTCTCAATCTTTGGAGAAAAAATCCTCGTATAAAACTCGTCAAGAGCAAAGAGGGGGTCAAATCTACAGCACAGATCATGGAACTTTCTAGAGAGTTGGGGAGATCGCGCAGTGACATGTATGAGATCGTTATTTGGGAAGATGGTGTGAAAGTTGTCGGTAACACACTGTACTATTATCAGGCGGTCCATCAGGAAAGCGATGTGATACCTGAGAATATCGATTGTATCAGGTCGATGTGTAAGGTAGAAGAGGATGCTGCGAGATCTATGGCCAAGACCAATAAGGCGATGGGTATCTGAAGGTCAGCATATGAAAGATTTTCACACTTTGGAAGATTTTAACTTTAAGGATAAGACCGTTCTGCTCAGAGTGGACATAAACTGCCCTCTGGACAAAGGGTCATTGGAGATAATCAACGATTCTAGGATAAGGAGGATAATTCCTACTGTTCGTGAATTGATGGGAAAGAGGGCCAAAGTGGTTATACTCGCACATCAGAGTAGAAAAGGAAAATGGGATTTCATTCCGTTGGAGCAGCATTCCAAAAGACTGGCTAAACATCTCAACAGTCCGGTGAAATACGTCAATGATATATTTGGTTCTGAAGCGAAGAAAGCCATAAATGATCTGGAACCCGGCGAGGTTTTGCTTCTTGGTAATGTCAGAGAACTGGATATCGAAACGGCAAATGTTGATATGTTCGGACATGCGGAATCTCAGTTGGTTAAAGAGCTTGCACCGATGATTGACTATTATGTTTGTGATGCATTTGGTGCGGCACACAGGTCGCAATGTTCGCTGGTAGGATTTCCCGTAAAGGTACCATCGGCATCTGGAAGGTTGATGGCAAAAGAGATCTTCGCACTGAAGGCAATTTTCGATGAACCGCGTCGTTCATCGGTTTTTATACTAGGAGGTGCCAAATTTGGTGATGCCTCTGCAATGATAGATCATGTTCTTGGAAGCAGAATGGCTGACAGTGTCATTCTTACTGGATTGGCAGGTAATGCCTTCCTTCTGGCAAGAGGCGTTGATATTGGCGAGGTATCGGTCAATGCACTGAGGGAGGAACTTACTGAGGAGAACCTTCGAGCAGCAAGAGATATAATGTCGAAGTATGGCCAGCGTATATTGTTGCCCATAGATGTTGCTGTTGAGAGATCCGGAAAGAGAGTTTCTGTGCTGATAGGAGACATGCCTACTGCAGAGCCAGCATTAGATATCGGCGACGAATCAATAGAGAAATTTAAAAAGGTCGTTCTGTCGTCAAGGACATCATTCATGTCCGGTCCTGCCGGAATGTATGAAAAAGAAGGATTTGGTGTCGGTACCAAAGAACTCATGAACGCTATGATTGAATCGAGGGGTCAATCGGTCATCGGTGGCGGGCACACTGTTGGTGCGGCGGATACATTCGACCTTACCGACAGGTTCTCTTATGTCAGTACTGGTGGCGGCGCATTAGAAACATTCCTTCTAGGTCAGTCGCTTCCAGTGATTGAGGCGTTGAGGTATTCCTACCAGAATCTCTGAGGATTCTATGATATCAAACACATATTTGATCAAAGAATTAGGTCTTGAACGATGTATCGGATGTGGAAATTGTACAAGTGTATGTCCAAGTGCACGTAATGGAGGTATTGTACCACACGAAGCTGTACAGGCAGTATTGGATGGTGTTGATGTCAAGGATATATGGAAATGTCTTATCTGTCACAGGTGTTCAGCGGTGTGCCCGGTAGAGATCAACGTCACACAAATGATGACATCCCTAAGGAGCGTCAGTGAGAATGTCCCGGATCGTTTCAAGAAAACAGGACAACAGATGTTCAAAGGCGGAAAAATATTCATTCCCATAGGCAGAATGGAATCCGTGAGAAAAGAACTTGGACTATCAGTCGAGGTCATAGAGGAAAGAACACTGAACGAATCCAAAATTATTCTGAAGAGGGCGGGATTTAATGAGTGATCTTGTCCTTTATCCGGGTTGTGTTATACCTGCAAGATTGCCATTCATCGAATCTGCGGTCAGATTTATAATAGACAAACTGAACATCAGAATGGATGATATGCAGGATACTACATGCTGTATGGAGCCCGTCGGTCTTAGATCATTGAGTGAGGATGGTTGGTTCGGAGTGGCATCAAGATTGCACTCGATCGCTGATGGAAAAGACATCGTTACATTATGTGATGGCTGTTCTGTCTCGTTGTCAGAGTGTTCTCAAAGATTGAAAGATCAAAAAGGAAAAGACGAAGCAAAGGATGTTCTTGAAAAAATAGACAGGCAGGTCGCTGTTTCAGAAGTAAAAGGATTCATTGAGATCCTTTATGAGAATCTTGAATCGATAAAGAAGAATGTCGTGAAAAAACAGGATCTTAAACTTGCCGTGTTTCCTGGATGTCACTGTGAAGCTGTTTGTTCCAAAAAAGGGCTTTCAGCCAATTCTATGATGTTTGAAATTGTCAAAGCTACAGGTGCCATGCCGAAATACCCTAGGGCGAACCTTTGTTGTGGTGGAAGTGTATCAATGATCGATGATACATTATCAAAAGCAATATTAGGCGAATCTGTTAATTCTTTCAAAGCGACGGGTGCGGATGGGGTGGTGACATCATGTCCTTTTTGTTTTATGCAGTTTGATATGGTTGCACGTTACAGAACATATCATATTGCTGAAATAGTCGCAATGGCAATGGGATGGGAAATAGACATCACAAAATTCCATCGTGGTCAATGATCATTGAATATCCAATGAAAAGTGTATCGCTTTTACGGAATGTGTGAGGCAGCCCATTGATATTATGTCTGCAGAATTTGCGTAATCTGCGACATTATTCAGTGTGATCTTTCCAGATGCTTCTACTTTGATGTTTTTATTGATGGACTTTATGAGGTCGTAAATCTCAGTGGTGATCTTCGGAGGCTGATTATCTATCATGATGATATCCGCACCGCATTTCGCTGCGATCTCCGCATCTCTGATATTTTCTACCTCGATTTCTACCTTCATAGAGAACGGTGCTTCCATTGCAATTTCCATTGCCTCAGCTATACCACCTACTGCTTTGATGTGATTATCCTTGATGAGAATAAGATCGTCGAGACCATACCTGTGAGGGTCTCCACCTCCCAGAGCAATGGCTTTTTTCTCGAATTTCCTAAATCCCGGAGTGGTTTTTCTTGTTCCGGCAATCATGACCTTGCTGTTCTTTGCTCTACAAATCTGGGTAGCGTCGTTTGTAGTTGTCGCGATGCCACTCATTCTCATCATGATATTCAATGCGACCCTTTCACAAGTAGTGATGCCTCTCAGGGGACCGACCATCTTCATCACGACAGTACCTGCTTTTATTTGGGTGCCGTCTTTAATGAGCATCTCAGCAACGACGTTCATTCTGCTGAATACGTCAACAGCTTCTTCGAGACCTGCAACGATCGCATCTTCCTCACATGTGATGATGGCTTTGCCGTCAATATCGGGAACGAACATCTTTGTGGTGATGTCGCCGGATCTGATGTCCTCATCTAGATACTGCTGTATATGATCCATGTTCAAATATCCAATGTAAATTCTTTTCCAGTTTCAGGAAGAATCACATTATAGTCTGCCAGATCATCGAGGAACAATTCTCTTGTTTCTGAATGCATGATGATGATGTTTTCAGGGTTGCAGTCTCTTATGAACTGTATAAGCTGAGGATGATCTGCATGTGCAGAGAAGTCGAATTTCTGTATTTCACAGTTTATCTTGATCATCTCACCTTCGACCATCACGCAGCCGCTATCCATAAGGAGTCTTCCGTTAGTATCCTCTGCCTGATATCCTACCAGAAGGACAGCGTTTCTGGGATCGTCCTTTAGGCGTTTCAGGTATCCAAGTACTGGGCCACCGTCAAGCATACCGCCCGTGGTCACAATGACCTCTGCGCGGCCAGCATCCTTTCTCATATTAGCGTTTCTGACCTCGTTGAACTTTCTCTTGGCGGTTTTTAAGGCCTTTGCATCAGCCAGATATTCTGGATAATCAAGGTATAGGCGGGTAACTGAACGTCCCATGCCGTCAATCCACATTTCGTAGCCGAGATTCCTCAAAAGTATCATGATCTCCTGTGTACGCCCTATGGCAAAACTGGGTATCAGAACAGTTCCACCGCGGTCTACGACCTCGGCGATCTTGTCTAAGAATTCTTTTTCAACGGTTTTTCTATCAGGATGTACACGTCCGCCGTAAGTTCCTTCGATGAAAAGATTGTGGCAGTCTACAGGTTTTGCACCGTCTACCAATCTTTGTCTAACGGTGTGTATGTCACCTGAGTAAATGGTAGTCGTATCTACACCAAATTGGAACATTGCTGCACCGGGGATATGTCCCGCGGAATGCATGGTAACTTCGATTTTTCCCAACTCAATTGTATCGCCAAATGTGATAGGCACAACATTTTTCATCGTCCTTTCAATGTCGCCGTTAGTGTAAGGCAGGGGGTAATTCTCTGCCTTAGCAATCTTTAGGCTGTCGTACATCATGATTTCGCCAACCTCTGCCGAGAGTGGTGTGGTAAAAAGTTCACATTTATCTCTTCCGCAAATTGCGGGTACCATACCGCAATGGTCAAGGTGGCAATGTGTTAAAAGTGTGTGATCCACCCTAGGTGCCTGCAAAGGGTATTCTGGGGGTTTGGTCGGGCTCATTCCATATTCAATCAAAATGGTTTTTCCGGCCCCTTCCATGGTCATTCCCATGCGGCCTACCATCTCTGCACCGCCAAGGAATCTAAATTTCATTTCCATTAACTATATCTCCGTATTTTTTATGATGCCTCCTTCGTATGGAGGACTTTGTGAAAAGAGGGCGGCGTACCACTCCCCTTTGGACTGTGAGTGTGAATGCACGCGTTGCGCGTGCGAATGATATTTACTTTAAACACTACTGATATATTTAAGTTGGTGAAGTGTCAACGGCCTTTTTTGTACGCTTCATATAAAATATCAATGGGTCTGTACCAAATGGTTATATATAGATAAATTCCATATTTGGATTTGTCGGACATAGAGCCGACAAAAGGGATGCATGTGTCAAACAAAGGTAGCAGTGACACCTCGGGTACAGGTGTTGCGGTGATAGGCGCTGTGGGTAAGGTGCTAGGAACCGATTCCAATAGTGCATATGATGTAAAGTCAGCCACGTGGTTGACGTTTATTTTGTCATTCCTTCTATGCTGGATTCCAATCATCGGACAGATGGTGGCGGGCTATATCGGAGGCAGGAGAGCAGGTTCGCCTGCTCGCGGCGTATTCGCAACAACTGTTGCCGTGGCAGCCGTCCTTGGGATCCTTTTGATCTTGTCGGTAGGATTGTTCTCGATCGATGGTCTTCTTTCAGGTGATGCCGAAGCGAAGGTAGCAGCCATAGCAGAGACCTCACCAGTCTTGGGTGATATTCTAGCGTCAGGGCTGTCTTATCTGGGGGCGTTTTACACGTCAACGGGCGAGATATCAATAAATTTTGAGCTTTACCTCATTACCATAGCTTTTGGTTTCATTGGGGGCATTCTTGCAGATCAGTCAAGAAAAGAAGCACGTCTTCTCGTTCAGTCATCGTATGCAGCGACCCCATCACGTCATGCCCGTTCCTTAGAGATGCATTTGATGGGTAAGAAATTGGGGTTTGAAAGCTTTGATGATTACAGAGCGATTAGTGTGAATAGTATGGCTACTGCTACTGCGCCAGCATCGAAGATCAAAGAAGTGACGGTAAAAACTGCAGCGGTCACTGCAACAGTGGAAATGTCACCTAAGGTGGCAACACCGACATCTTCGTGTGAGACGGAGCAAAAAGAAGGACCATTTGCAGGTATTTTACACAAAACAGACCGTAAATCCGATTCTGCGGCAGTAAAATCCTCGCCGGAAGATGATTACAAGTACGTTTGATTTCTGCGTACGCGCGTCTTCTTTAACAATATTATTTTATAGGGTCAGCTATTTGCAGACAGGTAGAGGCTGAAAGTTTGTTTTGTTCATCATGTGGATCGATGATGTTTCCTAAAGATGGGAAATATATCTGTGCTCAATGTGGTTTTGAGAAAGAAATTGGAAGCGAGGTAGAGCATTTTACCACTGATGCAAAGTACAAAGAGACCACAGTGATCTCCGAGAACATAGCGACACTTCCCAAGACACGCATCATTTGTCCAGAGTGTGCCAATACGGAGGCATATTTCGTGATAAGACAGACTCGCGCTGCAGATGAACCCGAAACCAGGATCTATCGTTGCTGTAAATGCAGTCATTCCTGGAGGGAATACTGATAAGTACCTACAAACGGCTTAAAATGTGGTGATGAGTTTGTTCAAAGCAGAGATAAGATCGGACGCCCTAAAAGGGTTGGTCAATATCATCTCGACCTTGATTGATGAGGTCAGGTTCACAATTGATTCTGAAGGGATGAGCTTAAAGGCAGTGGATCCGGCGCATGTAGCCATGATAGAGTTGACTGTAGGGGCAAAGGCTTTTGAAAGCTATTCGGCAGACAGTACAGAAATCGGTGTTGATCTGGATAAGGTCAAAGATGTGCTGAAGCTTGCCAGTTCCGGAGACATAATCTCTATGGAGCAAGATGAGGATCATGGAAGATTGATATTCAAGGTTGGAAATATTACAAGACGCATGAATCTTGTCGATACTTCAAGCATGAGTGATCCGAAGGTTCCTCAGTTGGAGCTTTCCGCAAGTATTCAGATCTCTGTCGCAGAGCTTCAGAGAGGTATTAGAGCTTCAGAATCGATCTCGGATCATATTGCACTGATTGCAGATTCTGAATCGTTTGAGCTCTCATGCGAAGGCGATACGGATTCTGTGAATCTTAGATTAGAGAAATCGCAGCTCGTCGGATTGCAGGCACCGAATCGTGTATGTAGTTTGTTCCCGTTGGATTATTTCTCTAATCTGGTTAAAGCTGTTCCGTCGGACATGATTGTCAAAATCGAACTGGATAATGATTATCCGGTTCAGCTGTTCTTTGATCTCATGGACGGAAACGGTACAGTGAAATATCTTTTGGCCCCCAGGATCGAGAGCGATTGAGTATAAATGGAAAAGCGGGGAGACTAGATGGACGACACAAAGAATCTGGAAAAGATGGCCAATACGCTAAGGTTGCATGTCATTGAGATGACAACGGCTGCAGGTTCAGGACATCCAGGTGGATCCTTGTCTTCGGCTGAGATAATGTCAGTGTTGTTCTTCAAGGTATTGAAGCACGATCCCAAAAAACCTTCTTGGGAGGAAAGAGATCGTTTTGTCCTGTCCAAAGGACACGTTGCTCCCATTTACTATGCAGCACTGGCCGAATCAGGTTATTTTTCTGTTGATGAATTGTTGACATTGAGAAAATTCGGATCAAGATTACAGGGTCATCCAGTAAGAGACAAACTTCCTGGTGTTGAGATGTCCACAGGTTCTTTGGGTCAAGGTCTGAGCATGAGTTGCGGTATAGCATACGCAGGAAAGATGGACAAGAAGGATTACAAAACCTACTGTCTTTTAGGCGATGGCGAATTGCAGAGTGGACAAAACTGGGAAGCTATGATGTTCGCTGCCAATTACAAATTGAACAATCTCATTGCGATCGTTGACCGCAATCGCTTACAGAGTTCAGGTGATACGGAGCATACAATGGCATTGGACCCGCTTCCTGACAAATGGTTGTCATTCGGATGGAATGTCATTGAAACGGATGGTAATGATGTAAGTAAGGTCGTTGCAGCATTTATCGAAGCAAACTCATTTAAAGATGGTCCAACAGTCATTATTTTTGATACTACCAAAGGAAAAGGTGTATCTTTTATGGAAAATAATGTTGAATTCCATGGCAGATGTTGTAAATGTGATGAGAATGAGCAGGCTTTAAAGGAATTGAAGGAGGCCTGTAATGAGTAAACGTTTAGCGCAGCGTGCGTATTACGGAAAAGCGTTAGTAGAGCTTGCCAAGACCAGAAAAGATGTTGTCGTTCTGGATGCAGATCTTGCAGGTTCGACTAAAACATCAGATTTCAAAAAGGTGGCACCGGAGAGATTCATTGAGGTCGGTATTGCGGAGCAGAATATGACCGGTATAGCATCTGGACTCGCAGCTTCTGGAAAGACCGTTTTTGCATCAACCTTTGCAGTATTCGCCACTGGTCGTTGTTGGGAGCAGATCAGGCTTTCTATTGCATATCCGAAAATGAATGTAAAGATCGTTGCCACTCATTGTGGTATTAGTGTGGGTGCAGATGGAGCATCGCATCAGGCGCTTGAGGATATGGCGATCATGCGCGCGCTTCCAAATATGGTTGTCATTTCACCTGCAGATGCATATGAGGCATATGCGGCGGTGATGGCCATGGCAGATTACAAGGGCCCATGTTACATGAGAATGGGCCGTAGTGATTTTCCTACAATAATGCCAGAGGATGTGAAGTTTACCATCGGAAAGGCAACTGTATTGAGGGAAGGAAAAGATGTAACACTTATTGGTACTGGTCAAATGGTATCGTCATGTATGGATGCGGCAGAGGTACTTTTCAAGGAAGGGATCTCTGCTGAGGTAATCAATATGTCTACGATCAAACCGTTGGACACAGTCGCTATTGCAAAATCTGTCGAGAAGACGGGTTGTGTCGTAACTGCCGAAGAGCACAGTATTATTGGCGGATTGGGATCAGCGGTGGCAGAATATCTTTCTGAAGATTTCAATGCGCCACTGACCAGAATCGGAACAAAAGATGAATTCGGTGAATCTGGTGAGGTCGATATTTTGTTGAAGGAATACGGACTTACTGCAAATGATATTGTATCAGCGGCCAAAAAATCAATTTCAAAGAAATAAGGGGAGAGAAGAATGAAGATATTCATAGATACAGCCAACATCGAGAGAATCAAAGAGGTCAACAGTTGGGGAATTCTTGACGGAGTAACTACCAACCCTAGTCTTATTGCAAAAGAGGGTGCGGACCTCAGGACATGTGTCAAGCAGATCGCAGAGATCGTTGACGGGCCAATCTCAGCGGAGGCGATGTCGATGAACGCAGAGGGAATGATCAAAGAAGGCCGTGAGCTTGCGAAGATACATCCCAATATCAATGTAAAACTTCCAATGTGCATTGAAACCCTGAAAGCGACAAAGGTCCTCTCTTCTGAAGGCATCAAAGTGAATGTCACGCTCATCTTTTCAGCTCAGCAAGCCCTTTTGGCAGCTAAGGCCGGTGCAGCATTCGTTTCTCCGTTCGTGGGTCGTTTAGATGACAGTGGACAATATGGTTCTGAGGTAGTTTCACAGATTGCAACGATCTTTAGAATATATGGTTTTGAAACGGAGATAATTGCGGCAAGTATAAGGAATCCGATGCACGTTTTAGAAGCGGCGTCTGTAGGTTGCGACATTGCTACAATTCCGTATGATGTGTTGAAACTGATGGTCTCACATCCTAAGACCGACGAAGGCATCAAGAAGTTCATTGCGGACTTTGAGAAATCTAAGAAGAACTGAGGATTCATGCACGACGATGTGGTCGTGATCGGAGGCGGACCTGCTGGCAGTAAAGTGGCAGCGCTTTTGTCCAAAGATTATGATGTCACCGTCTTGGAAGAACATGCTGTGTCAGGGCTTCCGATACAATGTACAGGCCTTATTACACAAAGAGTAGTGGAACTTTCAGGTGTCAAGCCGAATATTCTCAATACTTTGTACGGTGCGAATGTTCATTTTCCTAATGGAGGTGTGATATCAGCGCGTTCGGGGAAACCCAAAGCGGTATTGATAGACCGTTCTGATCTGGATATGAGATTGGCATATGTAGCACAGGATGCTGGAGCTAAATATGTTTATTCTGAGAGATACACATCACACAAAATCGAGAACAATTCAGTGATAATACTAGCAGAATCTGGAAAAGAGTACAACTCAAGGATGATCATCGGTGCGGACGGTCAAAATTCCAGAGTATCTATGTCATTGCATGATAATTTTCCTAAGGAATATGTTCGCGGAATACAAGTGGACATAAAATATGAAATGAATGATCAAAGTATGATCGATATATGTCTCGGTTCCGAAATTGCACCTGGATTTTTCTCTTGGAAAATACCTTTCGGTGAATATACCAGGGTAGGATTATGTACGACATGGTCTGCAGGTCCCCCTGTGGATTTTTTGAAAGTATTATTGAAAAGAACAGGGTTGGAAGACAAAGAAGTTATTGCAAAGGTCTGCGGAAAGATACCAATCGGAGGTAGAAGGAAGACATATGGCGATAATCTGTTGCTAATAGGTGATGCCGCCGGACAAGTTAAACCAGTCTCAGGCGGGGGGTTGTATCCTTCTTTCATGATTGCACCATGTCTGAGAGAAACGATAGATGAAGCATTTACATCAAACATATTCACGTCAAATAAGCTTTCATCGTATGAGAAAAGATGGAAGAAGGTTGTAGGAAAGGAATTGAAGAGGGGATATAAGCTCAGGAATATGTATGGCAATCTTTCTGATGAGGATCTGAATAAAGCTTATGGTGTAATTGACAGGGAAGATATCAGACACGCACTGAATGATATTGATATAGATAGTCCAAGTAAAATGGTGCCAGTAATCATGAGGAATTTCCCTGTTGCAATGAAGATGCTTCCAATAATGTTGAAATCACTGATCTGAGGTATAAAATGAAGTTTGCAAAGGTTCCATTGCTTGAATCTGCGGCAGTTATCGTGATGTTGAAGGAAATGGATGCGGTTGACAGATTTGCCAAGATTACCAAAAAAGAAGATTACAAACTTGTTCCGTTATTATCTGATGGTATCAGTAAGGCGGAGAAGATGGGATTCGAGATTGTGGATGGTGCAGCACATTCCAAAGAAAGGACACCGCCTCAGGAAAGAATCCTTAGTGTTCTTTGCGATATTCCAAAGGATGTTCAGAATGAACTTCCTATGAAATGGGAGTATGTCGGTGATATCGCAATCATAAGATTGGCGCCTTCTGCAGAACTTTACAAAGAAAGGATCGGCCAAGCATATGCCGAAAATCTTGGGATGAAGACCATTTGTGTTGATCGCGGCGGTGTGAAGGGGGAATTTAGAAGACCCGATATGGAGACAATATACGGTAAATGCACAGAATCCATTAGATTGGAGAATGGCATAAGATATTGTTTTGATGTCACTAAAGTTATGTTCGCGTCAGGAAACATTGATGAAAGGGAACGTATGGGGAAATTAGACTGTACGGATGAGATTGTAGTAGATATGTTTGCAGGGATAGGATATTTCGCGTTGCCTTTGGCAAAGTTTGCCAACGCATCAAAGGTAATTGCATGTGAGAAGAATCCAGAATCATATGAGTTTTTGGTAAGGAACATAGCGTTGAATGAAGTGGGAAATACTATTACACCTATTCTCGGTGATAATCTTGACATTTCAGGTGAGGCATTTGCAGATCGTATCGTAATGGGATATATTCAAAAAACAGCCGATTTTCTTCCAAAGGCCCTGAAAATGATAAAGTGCGGCGGAACAATCCATTATCACGACACATTCTATGTTCATGAGTACAAAGATCGTATCAATGAGATCTTCTCAAAGGCATGCGCTGACGCTGGGTGTAAGTTTAGTATCAAAGAGATTCGAGAGGTGAAATCATTCGCACCATCGGTCTCTCATTACGTCGTCGATGTAAGGATAGATTAGACCTTTTCTCCGCATCCGCATGCGGTTAGTAAGACATTCATCTTATCGCGATAGTCTTCGCCTTCTGCATTTAGAACTCCTTTCACGAAAGGTAGAAGGAACTCACCGAATTCCAGCTCATCTTTGGAATACTTTCCGCCTGCATCACCGGAGACGGCAAGCATGAATGCTCTGGCAAGAGAACGGGTCTTGTGATCCTTTGGCATTAGTTTATCCATTTTGGTTCTGAGCATATCAACACCGCCGACTTTTGCAGCTTTGGCGTAACTGTCAGCATATTTGGTAATGATACCCATTTTGCTGAACTCTGGAAGTTTTGAAATAACTTCTGATGATATGTGTTTTAGATGTGCTTCCTTGACAGTTTGTGAAGGATTCATCCTTGATACGTTACCTAATGAGTCAGCGATTTCGTTGGTGGTAAAAGAGGCAATGATGCTGTGATAATTTTTTTCCCATAGTACCGTAAGAGCTTCAGAGGCCTTATCGGTACGGATGATGACCGAATCTGGTTTTCCGGTAAGGTATGCGGACAATGCTTCTTTCTCGATATCGTCTCCTTTGAGGTCTGTCATAAACGTTTTCAGATCAGAACCGTAGTTTTTTGTTCCGATAATGTATGTTGCGACATTGCTCTTCTGTAGTGAGCCAATCTTATCTTTCAATACTAAATTCAATACTCCGATGTCGGTTAATTTTCCACAGGCATATTTATCCAGAATGTCCTTGGAGATCTCTACGGTACTTCCTTCTCCTTCGCTATGGTATTTATGTTCTACAGTGACCTTGATATCATCCTTTGGGTCAATTGCAATAAGTCTTGAGATAAGGAACTGAAATGTTGAAACGTCCTTTGCACAGTCCCTGCAGATACGAATCTCTTTGTTCAGGGATTCAATTTTAAGAACAAGTGTTCCATCCGACGAATGACCACATTGTAATCCGTCATTTTCAAATTCATATGGTGTGTCCCAGAAGGTATCTAGAAGATAATCCTCAGGCATGTTTGGATGATTTGAACAAACAAGGTCCTCGTCAAAAGAGTACATGTGCAGTTTTTTCTTTTTGGCAAAATTGTTGTACAAAAGTAATCTGATCCTTGGATCGTTATAATATTGTGCGCCTATTTGCTTGTCATTGCCTACGCGTCCTCTTTGTGCAAAAGAGACCTCTTCGCCAGCAAGTTTTGCTGTGGCAAGATATGGGATGTTACCTGCTGCGTATAGTGAGATTGCTGCGGCATAGGCCTTGAATATGTCATCGCCTCCTTTTCCAGCCATTTTGACTAGAGATTCAGGATTGTCTTTGAACTTATCAAGGTGGGAGATTCTAGCAAAGGTTTTATCAAAATGACATTTTCTACAATTGCCGGCACATTTAGGTCTGAGCAGACCCGGGTTCTCCCAAAGATTTTTGGACCTTTCAAGGATATCGCTCTCCAATCTTTTTGGAGAATGTTTGATACCTCTGAATCTAATCTTCCTTCCCATGCGAGGTTGTAGACTCTCTTGCGTATTAAATCCTACTGAGTTATCCGAAAGTAGGTTCTAAGGTTATATCCTTTGATGTGATTCTGGCGGCTGATATCTTGGATGAGATCACACTTCATGAGAAAAGAGTAAGAGAATTTCTAGCAAGACCGCCATTCAATAAACGTGGTCTTTCGGATAAAGAAATATCTTTTTTCTGCAACGCTTTTACGCATGACAGTTATACAGCTGAAGCACTCAATCTTGTTATACCTAGGAATGTGCCAGATAATGAAAGATTGGAATTTTTAGGGGACGCGGTCATTGAGTTGATAACGTGTGAGCATATTTTTTTAAATACAGAATTGAAAGAAGGAGAGATGACCGATTTTAAGAAAGGCATTGTTGCTAATAAGAAAATATCTGCCCGTCTAGTCGAAAAGAAATTTGATATAGATTCAATGTTGTTAGTTGGTTGTGGACACCGCAATGCAAAAACCAAAGAGAATATCGTTGGGGAAAATATGCGCGCAGATGCTTTTGAAGCATTGATTGGTGCCACGTTCATAGTATTTGGTTTGGATGAAGCCAGAAGGATTGCAAAAGAATTATTGATTTTGTAGATTTGTTGGAATTATTATTGTCTTTGCTCTTGTGATCAGCAACCTTCTTAAATATTCCACAGTAGGTTCTATTTTTGGTACATATGAACGTGGATGATACAGCGGCTATGATCAAGGATATGACGATCCGCGGAGCGGGTAAGATCGCCAGGACTGGTGTATCCGCTTTATCGGATTTTGTTGGGTCTTATGAGGGCAGGGATATGAAAGCCTTCAGAAAAGACCTTGAAAAGGCGAAAAAGAAGATTCTGGACTCCAGGCCGACCGCTGTTTCGTTATGGAACGGTGTTCATGCAACATTAAAAGGTGTTGAAGAAGCAAAAGATGTTGGTGAGGCCATATCATTGGTGCAGAAGAATGCAAGAGAATTCATTGAGAATTCAACCAAAGCTGTAGAACTAATAGGGAAGATTGGCGCTAAGAGAATTCAGGATGGTGATACGGTGATGACACATTGCAATAGCAGTGCTGCGTTGTCTGTCATCAAAACAGCATATGAACAGGGAAAGCACATTAAGGTATATGCTACAGAATCAAGACCCTGGAGACAAGGAATACTCACGGTAAACGATCTCGGGAAGGCAGGTATAGATACCACGCTGGTAATAGACAGTGCAGTTCGTACGGTCATGACCAAAGTCGACAAAGTATTTGTCGGTGCAGACACGATAACATCGCACGGTGTGCTT
>Ga0172381_10003061_pt1 | contig 17986 bp, 21 predicted proteins | sample Leawel6488metaG_FD_119754 | JGI IMG/M metagenome (GOLD analysis project Ga0172381, IMG submission 119754) | Leachate microbial communities from a municipal landfill in Southern Ontario, Canada - Leachate well 64-88 metaG | ecosystem: Engineered > Solid waste > Landfill > Unclassified | place... | reverse complement strand
TTTCCCATGTTCCTCTTTCGTTTGCTGTAGCTCTCAATTTTAATCCTCCTTGTTAGTTGTTACCATGCTCTTCATGGTATATAAATCTTGCCTTACTTCCTTGAGTGACCTGACAAAATCCCGAATACCACCAGCATTACCATAAAATTCTTGCCTTGCCTTTTCGATATCACCTTGAATATCCCAAATCACCCGCCGCTGGTCGCTGTCTTTGGTCTCCTTCATGTATGGTATTGCTACAAACCCCTGCATAACCAAGTAGGCTACCAAATTCGCATCCTCAACTGTTGTCACCTTTTCCTGTGCCACATATTACCTCCTTTCGATTAATTGATGATGGTAGGTTGGTTGGCATCACGCTCCTTTCACTGGTTATTTAACTATATAGTCTCTAAGAAATGCACCAATCACATCAACTGCCATGCCCATTTGCGTATTTCTTATTTGGCAACAAATATGTTCGGCATCAGCAACTAATCCAAATTCTTTAAGCATCTTTTGTGATTGTTTTACAAAATCGTCAAACAATACTACCTTTTGCTTGTCATTATATCTTATGGTTATTGTTTCCATTATTTTACCCCCAAACCATTAGCCTCTTTAAACATCTGCACCACGTGGAATTTCCTATGCACTATCCCCTGCGGCGGCATACAGCCAGTCCACTTGGCGAGGAAATCATCATTGGGATTCCAACTTGAGTATGGAGCATAATACTTCCATGTATCCAATAACGATGCGCCAACTCCCGGTGGTTTTTGGCCTTCCGGTATTTCTGGTGGCTCCCACGGTTCGAGATATCCGATAAGGTCGAAGAACCCATCCATTGATTTGGAGAACGCCTTACCCATCAATGCAGGAGCACAGGATAACGACCGATTCCACTTGGGCCGATCTTCCGTACGGGCGGTGCAGACAATATCATATCCTTGCATTGTCAAACTCTGCAAAGCTCGCATTAACCGGTTCATCTGTCCTGCTAAAGTACCATAGCTTTCTTCATTCATTTTTACTTGCATTGCCAAAGTTTTCTCAATTTCATTTTTTTCTTTCTCTGTCTTGGATGACCAATGTTCCGATAAGATTTCCTGAGATAGATGGACAATCATTAAATGGGTAAGTGAGTCCAGCATGATAGTCTTAGCACTTCCGAATTTACCCTTGGTCATACAGGTTTCAATCAGGTCATCAAACCCCTCATATATCCCCACAACCATTTTCAAGTCGGGCCGGTTGATAGGTTTGATACTTGTTTCCACCTTGCGACCTTCAGCGGTTAGATACACGATGGGGTCGGCAGCCGTTTGAAGACAAGTGCAGGTTTTATGCCCACCAGCCAATGCATAAATTAACATTAGGTTTCCTTGATGTTCGGCAAGATTTTTATAGTTTACTAAATTCATTTATTCCTCCTAAATATTACCTTAAACAAATTCTTAAAAGCACCAGACACCGTTCTTACCCACACAAGTTGCGCTTGCAATATCGAAATCTTATTGTTAAGTTTTGCGATAGTAATAACCATTTCTGCATAATCGAACCTATCCGCAGCATCTTCTTCCGCTTTTGCAAATTCCTTACTATCTAATTCTGGTTTGTCGTATAATTTCATAATTGTCCCCCTTTTGAGTGGTGGAGACGGTGGTGGAGGTGGTTTAATCATGTGTAACAATGGTAAAGGATTGGATTCTTTTTTTGCCATAGACACTCACCTTTAAGTTATTTAAGTAACTTTTAATTTTCTTATCGCATAAGCAAGCGGAGGAGTTATCGACATCCCACTCCTCCCGTCAAACTGCTGACCACTTTCCGTTTTATATATAGGATAAGGTTTACCGGAAACTTCGTCATATCTTTTCTCAATTTTAGTTACCTTCTCTCTGCTATCTTGCGTAAAACCTCCTCCCCACATGCCATAAATTTCAACCACTTCACCAATCTTCAATCGCAATGGCGGATGGATAACCTTCTTTTGTTTTGGAACATCAATCATAGAAAAGCCGTGGTCATTCTCCTCTTTGTAGATATTACTTAAATTTTCCAAGTTCGTTTTCATTTTCATTCCCCTTTCTTATGGTTTCTGTCTGATACTAAACATTTGTTCCGATACATTTTGGTTTTCACAGATCGGAAGATATTCACACTTATGCCCGTACATGAAATTGCACGATTTCCTGTTTTTATAAAAGTTGTTTGACCATCTGGCTGAAAGTATCTCGATGATTATCTGCTTATAACTATCTTCAATCTCAGCCAAATTCCACTCATTGCGGAAAAACTTTTTCCCGTATTTCTTCTTCTCTCGGTCATAGCCTATGAAATAAACTGAAGGACGTGATAAAATCTCATTATAGACCCGTTCATATAATTGGTCGGGAGTTTCAGCTTCGAGACGCTTCTTCGTTTCCTTGAGAATCTTCTGGCCGGGAAATTGTACGACTTCCATGCAAACAAATTCAAGATTGGCATCCCCAAGGAAATATGTGGCTACTTGGCTTGAGAGCGGATACACTTCCGTATAATACTCCACCCGGCTACTCAGCTTGTCCTCACAAAAGAAATTACTATATTTCCTATCATAGAACCCAGTAATCTTCAGCGGAAAGGTCCATCTCCTGTCATCTTCGGATTGCTCGTTAGCTTCCTGCCAAAGATTCACGACTTCCTTGGTTCTAATGTCACCTACTGTTACAGACGGCACAAATTGGCTTGGTGGCAGGATGATATCGTAGGTCATATCAACCTTAGCCTGTAGTTCGTAGCCAGAGTCAACTTCGATTTCGAGGTACTTGTAGGCCGAATAAATAGCCTTTACTTTCGCTACTGTATAATCGTCAATTTCGTATTTATTGATAATGTCGCGTAAGGATTTCTTCTCGCCTAAGTGTAGCTGCTTGGTCGAATCCCAAAGCACCCCGGCTTTCAATGGTGTTCCTAAAAATGGTGGCCGGATTTCAATGCCGAGTATCTTCTTTAAATAATATAAATAATGGCAGGTGCAAAAATCACTGACCGAACTATGTGACAGCGGAATTATCCGGCACACATCAGCTACACACCGGAATCCTTTAGGCTGCTTGCAATACCCACATTCGCCGTGGATGGGTTCAAAGTTATCATCGGTAGCGGGGATGTAGAAGTCGCATTCAAGGTTATCAAAGGAAGGTTGGAACTTTTGGCAGAGGCGAGAATCAAGCAAGTTGCGCACAATAAATCCCTTTCATTTTCCAATTTCAGTTCAATTTCGTTTACAGTTTCATTTACGTTTTCATATTCAATCGATCGTTGGACACGGTTGTACACCTGATTTAATATCCTGTCAAGCATTATTTTAATTATTTGACAATATATTTTAAGCATGATATTAATGTGTCAAATTGGTTTAAGTTGGGTTAAGAAGCATAAACAACATAACACACCCTACAGAAAAGGAGAATGAAAATGAAAAGATTTACAATGGTTTTAATAATTACACTATTTGTTTGTATCGCTCACCCCGTCCTTGCTGCTGATCCTTGGACAAGAGCGGATACCTATCGTGAAGTGGCCTATGTTATCATTACCACGGCTGATTGGAGTCAAACATTACAGTCAGCAGACCACCCCGAAAAATGGACGGAGATGAATCCTATTTTAGGTAAACATCCATCACGTTCAAGGGTAAACACTTTGATACCGCTTGGTATGGTTTTGCACGCGGGAATTGCCTATATATTACCCCGTCCATATCGTGAATGGTGGCAGTACGCCTGGATAGGTATTGAAACCGCTGCTGTTGGAAAAAACTTGTCGGTGGGGATAGGTATCGGTTTCTAAATCATCCCTTCAATCTCCAAACTGCAATCGGATGATATGGTACGCGGAATAACTATCTGTGGCTCCTTGCAAAATCCATAAACAATCAAGGAGCTATAGGTTTCCGACCCTACCCAGACCAGCATGTCGTCCTTGTGGTCGCATAACCATTTGAATACGGAATCAAGAGATGTGTTTGTAATAGTCAAGGCGCACACCAATTTCTTAGAATATCCACGCACTACTATAGTCCAGTTGCCGAAGGTGTCCTGTGTTTTGGTGGAGTAGTTTCTGAACCCTATCTGCGGACTCCAACGCATAGTGCCGAGAGCGAACTTTGTTCCAACAACCAACTCCCCGATTGCTGCCGTGCCTGATTTGTTAATAGTTATGGTTTGTATTCCGGCTGCATGTTGGGGTATGTCCAGCTTTACAACGTCGGTTTTCGCCGTTCCTGTGGTCACTGTTTCGCCATAAACCGTAGGTGCCAGGATGATTGAATCGAACCAGACTATGTCAGCACTTGTTTTACACAACAGAGAAATTTTTATAGACGTGCATCCCGCTGGTGTTGTGAATACATAGGAAAACGATGCGTTAGCTGTGCTGGATGTTAGATCAGTAGTAGCTAAAATATCAGCCGAATGGGTCATATCGTAAACGGCATATTGTGCAATATCTCCGGCAGTGTTTTTATATAATCCTAAAAGCTGATATTCCGTTGCAGAACTCACCGCTATGGTCTGGCTCATTCCCTCACCATTGGCATCGCATGTTATTCTTACCATGCCGCCGTCGATAGTGTAATTGGATGGTGTACCCACCTTGTCCCACGATGTTGGTTGAGTGGTTCCTGTCGCGCCAGTCCATGCCGTGCCGTTTGTGACCAGATTATCAGCCCCGTCAATTTCGACAATGTCAATGGTGTCAGATTCAAGGTTCAAGAGAGCTACGCTGTCTATAGCCGCGCCTGGAGTGAGGACGTATTCAATTTTAGTGGCCTGTTCGGTCTGTGAACCGAGGACGTTATTGAATGTTTTCCAGCGGTTTGTTGAATCCACTTCAAGCCAGTTGGAATTGCCAACCGGGGTTGCACTGGTGTCTGCAATTGCGCCTAAACCTGTAGCAATTCTTAAATAATCAATATGAGAAACCATATTATCAATGGTTTCTCCACGTTGGTTAAGATAAATAACTCCGGGCGTGTAACCTGTGCCCTCATAATCACAATCCACCGTGCCCTGCGAAACAAACAAACCGCCTTCTTCTTTAAGGAAAACCTCAACTGTTGCCGTTGATTCTACAGTTTTAGTAACTTGGAACCTCCATGTTTGCCATGATGCAGTCGCATTACATTTGATTATATCAGTGCCTACTTCTGTTGTAGCACCTCCTACCTTAGAAATAAATAAACCATCAGAACAAAAATGAACAACAAATATCCAAGTTGCTCCATAATACAAAAAACTGAAATAGTTCCATCCCGCTTCAGTGCCCAAAGTATTAAAATAGGTTTTAATTTCTATTGTAAAGGTATTCGGCGGAGATGAAATTGTTCTCGATCTTGTTGCAGCGCCATCCCCCGCCGCGCCTGCGTTTGTATCAAATCTAAATTGACCAACAGGAGATACTTCTGACACACCTGTATCAGTATCCTCGTCCGTCCAATCCGAAATATCCGAGCAATCTTCATCCAATAAATCAGCGGTCAACCCCGCACCTTGAGCAACCAAACATTCATAAGTTTTATGAACATTCGCCGTTGAAGTTGCCACCATAACCGTATCGCCAACGGCATAAGCAGTCCCAGCCACCCATTCCTGCAAGTCGGCTTCGGGAACATTAGAACCTGTAAAGATCGTATCATTTATAGTTATCGGCTCAATCACTTGAAAGGACATCTTTAAACTCCTTTAATTACGTACAGGTGGCAATCCGTCATCATCCCATTGTTCAAGATACTGTAAAAACTTGGCCGACTTCTGAGTATTGGCGGCAATCTGATAATTACCGGCGCCCAACTCTTCCCTCAATGCCCGTATTTCTGCAATTAACTCATCGTTATTAACCAGCGATTTACTATTCTTATTACTATAAATCATACTCGGAGCGGTGTATTCAATCTCAGGCCCATTCTCGCCAACTATCCGATATCCGCCACCAAACGATCCGCCATCGGCATAAGCAGGTATCATAGCCAACGCGCGTTGGTACTCTAAATTAGTGGAATAATTCTCAGGCTTAATGTTTGATTTCACAGCATCTTTCGCATCTTCCAAATATGAATAATACTGATCCGCACCTTCCGACATCTGCATTAAAGCAACATATGCCGCCTGCCCTGCATCGGTAGCCAGGTTAAGAGACTCTACAAGAGCGCGATAATCAGCGCGGTCGGATGGTAAACCATAGCCAATCGCGGAAAACTCTCCAATCAACTCCTGTTTCAACTTCGCCTGTTTCTCGGAATCTGAGAAAAACTTGTCGTAATAACTCTGCATGGCGTCGGTTAAATCTTCCAAACTTCCGGCAATCGTAATAAGCGTTTCCGAAAACTTGATAGCCTCTGGAATGGTTCCCTGAAAGGATTGATTCATTTTGTCTATCCAATATGAAATAGCGCCCTTGTCGATCAGCAAGCGAGAGGCGGTTTCCATCAATCCCTCTCCGACCTCCTGATATTGGCTTACTATGCTGCCAAAAAGAGCTTCGACGGCGGTGTCGCCGATATTGGAGAAATACTCACTCAGGGTTTCATTGATCGCATCCGAATCCATGCCCTGAAGGTTTATTTTGGCACCGGAAAAGACATAATTAAGAGTCGAGTTCATGTCAGTGCCAAAAGCCGTGGTGAGATTGATCATGGTCGATCCCATGTTTTGAAATACTTTATCGAGTAGATCAGAAACATTTGAATCTAACGATTGGTACATTGTATAATATCTGGTTTTATCAGAATGAAACCATCCACCATCCGTCTTTTTCTTTATATCCGCATACGAACTTGCCCCGATGCCGCCACCACCGAGCAGATCGGCAATGGACGCTTCGCCCGTGGATATTCCTGATGCGGTAATAGATGTCGTTGTACCGCCGCCAAAAATACTCCCAATCACTTTTCCAAGGGTGTTTGTCACCCATTTACTCAAAGGATCATTCATGAGTAATTTATTCGAGAAGTCCGCATAACTACTTTGATATAATTTTTCTGCACTGCCAATTGTTTTACCCGTCGCAATGTTAAACCCACTTACGCCCCCTGTCCTGATATAACCAGTTACAAGGCCAGTAATGTTGTCGTTGAGGTTCTTCATCTCGCTGTAAATACCGGACAATTCGCGGTATTCCATCTCGTAGGTGTCTTGAAGAAGTTCCCAGGACTTCTGGATGGACTCAGAGCCTGTTCCTGCGTCAGCGCCCAACACGGTGGAAGCAGGAAGGGAGGGAGCGATGGATGCGGAAGCACTCCCACCGGAACCGAAGGCAATACCTGCAATCGACAGAACACCAGACACGACTGCCACCATAGCGGCTATTCTGGCAAAAGCGGTATAGGGGTCGCCAGTTCCCTGATTGACTACCGCGCCGACGGCAATCATTAAGTTCTTTTGTACCTGCAAAGCGATTTCCGCTATCGTAGCCGCCTTAGACGCTTCACTTAATAGTTGCCGCTGCTTGGAATTTTCATCGTAAAGTTGTGCCATTGCAGAGAAATTCTGCGCCATGCTGGAAAAGGCTTGTTGACGATCTTCGTTCTCTTTGTAAAATGCCTCAGAAGACATTTTTATCCTTTGCCGATTAGCATCTTCTAAAATTTTCGCTTTGTCCTTTTCTACTTCAGCGACTGTTTTTCCTGAAAGTTTTGCAAGCTCATCAACTCTTTTGTATTTTTCTTTTTCTGCCGTCAATATCCTGTTCATAGATTGCAGGTGACGGTCGGTTGAGAAATCATCCACCGAAAGCATTATCCTTCGATACTCTTCCGCTGCGGCAGCCTTCTCTTCTTCGATTTTTTTTACCGCATCCGCTGTTTCTTTTGCACCTTTTTGTATTGACTTCTCAGTTGCGTCAATCTGTTTTTGATATTCATCAGACGCATGAGTTTGTTCTTTGAGATAGTTTTCATACCAACTATTGATAGCCTTTGTTTCTTCTGATAACTGGTATGTATCAATCAACCCTTTGTCTGCATTAGGCAGAGCACTCAAATTCTTTACTTCCCTTGCAATATCGGCCATCTTTTTTTCATATTCATCAAGGTTGGCTGTATCAATTTTAAATTGCAAGCCTTCAGCAGTCTTAGACCACTCTTCACGTAATTTTTTAGCTGCTTCAGCAGCTTTTTTTGCGTCATCAGTAAAATTACCGTTATGTGGCGGTGGAGGAGGATGTGAAGTCTTGCCAGTCTTATTTTTAGCCGCAGCAATGCCAGCATCGGACTGTTCATTCCATTGCTCAACACCATATTGGTCCCGAATAGTTTTTTCAGCAGCGTATCTTTTGCGGATTAGCTCAATGTTATGTTGTGTGTCTTTGTCTGCTTGAGCATAATCCTTAGCTGATAAATCTTCTGACATTCCAGCCAACTTCATACGCTCCCAACCAACTTCTAACTTTTCTGTGAACCATGCCCAAGCATTCATGATTCCGTAAACCATCGCAATTCCGGCACGTCGAATAGTTTCAAACTTATTTAAGAATTTCCCGATTTCCCAACCAACGAAGAAAGCTGTAAATACTCCAAAGGCAGCCTTCATTGCGGCACCAAGGGAGTTAACAGCCCACACCGCCGGGCCACCAGTCACGTAAGTCCAAGCATTTAAAGCTGCTATTTGTAGCGTAATAATGACTGTTCCAGATGAAACTATAGCATATAGCGTTGTCCATATATAAATAGACGCCTTGACTAAAGCAAACGCTCCCAAGAGTAATAACGTAGATTCGGTAGCATATTTCAATCCAGTCGCAATATTCCTAATGGTCTCCACGAGATCGTCGGTATTTTTCTTTAACCATTCATTAGCTGCTTTCCCTGATTCAGTTAGGCTTTTATAGAAATCAGCAAACAATCCCCGCTGAAGAATATTCCACGATGTTTCCATAGACGAACTTACCGCCGCCCATGTTTTCTGAATATCTCCTACGCCAGCAACAATACCTTGTAAGTAAGGAAGGAATCGTTCAAGTGTATCACCATGCTGTTGTCCCAATTTTACAACTTCTTTAAGTCCACCAGCGTACTTACCCTCGTTTTTTATCAAACTATCCATCTGCATTGCAACCATATCACCGGGTCTGATTATTCCGGTAAACATAGCCCGTATTTCCTGGCCGGACTGCTTCATCATATCCTGGCCATTGGTGAATATCTTCACAGCATTAGTAAGTGCCGTAAATGATTCTACCTGCTTGGCTTTGTTTGCATCAAGGTAAACACCGTGAAGGGCTAACTGTGTATTTATAACCATTATTTCTTGCAGGTTAGCATATGATGCGGCGTCTACCTGTTGCAACACAGGAACAAGACCTTTGGCATATTCGAGATTCTTTTTATAGTTCTCAGTTACATTACCGCTCGTTCCCTGCATGGATGTAATAGTAGAAGCAATGGAAATAGCCGAAAACTGCATATCGTCAATGGCTTTCACGCCACCCACGAAGAGGCTTGAGATGCTTGATACAGCAGCAGATAAGACATAATAAGCCGCATAGAACCTCAACACCGCACGAGTCATGGAAGCCATCGACATCTCGTGCTGGCCAGTCATTTCCTTGTTGAGTTCCTTCAACTTCTCATTCTTGGCGCGTTCGATGCGAATCCAATCTTCGGAACTTTTACCAACTATGGCTTGCTGGGCGGTGGCTGCGTTCTGGACAGCAGATATACGTTGCTTAACATCATCTGCGGATTTCATGCCGAGAGTAGCGTAATGAGCGTCGGCACCTGCGTTCATTTTAGCATTTATAGCGTTGATTTGTGAAACCATTGCTTGTTGGGCACGGACCTGTTCAGCAGCGGATGCCTTCCCGGATTGAACTATCTGTTCATAAGAAACTCTGGCCTTTTCCACCATTAACTTGTAGACGGAATCGGAGGTAACACCAAGGTTCATAAAGCTACGCTGTAGGGCGGTTTCCGAATCAGCGCCGACCTTCTTTATGTCATCAAGGAGCTTTTTCTGCTTGGCTTGGAACTTGGACATGTCGAGGTCGAGTTCGGTGAATAATGTAGCAATAGCCATGACTTACCTCACTTCATTTCTGGCTCTTTACGCATTTCCGCTTCAATCCGCGCTTGAGCAGTACCCTTTATTGCATGGAATGATGGTCGCATGAACGGTTGTTTTCTTGAATGAGAAGTTCCATACTCAACAAATCTACCGTACCAAACGGCCTTATTGCCACAATACACCCTGATATTACCGGGTCGTGAATCCTTCTCAACCTTACGAATGGTAGCTCGAAGATTTCCCGCTGTACGCCCCATTTCGGTATCAGCAATGAAATTTACATCCTTACCTCGCTTGGTGGTGAACAGAACATCTTTCATCACTCGGCCATAAGGTCGGTAAACAGTACCTACGGAAACACCTTTTTTAGTCGGGCAGAGCCTGCGTGCATCAGTAGCAACATCAGCCATAACAGCATTGGCACCGGCAATAGCAAGATCCATTACGTTCTGGAATACTTCTTTAATCCGAACACCCTCTACCCGTGCCATCGCTACCCCTCATTATCCCGCTTCAACCGTTGTAATGTGTGCCATGCCTTCAATACTCGGCTAAACACTCCCCACTCGTCATTGATCCCACCCGGAAACTTCTCAATAGCCTTCCAGAGCGATGGATGATGAAGGTCAATTTCTATATCCTGTTCTCCGTTCCATCGGGTTTCACATTGGCTACGTACCATCTGGAATATTCTTGCTGCTGTTTCGTTTTCCACCCTTAGCTCTACACGACATGATTCACCCAGTTCACAAATAGGCGTGGTCGGCGGCTTCCTTTCTGAGTGCATCTGTCGGCACTGGTCGCACCGGGTCAGAACATGCCCTCCGTCGAGAGTTATTGCGGATCGAGATTCTAACTCGCTGAACTCAATCCACGCTGCGAGTTTTTTTCAATTTCCTCTTTCTGCTTAACGCCATAAGAGGCAAGAAGCTGCTGGCAACGAGCAAAAAATCTGTCGAATACAGGAACCTTCATCAGAGCCAGTTTATTTTCCCGTGTACAGGCAATAACTACACCTGTCTTAGAATCCTTAAATCCCTCAATCCCAGTAATGGCGAAGTCGAAAGCATCATCGCGTTCTGCCTTAGCTTCCTCAACTGAAAGTTCAGCATAAAATGAAATCCGTTCCATCTGACGAGTTTTGGGATTCATAACGTGTTCGGCCTGCCGTTTTCGTTTTGCTATCCGTTCCTCGAAAAACGGCGTCATGGAACGGATTTGCACTTTTGCATCTGTAACGGGGTCATCAAACACCGGCTCCCCTGTTAAGGGATCAATCTTGCTATTCTGAAAAGGAAACCATTCACCTTCGTTGGTTGATAAGTCGAAAAACATCTGCAACCCTTTCTACCCGCAGGCAGTTAAAATGGGGGATATGGATAATAACCGCACCCCCATCGAATTAGACAATCATCATCGGTGCGCCGGAAACCTTGCCTTCAAAACTGGTCTTGGCGACTCCATTGCGATCCGTATCAACCTTGCCAGCCGAGGTCATGAGGATATTTCCCGAAGTGCCAACGGTCATGTAACTGGTAGAGTTGAGCCAGAAACAAATACCTGAAGTTACCGAATTGATGAGCTTGGTTCCATTTTCGACGCAACTGCGAAGCGTATTCTGTTCTGGATCGGTGGGGTCAAACGCCACATCAGTCAAGGATATGGTACCCCCATCTGCTGATGCAAACTCGAAAATATCGAAGTCAACACCAAACTCCGATACATCTACGGTCTTCCTTGTCATCCCCGACACCGAATATTTTCCTGCACCGAGAATCTTACTCGTGACCCCTAATGTAATTTTCGCAAAAGAGCCACTAAGGGTAACTGCTCTGCCTGTCGCTGTGCCCATTGTAATACCTCCTAAAAAAATTAGTTGTTAAATTAATTTAAGGAACAACTCCCTAAATTTTGTTAATTAATATCTACCACACCTACATTCATCCCATTGTCTTGATATGGCTTAAAATAGACAACCCATTTGTCTCTATTATAATTAGTTTTAAAGTGGCAAGGACGACACAATGAAATTAAATTCCTTGGATCGCAATTTTCTTTATCATAATCAATGTGATGGACAAGAAGCGATTCGTTAAAATCATCCTGAGACGCTCCACACATTTGACATTCAAAATTATCTCTTTTACGAATTGCATCTTTTAAATCCTTTGTCCAATCTTGTGCGTAAGGTTCTTTTGAAATGCCACCCTTCCAATTCCAATGCTTATTACCAGTAGGAGATGCTTGTAAAATTCTTTTTTCACTCATCTTCTTTCTTGATTCTAATGAATGCTGCCGTCCATACATGCCATTATTCTCACCATCGTTTGCTGCTGAAATTTTTAATTTTGTTTCTTTCGTATGACTCTTGCCATAAAAAACATTATTTTCGCCTTTTGATATAGTAGATAAATATTGTTTAAATTCTGGCGTTCTTTTCTTCCCTGCATTTAAACGTGCGCTATGACCATTAATAAACCTTACGTCCTTACCATGCAATTTATGAGCAATGAAATATTCACCACAGAAACCACAAGCACAAAGACGATAAAGTATGCCATCAATATATTTAGTAGGTTCATCCATTAGCAATTTCCCTGTTGTCATCTATCTTCAATGCCTGATATATTGCTTTTTTGTTATCAATTGCACGATATAGGCGATTAGTTGCTGTGTTCACTCGTAAAGTTGCGAGGTGATCGGCAGGGACCGATGTATCAACATACAACTTATATCCTTTTGCTTTTAATGCTTGGCATAGGGCAATATCTTCTCCGATTGGTGGGGAACCTGGGGGAGCAGTATCATCACGATACCAAGGATAAGGTAGGTCACGGAATACTTGCATATCAAACATGGTGCATCCTCCCCCACAAGCATCAACTTCAACTAATGCACCCTCTTCCCATTCGTCTATAGATTCATAAGAGTTATATTTATCATCTATCTCAACCAGTTAAAGCATTAAGGAATCGAACGGAGCGTACCTGCGATGCACTAAAGCTCCAACTACAGGTAATTTATGTGACAATAGAGATGTAATGGTATTCGGATGATATACTTGGTCAGTATCCATCATACACAAATGCGTTGCACCAATGGATAAGGCTTTCTCAACAAGATTATTTCGTAAAGCCGATGCACCCCCATTATCAGCGTGTAAATAGGTGAAATTAGGCCGGTCCATCATTATAAACGAATGGAAAAAAGACGCATGAACAAACGGAAAACTTAATGGCACGCCTATTGCGAGCGAAAAGTTACTAATCTTCATTATTTATTGCCTTTCTTAATCCATTTTGAAGTTGTTGAAGTCATTGTAGCAAATTTATTAAAAAAAACAAGAAAAATCATTACGCTACCTACCATAATTTAGGGTCATTGGCATGTAATTCACATTCTTGCCGAATACTATCTTCGGTAACGTTCCAGTTTTGAGTTGACCATCCCATGGCTTTATTAGTTGGAGATTGCCTATCGCGCCTGCCCTTAATGCGCCGGTTGATGCAAAATGATAAATCAGCATTGGCCCAATGAGCACCGGTGAATGGAGTATGATGATAATTGGCAGCCCCAAATAGATGATGATGACCTGGCCCCCAAGATATGCCAGATAGTCCACCGCGAACAATAGATGGCTTGATGTAACGATCGTCTAAACATCCATGCGACCGTTGCGATTGAATTGGTTGCTGGAGGTCTAAATCAGACTCAGTAACATGGCGATAAACATCATGAAGAGATACACAGGATGCTTGATCGTCTTCACTGATTTTAGCCAAATCATCCTTGTTTATAAATATAAACTCATCCGCATCGGCAATTATCACCCAATCGGCATCGGAATCTTGATAAGTATCAGAGATCAACCGTGATTTATAACCATCGTCCATTCCATCCGGCATATTAAATGGCAGAATAGATACATTGTTGGCGTCACATAGGATAGACTCAGAATTGTCGTTGGTATCCTTGTCATATAGCACAACGATTTCGTCCACCCATGAATAATGATTCAGGAAGAACGGGAGTAGAAATTCTTCGTTGTACATCATGGTAATGAGTTCAACTTTCATCGTTAAACCTTTCTGAACAATGCAACCACAACACCAGCAAACGTGATTACTCCAACAAGAACTGCTATGCTAACTATCCACCAATAAGTACCCACTACTTTAAACCTTTCTAAATAACGAAGTTCCAAGCGGTTGATATTTCTTGCTTGTATATTCCGCGATAAATTCTACCTGCGGATCGTTCTGTAATTCTCGTACTACCCTGCCCACATCATCCTTGAAATAGATAGAATCGTGCATAATCATAAAGCCGCCGGATGATAGCATGGGTAGGTAACAAGTTACATCAGCACGAACGGATGGGTAAGAATGGTCAGCATCAACAAAGATAAGGTCGTAAGGTGCAAATTGTTTAGCTGCTTCGATGATGGGGAGCTGGAATGATAAACCTTGAATATTCTCGTAATTGATACCAGCTAATATATTCTTCCTCATCCATGCCCGTGGATGCTGACCATCATCAACAATTACGATTCCTTTTGGATGCAGGAAATGGTTAATTAAATAGGTTGTGCCGCCTGCCGCTGCACCTATTTCAAGATAGCCATTGATTGATAAACCGGATTCGAGAATGTGCAGTAAGCATGGTGCCAATTCATCAGAGTTCTGTTGTGCAAATACACCGCCTTGATGGGAACCGCCGAACACGGTTAAATCGTCTGATCCAGCGTCCAAGATGAACTGCTCAATTGATTCAAGGGTTAATTCAGGCTTAGATTCCTCTACTGCTTCTGCTATTTCTACTTCCTTTTTGATTGCCATAATTATTCACTCCTTTCGACTAATTGATTTATCCAGTCCTTACCGTATAATTCTGCTATGTGTTTATCGTTGCGGTTACAAATGTCCATGTAAACTAATTGGCCAGATTGTTCGAGGTCGGTTAATGTAACACTGCCCACGTGATGTAGATATACATCCTTACAAACACCGACCTTATATCCACGTTTGCGGGATTCGAGACAAAACTGTATTTCCTCTCCACTGCACGGCCATAGCGATTCATCGAATGGGCCGATTTCTTCCCACAATGACTTCTTGAATGCCATACAGAATCCGATTATCCAATTGACCTCTTGTGATGATAACTCTTGTTCAATTTGGAAATTAAGTGCTTGCTGGTTTAGCTCGGATTCGTTATTGTAAACCGGAATGGTCACTCGCTGTAGACCTGCACAATAATTAGTCATTGGACTAACTATTGAATAATTATGTAAATGATGCTTCCATAATCGTTCCCAACCAGGAGTTACAATTACATCATTATTGAGAAGGACTATGGTATCGCCTGATGCCGCACGTATGCCCATATTTACTGCAACTGGAAATCCTAAGTTAGATTCATTGCGTATATAAGTAAAATTCTTCCATGCTGGACATTGAAACGGAGGGTTGCTACCATTATCAACCACAATGACTTCATACGAACCTTCTTGTGTATTGGATTTAATTGCGTTTAAACAATCCATAGTCATAGGCAGATTATTATAAACCGGGACAATTATCGAAATCATTGAATATTTCCTTTCTCATCTTCCGAATCTGGTTCAACTACACCACGATCCTCTACAGTCATTAACCAAACAATCTTAATTGAGAATTACTATCATTATTACTTTTTGTAATATTACATTTATGGCACAAACACCGCGTGTTTAACCTTGTATGTGTACCACCATTGCTCAATGAAATTATATGGTCAAGGTTTGGATATAACGCATGGTTAACATTTTTGTAATCCGGCCTCGTTTTCTTTTTGCAAATTTGGCATCTATATCCGTCTCGCACAAAGATTTCAACAGGATTAAAAGACTCATATTCTGCACCCATTTTTGCAGACCTTCTCTTGTGGTTTTTATTTCGCATTACAGCTTTACCCTGTTCGGATTGCGAATACTCTTTTTCCCATGCCGAAATTTCTTCTTTATGTGTTTGCCGATATATAATTGTAGTTTCCTTTATTTCTTTTTTATGTGTTTGGTTATATTCTTTACTATATGCCGACCTTACTTCTTTATTGGCTTCACGATATTCCTTCTCGTAAGCTAATATCTGCTCTTTGTTTGCTTCACGATAAGTTTTACACCTTATCGCACTTTCTTCCTTATGCGTTTGGTAATACATCTTACCATGTGCTAACCTTTTTGCTATTGTAACTGCACTATACACCAGTCAATGCCTCCGCTGAAATATCCCACTCTTCTATGGCCATCATCATTTCGTCAGGGGTACGGAGGAAGCCTTGTAGCATAATACGCTCCTCATCGCCCATCTGTGTTACGTCAATCCATTGGTACTTGATCCATTCGGTACGTGTAATGTCTTTTAATGCCTTTTCCATGTTAATCCTTTCTTAGTTTTTAGATATTCTACATTCAAAATCTACAGCATGGTGGAGGACAATTGAGCTTCCATCCTGCAATGCCGATAAATCTTCCACCAGCGTAACAAGATTGGCTTCGCGTATCCAGACTAAAGTGTATCCGGTAATTGTCAACGAGCACTCATCCATCAAGGTAATCAAATCCGCATACATCGTGGTTATTTCTGTCTTACCCGCTGATAATGCAGAGAATAGGTCGAATTGTATTAGAACATCGTGATAAATTTCTGAAAATGTCTTGTCGGGTACGCCTGAGACTATTGAATAGACCAAGCGGGGAAGGTCGTCACTATCTGCGGTATCGTAGTAACAACGGCCACCAACCGAATTGTAAATAGTTGAATCTATTAGTTTGTTCATTATTGCGTCAATTAAGGGTTGCATTTACACAGTCTCCTTAACCCGTATTTCGAGATAAGTATTATTACCACTTACGTTAATCGGCGGGCCGACGATAGAATATATCGTATTCCCGCACAAAACCCGCCACGTTGGTTTAATACTCACAGGCCGGTAGCGAATACGAATCTTGCCGGTGATGGTGCCTCCCATAGCAAGGGATTGGAGGGACTCGCTGCTATTCAGCGGCCAAACCGCACCCTTGCAAGTGAATATGGTTGTCCATATAACCGGGGAACCAGAAGGGGCTTGGAACAAAAGTGTACGATTTAAATCTCCGCAGCGCACGTTCTACTCCTAAAAGTCGAAGTCCATATCGTTCAACCTTCCAATATTATTCACTAAACGGTCATATGTTTTGTCATAATTCACCGTATTCACACCAATAACATCATCTCCACGGTTAGCGTAAAGGTTGACACATCTTGCCTTTATTGCCTGTTTTACGGTTACGGGTACGCTTGCCGCTGTTGAACCATAACCACAAACAAACCGGATAGTTATAGGGTTGTGAGGGAATAGACTTCCCGTCGGCCAAGTCCCCCCGTATAAAAGTCCAACGTATCCACACTGATTCCCATTTAGAACAACAACGTAATCAGTATTTTCAACAAGTGTAGTTTCTGTACCATCGGTATCCTTCCATTTTACACTGGTCACACTTTGGAGCGACCCCCACGGAATCTTAATTTTGTCTCCGCTCGGCCATGACTTAGGACAGTAATCCCAAGTTTGCGTAACAAAACGTCTGGAGGTGTCATTTTCCACATCCCGCCGCGCAGTTTCGATCAGGTCGGTTAAAAAGTCATCATCACTTACATTCGGTTCCCAGACCATAATGGATGTGCCGAACTCGCAAGCGGCAACGAGCGTTTTAGCTACTGTACGAATGTATTTCTTAGCACCGGTATACGCTTTCTCTTGGATAGTGGTATCATTGGCTTCTGTGACCTGTGTGAAGGCTCCTGCCGCCCAATCTTTATATGAACCGGACAATGTATCACACTCTTGAATTTTTACATCTACCGTTCCACCTGCACCGTTATTTACAGGATTGAGGTAGACTACTGCCGTGTGGCCGAGAACTTCGATTGCCGTGCCGA